>Ga0209060_10000062_pt1 | contig 294613 bp, 253 predicted proteins | sample Coa_R1_8_FD_187155 | JGI IMG/M metagenome (GOLD analysis project Ga0209060, IMG submission 187155) | Surface soil microbial communities from Centralia Pennsylvania, which are recovering from an underground coalmine fire - Coalmine... | ecosystem: Environmental > Terrestrial > Soil >... | reverse complement strand
CAAGGGCACCGTTGAATCCCGTGGGAAATCCAAGACACCCAAGCGGCCACAGATGTCGTAATCGTTTATCCCTTGGATGATTGAGGGAACCACATCCGTGGGCACTGCGGCAGCCGCGCCGCTGATGGGGCTTTGCTGAATCTGGAGGGGCGTGTCCGTTGCCATCTTCGTATCACCGCGAAGGAATGCGTCCAGCGCCTTGATGTAAGCCGCCTTCCGGTCTGCCTCACTTGGTGCGATGGGTTGACGGACGATGGTTTGCGTTGTTCCCTTGTCGAAGGACTCCAGGACTGCATAGCGGGATTCGAGACTGGCAAGCCGCTCGCCTTCTGCCTTCAGATCGGTAAACATCTGGTTTTCTTCGGTTGACATTTCACGGCTGGAGGTGCGGGACAGCAAGTCTTCGACTTTGGCCCGGCAGGTCTGCCGCATCGTTTTGATTTCAGCTAACGTCATTGTCATTACTCCGTATGAATTTCGCGTAGCCGCTCCAGGCGGTGATAGCGATTTACTGGAGCCCAGCTCCAATCAAACTCTTTAGCAGTTCCACGCCGTCCGCTTCTGTGGCGTCCGGCTGTGCAAGCCGCGCTTGGCAATACGCCGCGCAGTCCATGCCCGTCTTGCTTGCGAGATAGGGCGGCAAGAGTCGCGTGTACACATCCGCCCGGCTTTTGCCATCAGCAAGCAGCTTCATTTCGTGCTGGAGGCAATTCTTGGCGAGCTGATGAGCAAGCCGGGCACCCGCACCTTGAGCGGGCTTGAGGTTGTCCGTCCCTTGCATATTCAACGGCTGCAGCGGCGCGTCCAAACCCGGCAGCGTGACCATGTGCTCCGCCTCTCTACATTCATTGCGTGTCATCCATCCCGCATTGATGGCAGAGGCGTAACTCGCATAGCGGGTCTGCATGTCCGCCCGCATGAGCGCGTTCAAGTCGTGCCGGACGAATAGGTCCGTCTCGCTTGGTGCGATTAAATCGCGGTGGGCACTCTGCTCTATGCGTTCACACCACGGACGTAAGGTGTACTTCGTGTACGCCAAGAAGAATTGCTCCGCGCTGGCATACGTGGAGGACCTGCCCTGCGAGATTCCAAGCAGCACTTCCGGGATACGGAAGATGCGGGCGATATCCTGAAGCTGAAAGGCGCGGGCCTCGATGTACTGCGATTCTTGCGCTGTGAGTCCAATGCGCTGCGCCTTGAGGCCATTTTCCAATAGCATCGGCATCCAGGCATTCCATGACCCCGCGTGCCGTTCCATGAACGACTTGCGGAGCTGATCTTTGCCCGGCTCATCCAGTTCCCCATCAGTTTGGAGGGTTAAATCCGTCTGTACACCTTGCCGAAAGAGGCGTGCGCCCTGTTCCTCCGCCGCGAGTGCCAGGCCAACGGCCTCACGCGCAAGCAAGACGATACTTTGGCCCTCCAGGTATCCGGCAGGAGCGAGCATCTTCACGCACCAAAGGTCATCCGACAGGAGCACGCGCTGACCACTGCGCGGGTCTGCATAACGCCAAAACAGAGGAGTGGGAGGCGGGACATAGAGGTCTAACGGATTCATCGGGACCATGCGGCCCGCGCTCAGCGGGTGCAATTCCTCAATACCGTCCGGGCCGAAGACTTTCTCAACAAAACACTGCCCATAGAGCAGCGTGTCCAAAATCGCGGACTCTCGCAGCTCCATTCATGTCATCCACGGATTCGGTGAGTCATGCAACAGCCGGTAACGCGGGTCATCTGTAGCGAGTACCGCGCCTTGTGGAGTGCGCCTGTGCAAATGGAGCGGCAGCGCGGAAAGGTCTTCACAGAGAATGCGGATGCAGGCCAAGACCGCGCTCGCTCTGAGTGCGGTTGATGCAGATACAAACTGGCCCGAGTGTGACCGAATACCTTGGAAGATATTGGTCATGGTGCCGAGATTGTACGGCACACCCAGACCAAGATAGTCGGCTCGCTTACCTTGTGGCACGGGAGGATTGGGGAGGTTGAGTTGAATGAGACCCACGTTATTGCACCCGCTTTCTGAGAAATTCGCGTTCGGCAATCTGCCCGTCCAGCTCATCAATGCGGGCTGCGAGCGAGTCAAACCGTACTTGCTCGGAGACACTGAGGGTCCGGGACTCCAGGACCGCCCTATCTAACATCTCGGCGGCTTCTCGCTTTACCTTCCGGCGTTGGAAAGTCAATTCAAGTAATGTCATAAAGTCATCCCTTTCGGTAACTCGGGGCACAGCCTCCCCACCATGCCCCGGCGTTCAAAAACTGGAAACAAAATCCACCATGCCCTCCGCCACGGCTTCCCGTGCATTCAACATCCGGCCTCCGCCAAAAGTGCTGGACGGATTCACGCGGGCACCACGTCCGCGCCGAATGGCAGAAAGAAAATCCGCGTACCACATATCAACGCCTCGCTTCATGTTTGCGCGGGCATCATCCGACAACGGCACAAAGGGCGCACGTTCGATTTTTTCCGGAGTGGATGACACAGCGGTGACCTTGACTCCGCTGGAGTCCAAGGCTCTGGTGAGGTCAACGGCAATGTCCAACACGCCCACGGACCCAACCTCACCGCTTGGCGTGAGCTGAATGGTGGATGCTTGGCTAGCGAGCCAATAAGCTGCGCTGGCAGCGACTCCGACAATGTGGGCACGGACGGGCTTGACCCGGTTGGCCTGAAAAATACAATCTGCGGTCTCTGGCAATCCGAGAACAGAGCCGCCCGGCGAGTCAATAATCAAATCAACCGTCTTGACGGTGGGGTCAGCGAGTGCGCGTTTCACGCCCTGCCTGATTTCTCCATAGTCGCTGTCCGCATACCAATCGTTTTGACCAAGGACGCCCAGGACGCCAACTTGCCCGGCTGCGAGTGCATGAGGGGTTTTCGGTTGCGTGACGCGGGCTTCAGGTCCGGCGGCGAGCAAAGATGGCGCGTAGCTTTCAAGAAGTGCGAAGAACGATGAGCGAAAAGTGTGAGGTTGCATGGCTTAGTTAAACTCCAACTCCGTTTCAATTTCGAGTAGCCGGATCATTTGCAAGGTGGTGGGATGGCCCAAGCTCTGCCGTTTGATTTCCTTTTTCAGGCTCACAAAAAAGATATGCTGGCGAACGGCGGGCCAGCCCGCATCAGACATGATTTGCCGCGTGCTGGTTATCAGCTTTTGGACGGCCTCCAACGGCACGGACGAATAATCGCCCGCGTCGTCAATGCAGCGTTCCCACGTTTCTGCGATCATGGACTCTAAGGTTGCCGGTGATTGTTGTGTGCTCATGCTTCAATTCCTTTTGGGCTAAAATGGAGAAAGCCCGATTGTGATACGTTTCCGCGTGTCCATCTTGGCTACCCGGCTCCGGAGGGTTGCCGCCCTCTGGAGCCATCGTATTTCTACCACTCAGTCAAAACTGTTCTTGCCGCCGCTGCCCGTCAGAAATAGCTCCCCGGCTTTTTTCAAAGCCCTTGTTGCTCGGTCCCCCGTGAGAAACGGGCGCGGCCACACAGCTACAGGCACTTTGTCCTCTTTTTGGGCCTCGCGGTCCACCTGCCGGAGTAGGATTCCGAGAGGCCAAACTTTCCCCGGTCTTTCAATCTCCTCCACGTTCGCAAACAACTCGGGCAGCTTCTCCGGCGGTGGGACTACCAGCACATAGACCCAATTCTTCCTGTCTGGAGTCTCAGGGGTTACTAGGACAAGCGCGGCTTGCACGTCATCCGGCGACAGATGGGCCTCCGACATTGCATGGCGGATTTCGTCCAGCAAAATGCAGGCTTCATATATGGCAACGGTTGGAGTGAGAACACGGTTTTTTTGTATCTGCCGTCCGGTCTTGAAAGCCCTTCGAACCTTCCCGGCTTTGGTCCAGGTGGCAGCCATAGGATTTGCACCTACTTTTTGTACTTGGGTCATCATCACAGAAACGAGATTAATCTATTCACGTGATTTTGTCAATAACAAAATTAACGTTTATCCAACATTGTTGTAATGCCGAGAATCGAAGCTCTAGAATGCCGTTTGCCGCGCATTAGACGCGATTTGAGAGAGCTTATGCAGCCGGTGGGGCCTGATAGTGGGGAAGTGGCCGCTAAGTTGAGGCGGCGCAAGTGCTTTATTTGCAGGAGGGTACGCCAGTGTGTCTCAAATTGAGAAATTGTGGTGTATGTAGAAAAAAGAATTGCGGCGCTCTGTTACCGTTTTGTTTTCAACATTTTGCCACCCATCCCCGCCCGGCTGGGTGGATGGGTTTGGGCCGGGTAAGAATCTCAAGAAGTTGGCTGGCCGGGCGCTGACACTTCGCCTTTGCACTCCGCACAGGACTCACGGTGCCATAGCATCTCTTTCGCTATCGCGTTCGATCTTTCTAGAGCCTCTCTAGCGAGCTGCTTTGCCTTCCTATCCCCAACTCCCCGAAGATGCTGGTTTTCCCGATAGGTGTACTGCGCCCAGGTCTTCATCTCCATATCACGCATGTAGTCGAGGTGTTCGTACTCTTTGCAGGCCATAGAAGATAAGCCGCCCGGAGCGGCGTGCGCTTCAACGGGCGGCCCCTCAGATCGTGATTGTACGCCTACCGTCTAGCCTTATTTATTCCACGTGGCACTCAGAAGCGAGTCCCAAGCGGTCCTGCCGCCCCTTCTTCGCTCAATGAGTGCAATCGCCTGTTAGCGGGCGTTATCCCCTGTCTGTCTCGTCGAAGAGGGCTTGATACAATCCAATCCGGCGTCGCAGAAGGGAACCAGAACCATGAAATACATGGCGTGCATCTTGATGTTCGGGACGTTTTTTGTTACCCGGGCCGCTGCAAAACAAATGACACTCGGGGATTTATATAAATTTTGCACGTCTTCCAGTGAGGGCGATAAGAGTGCATGCAGGTTTTATATTTTGGGTGTGTTCGAGGGGGCACAGCTGGTGGGTGAGACGGTGCAGGATAAGTCCGGCAGCCTTCAAGAGGTGAAAGACAAACGCTTCTGCGTGCCGGAAGGTCTGGCCAGTTCGGCTATGGAACTCACTGTCAAAATGAAGATGGGAGAGGACCTAGCTGTGTTCCCCGAAGATCGCGACATGCCTGCGGTCTCTTTTGTAACAGCAGTGATGTTCAAACAATTTCCCTGCCAGAAAACAAAATAGGCTGCGTGACCTCGTGCAGGTCAACCCACACATGCGTCGGAATTATCCTCAGAAACCGTCCCTGTGGGGGTGTGGGTACTGCTCTGCAATCGCCAGCGGCATCGTCTGGGCTGAGCTTTCCTTGTCTGCTCATTGCGGAGGCTGGGAGCCGGACGCGTATCAACATATCGGTTGGCGAGAAACCGCCATTACAGTCATTGACGTGCCGTTTCCGTTCCGTGCAGCACTGCTCAAACATCGAATACAGGGCGAACGTTGCTATTTCTTCCACGTAGCACTCACAAGCGAGTCCAAGCGGTCCTGCCGTCCCTTGACCCATTTTGCGTAATGTCGCTCGGTTGTCTTGATGCTTTCATGACCGAGCAGCTTGGACACTTCCTCAAGCGGGACGCCCTTCTCTAGAAGATCCACAGCGAACGTGTCCCGCAATCTGTGGCTCATCATGTGGCCGTTGTTCGGTATCTTGGCAGCCCGGAAGAGTGGGGCAATGTAGTACTTGGCCCAATTCTTAGTGATGCTTTCCTCTTCACCCTTCCCGCTCCAGAATACATACTCGGGGTTGCCGTTGAGCACGGTCAATAATTCCTCTGCCACGGCGGGCGGGATGGGCACGGATACGTGGGTCCCGGTTTTTTGCCGGGCGGTCACCACACGATATATTCCCTTTGCGTCATCTCGTATAAGCTCCCCGCGCTTAAGTGTGAGAGCATCCCGGATAGCTAGGCCACTCCACCGCATAAGCTGTAAGAGCGCATGGACCTTCGCACGTTGGGGCGGGTCTGCCACGGCCCCGTACACCGCATCTAGCAACCGCGTGTATTCGGCTGCGTTGAGCGGCATTGTTGGCGGCTCATCAATTTTGATTTTTGGAAGCGCGGGGATGCGGGCTATCCATTGCGCCTCGAAACAGTAGCGGAGGAAGGACCTGACGCGCTCGCGTACCTTAGAGCGTGTCGTGCTGGAGGGGTAAAGGTCCGGCCACGTTGCACAGTAGCCCGTGAGCAATTCCCGCGTGATTCCTTGGACGGCGTAAATGCGGTTGTGCTCGCAAAACTTGCGGAGCCGGGCCAGCTCCCGCGTATATTTGCCAATGACTTTCTCCGTGATGCCCTGATTTTTCTTGTCCTGGATGAAGAGGTCTATGCAGGCTTGCGTGTCCCGCTGCTCCTGCTCGGGCTTCACTTCAGGCGTGCGCCCGGAGAGTTGGTCCTCAATGCTCCGTTTCTTGTCCTCTGCCGAGGCCCACGAGCGCGTGTGAGCTGATACGCGGTGCTGTTTGCGGCCTTGGCTCCAGCGCAGATGCTTGGGGCACCGGCAACGCTTTTCAAACTCATCCCCGCGATACTTGCAGGTAGCCGCGTGGCGGACAAAGATCGTGACAACGGGTGGGCCAGCGGGTACGCGCCACTTTCGGGCGTTCGTTTTGAGTGTGGCCTTCTCTTCTTCTGTGAGGCTGTAGGGGTCCATGCAACGGACGCTAGCACGAATTTAGCACAGACGCAGTGACGCCAATCACAATCGCCAATGTTTATGCGGTTGAAAATTCTGGCGGAGAGAGTGGGATTCGAACCCACGTTAGAGTTTCCCCTAAACACGCTTTCCAAGCGTGCGCCTTCAGCCACTCGGCCATCTCTCCGGCGATCCAACTGGGAAGGACAGCGTCCCGTACAGGCTCAGACGCTGCGATTATGAGCCGTGCCGGAACTCGGACCGTTGCGGCTCTTGCTCATTTTATGGGCAGAGACTTGAAGAGCGCAACTTGGATACATGACTCGAGTGGGCAAGCAGCATGGTTGCAGTGAGGCAGTGAAATTTTCTCGGCACGAAAGTTGACCTCTGCTTCAACCCATCTACTCGTCAGATAACAAACGGGGCGGCTGGGCCGCCCCACCTGACTTACTACGCCTGCGGCCTAGGGAAACAATGCTCGCGGGAAAAGAAGGTACGTTCGCGGTTTCTAAAACGGCAATGGCCCGAACCCGCGCCCAGCCAGGGTCCGATCCGCATCCGGTGATCGCCGCATCAAGTGATCGCCCGATCCCGCGCCTACTCCAGCACAAAAATATCTTTCCGGGCGCACATCTCTTTTAGGACCCTCGGCCAGACCGTGACACTCACCTCGCCCAGGTGGGCCTTCCGCAGCAGGCTCATCAGCGTGCGCGACTGCCCGATCCCGCCTCCGATCGACAACGGCAGAGTGTTGTTGACGATTCCCTGATGATAAGGAAATTTCAGGTTGTCCAACAGGTTGGCCATCTCCAACTGCTGCACCAGCGTCGTGGCGTTCACGCGAATGCCCATCGAACTTAATTCGTGACGCCGCCGCGTGACATGGTTCCACACCAGGATGTCGCCATTCAGCCCGTGCGTTTCCTTGCCGGTCTCACGGCTGGTATCGGTGATCCAATCGTCGTAGTCAGCGGCGCGCATCTCGTGCGGATATCCGTCCTTGAGAGGCCAGCCGATTCCCACGATGAAAATTGCCGGATACTTTTGCAGAATCGCGGTCTCACGCTGCTTGCGGGGAAGATCGGGATAGCGCTCGAGTATCTCTTCCGCCTGCAGGAAGATGATTTCTTCGGGCAGATTGGGATAGCGCGAATCTTTCAGCTTCGGAAACAGTTCTTGCGCATAGCGCTCGGCGCCCACCAGCACCTTCCAAATCTTACTTACAACCGACTTCAGGAAATCGAGATTGCGCTGCTCGGCGACGATGGTCCGCTCCCAGTCCCACTGATCGACGTACGCTGAGTGATCGTGATCAAGAAAATAGTCCTTGCGCACAGCGCGCATATCGGTGCAAATTCCCTGCCCCGGGCCGCAATCGAACTGCTTCAGCGCCATCCTCTTCCATTTCGTGGCTGCCTGCACCACCTGAGCGTCCACGGGATGCTGATTGCGATCGTTGGCAATGTGAAACTGGATCGGGGTGCGCGATCCATCGCGATCGAGCATGTCATTCACGCCGGCTTCAGCGTCGACAATCAATGGCACCTCAACCATCATCAAATTCAGTTCCTGGCACAAGTGGTCGGCGATAAATCGCTTGACCTGAAAAATTGCCTGCTGCGTTTCTTTGGGATTGAGGATGGAATGGTAGCCTCGAGGAAGAATCGTTTCGAGCTCGTGATAGTCGCCGATTCCCGGGCCAGCCAGATCGGCTCGTTTATCGGGCTTCGTTTCCGTTAATAGGCTCATGGAAGGCCTCCTGCAGCCAGATTTCACAAAACTGAAGATGGACGAATCCATCATCGATTCAACACCAGGTCGGCCCCACCTGCAGTGATTGCGGTCACCGCGAGAAGTGCGGAAGAACCAAAGCGCAGGCACGACTGGTGCCATGGCGTACGTGTTAGATTAACTTTACTGATGCGAAATCTTGCTCATTCGAGTTTGAACGTGGCGAGCTTGCGTGGCGCCAGCTACGCCGATGCTCGCATTGTGGCGCAGCTCAGCCGTACGTTGACCACCAAGAATGGAAAAGTCGGCAGCGCATCCGATGCGGAATCGGTGGGAATCAGCGTGCGCGTAATTGCGGACGGCGCATGGGGCTTCGCGGCATCGGAGGATTTGTCGCAGGCCGGAGTGGAGGCGACCGCCGCCCGCGCCGTGGAGATTGCTCGCGCCTCGGCACGCGTGAAGCAACACGACATCCGCATGGCCCCGGAGCCTGTGGTCACGGCCGACTGGACGACGCCCCATGCCATCGATCCGTTTTCAATCTCGGTCGAGCAGAACATTGACCTGCTGCTGAAGATCGATGCCGAACTTCGCTCGGTGGCAGGAGTGACGCTGGCCGAGACGAACCTTAATTTCAACCGGGAAGAACAGTGGTTTGTCTCGTCGGAAGGCAGCGACATTCATCAGACAAAATATTCGGCGGGCGCAGGCTATGCCGCCTACGCATTTGCCAACAACGAAATCCAGAAGCGTTCGTATCCTAATTCGTATGGCGGGCAGTGGCAGAACAAGGGATATGAACTGATCGAAGAATTGAAGTTGGTCGAGAATGCGCGCCGCATTGCCGAAGAAGCGGTCGCCTTGCACGCGGCAGAACAATGTCCCGAAGGCACATTCGACATCATTCTCGACAGCTCGCAGCTGGGGCTACAGATCCACGAATCCGTCGGCCATCCCATCGAACTCGACCGCGTGCTGGGCATGGAGGCGAATTTTGCCGGCACTTCATTCCTCACTCTCGACAAGCTGCGCACGCTGCGTTACGGAAGCGAGTGGGTCAACGTGGTCGCCGATGCGCGCCAGGAGCATGGGCCGGGGCTCGGCACATTTGGCTTCGACGATGAGGGCGTCGCGGCGCAATGCACGCCGATCATCACGAACGGGTTATTCACCGGCTATCTCAGTTCGCGGGAGACGGCACACACCATTGGCGCAACCCGTTCGGGCGGAACCCTGCGCGCGGAAGGCTGGAACCGGCTGCCCATGATCCGCATGACCAACATCAGTTTGTTGCCCGGCGAAAGGCCGCTCACGCTGGAGCAACTCATCGCGGACACCGACCGCGGCATCCTGATGCAGACCAACCGCTCGTGGTCCATCGACGACAAGCGCTTCAACTTTCAGTTCGGATGCGAGATCGGGTGGGAAATCAAGAAGGGCAAGCGGGCGCGATTGCTGAAAAATCCGTCGTACTCAGGAATCACGACGGAATTCTGGAACTCCCTGGACGCCATCTGCTCGCGCGATGAGTGGACTCTTTGGGGAACACCGAACTGCGGCAAGGGCCAGCCCCAACAAGTGATGGGAACAGGGCACGGCGCAGCGCCCTCGCGATTTCGCAACGTGAAGGTGGGCAGCGCCTACAAAGGTAGTTAACGAACGCAGGACGCGACGATAACGCAAAAACGATCCGATGTTGACCAAAGAACGCGCCGGTGACATTTTCGACCGCCTTCAGAAGTTTTCGTCCGCCGACGAGATCGAGGTCCATTTTTCTGGCGGCAGCTTCGCTTTGACACGCTTCGCCAATAACACCATTCACCAGAATGTGGAAGATCAGAATCACGTCCTCTCGGTGCGCACAGTGTTCGGCGGGCGTACGGCTCGGGCTTCCACCAATAAGTTTGACGAAGAAAGCTTGCGCCGCGTCGTGCAATCGTCGGAAGCCCTCGCCAAGGTGCAGCATCCCGACCTCGACCTGCTACCCATGCCCGACAGCCGCGAGGCCGGCACTACCGCAGCGCCGTCCCGTTATTTCGCGGAAACGGCCGCGCTGACTCCACAGTTTCGCGCCGCCGGAGTTCGTGAAATTGTCGGAGTCGCGGAAAAGCACAGCCTCAGCACGGCCGGAATTTTCTCTAGCGCGGAGTCAGTCGAAGGCATCTTCAACTCGCGCGGCCTCAACACCTGGCATAGCCAGACCCTGGCGGAAGTGTCGATTACCATGCTGGCGGACGATTCCTCCGGTTGGCAGAAGGCAAACTCACCCGATGTCAGCGACCTGGTGCCGCTGGCAATGGCGGAAACTGCGGCTCAAAAAACAGTCGATTCGACACACCCGATCGAACTACCGCCCGGAAAATATACGGTCATTCTTGAGCCTTCGGCCGCATTGGATGTGGTCGGATTCATGTTCTGGGATTATTCCGGCATGGCGATTCTCGACCAGCGGTCGTTTTTAACCGGACGAATTGGCAGCCGGCTTTTCGGGGACAACATCACGATCTGGGACGATGTTACTCATCCTCTGCAAAACGGATCGCCTTTCGACGGCGAGGGCATGCGCCGGCAGCGCCTGCCGCTGGTGGAGAATGGCGTCGTCAAGCGCGTGGTTTATGCGCGAGGCACTGCGGCGCGCATGAAGCATTCAGAGTTCCGGGAGAACGTCGGGCCCATCGAGCCAACCGGACACGGATTCTCCCTGCCGAACGAAATGGGCGAGATGCCGGTGAACATTGTTTTCGCGGCCCCTTCCAACCCGCAAACTCTTGCCCAGATGATTGCCTCCACCGAGCGCGGCATTCTGGTCACGCGGCTTTGGTACATCCGGGAAGTTGATCCCTACGAGAAAATTGTCACCGGCATGACTCGCGACGGAACCTTTCTGGTGGAAAACGGAAAGGTGCAGAAAGGGATTCGCAACTTTCGTTTCAATGAAAGTCTGATTCACATGCTGTCGAATGTCGAAGCCATGAGCGAGCCGGTCCGCTCCAGCGGAGAAGAATCGTTCGACATGGTGGTACCTGCCATGAAGATTCGAGATTTTAATTTCACCGAAGTGACGAAGTTCTAGCGTTCTTTCCTGCCCAATCAGGATCTATCTTCTTTTCTATCAGCGCGACGCTGCACCGGGCCAAGAGGTCCGGTGACGTCGTTTAAAATCCGTCTAATCCTCTCATCCGCAAGCAGTTAGCGCACATCCGTTCCATGACTTCAGTAACTTTGCGAGCTTGATTCTGCGGTGTAGTCTGCCCATAGTTCGGCGAAGTCCAGGAAGCGCTGCGGTGTCCTGGGCAGGAAGGCGCAACGGCGGTGCCAGCAGAAGAGCAAGAAGTGATGGATCCACAGGGAGCGCAAGTCGCCATCAAGCACTATGCAGAAATGCAGAGTGCGCCACGATTCCCTCTGCATCTGCCCGTTGAGATCAAGTCGCAGGCAGGCGCCTACCCGGCAGAGACGGAAAATATTTCTGCCAACGGCGTGCTGTTCGCCATGGATCGCGACGTTCCAGTCGGTTCCCTGGTGGAGTTCACGATTTTGCTTCCCGGCGACGTGGTCGGTTCCCGCTACAACGTGCAAATCGATTGTCATGGCCGCGTGGTGCGCAGCTTCGAGGACAGGGGCCGGCGCGGCGTAGGCGTGGTGATCGACGAATATCACTTCGAGCGGGCGTAGGCGCAAGAACATATCATGGCGAGCACTTCAATCGGCGTGGGTGACACTCAAAAAGTTCGCGAGAACGGCTCGGCCCAGTTGATCCGCGTGATCTTGGCCGACACCCAGGCCATTTTTCGCGCCGGCCTGCGCAAGATTTTCGCGCTGGAAGACGACATCCGCGTGGTCGGCCAGGCGGAAACCCTGGTGCAGACTCAATCTGCCATCACCAAGTTTTCCGCGGACGTTCTGATTTTTGAAGCGGCTTTGGCCCCCAATGCAGTCGAGGCGGTAACCGAGTTACTGCGGCAGGCGCCGCAATTAAAAATCGTAGTCGTGACCCCGGGCTCGGACGAGCAGCTTACCCTCGAATTATTCCGCCGCGGCGCGCACGGAATTCTATCCCGCGAAGTGGAACCGGAAATTTTTATCGATTGCTTGCGCAAAGTTGCGGCCGGAGAACCGTGGCTCGACAGCCAGGCCATTCATTGGGTCATGGAAGCCTATCGCGGGCATACCGTGCGGCCATCCGGAGCTCGCCCCAAAGTCCAGCTCACGCCCAAGGAATCGCTGATCGTCTCCTGCGTCACGCAGGGCATGAAGAACAAGGAAATTGCGGCGCGCGTCGGCACCACCGAGCAGGTGGTTAAAAATTATCTTCGCAAGGTGTACGACAAGCTGGGAGTGGCCGACCGCTTAGAGCTCGCACTGTACTGCTTGAATCACCACGTGGTCGATGGCATAAAGCCTCCGCCGATGCCCGTCGCTCCGGAAAATGGTGACGGAGCCAAATCGGTCGCGGCCGGTGCAGCCTCTGGGTCCAGCACTTTCACGCCCACCAACGGCGCCGGGCCCGATCCTACCTCAAATTAGAACTGCTACTGTCCAAGGTTGGTTCACCAATCTTCAGGCGGCACTTCCTTCCAACTTCACGGTGAAGCGTGCGCCTGCTCCAGCGCCTTCTTCACCGCCAGTAATTCTTTTAACACTTCTCGGAGCCGGGTTGACTCCAGAGCATTCGCGCCGTCCGATCTCGCCTGCTTGGGATTGTCGTGAACTTCCATGAAAATTCCGTCGACGCCGGCGGCCACCGCGGCTCGCGCCAGCACGGGAATGAATTCCGGTTGGCCTCCGCTGACAGCGGTATCTCCGTCCCCAGAACTTGACGGCAGCTGCACGGAATGCGTGGCGTCGAAGACGACCGGCGCGAACTTGCGCATGATGCTGAGCGAGCGCATATCGACCACCAGGTTGTTGTAGCCGAAGCTGCTGCCCCGCTCGGTCAAGAACACTTGGGAGTTCCCCGCCTCGCGGCATTTCTCCACGGCGTGTCGCATGTCCCAAGGCGAAACAAATTGACCTTTTTTGATATTTACGGGTCGCCCGCTCAACGCCGCCGCCACCACCAGATCCGTCTGGCGGCACAGGAAGGCAGGAATCTGCAGCACGTCCACCGCCTCCGCCACCGCCGCCACGTCCTCCGACTGGTGCACGTCGGTGAGCACCGGAAGCTGAATCTCATTCTTGATTTTTTTCAGAATGCGCAAGCCTTCCTTCAGGCCCGGGCCACGAAAGCTGCGAATCGAAGTACGGTTGGCTTTGTCGTAACTGGCTTTGAAGATGAATGGCAGACCCAGCGAGCGAGCCACGCCTTTGATAATTTCCGCCATGCGAAAAGCGTGATCTTCGCTCTCAATCACGCACGGGCCGGCGATTAGAAACAAGCCGCCCCCGCCAATGCGCACATCGCCGACCTGGAACGAGCTGGTCATTTACGATTTGCAACCCGCCAGCGAGTCACCATAGAAGCGCGAAACACGCGCCAGCGTTGGCGTCGAGCCGGAACTGTGCCGTTTCCTCGGCGTCACACGCGCGCCCGCTCCGGGCGGTGGAACATTTCTACCCGGGCAATTTCCTTGTCGGTGCGGCGCTTGCTGCCGTGCTCATAAGCCGCCTGGATGAAGCTGCTGAATAATGGATGCGGTTCCAGCGGTTTCGACTTGAACTCGGGATGGAACTGGCAGCCGATGAAATGCGGATGGTCGGGTAACTCCACCATCTCGACATACGTGCCGTCGGGAGTGGATCCGGAAATCTTCAATCCCGCCGCCACCATGGGCTCCTCGTATTCACGATTGAATTCGTAACGATGGCGATGGCGTTCGCTAATCTCCAGCCTGCCGTAAATTCTCTGCGCCAGCGTATTCGGTTCAATCTTGCAAGTCCAGGCGCCCAGGCGCATGGTGCCACCAAGCTCTTCGACACCGCGCAATTCGCGCAATTTATAAATGACGCGGTGAGGCGTAGCCGGGTCAAACTCGCTCGAGTTCGCGTCCGCAAGCCCGACTACGTTGCGGGCAAATTCCACGCAAGCCGTCTGCATGCCAAGACAGATTCCGAAGTACGGAACCTTGTTCTCGCGGGCATAACGAATCGCAACCAGCATTCCCTCGATGCCGCGCTTGCCGAACCCGCCCGGCACCAGGATTCCGTCATAGCCTTTGAGCTGGCTGTCCTCGGTTGAGCCCGTCGCTTCCAGGCCTTCCGCCTCGATCCAGTTCAGCTGCAATTTCAAGTTGTGCGCCAGCGCGCCATGAATCAGCGCCTCTTTCAGCGATTTGTAGGAATCTTCATACTCGACGTATTTGCCGACAATTCCAATCGTGACCGTGTCTTTCGGGTTGTAGACGCGGTGCACAATGTCTTCCCACTTGGAAAGATTCCGGTCTTTCGCTTCCACGCGAAGATACTTCAGGACCAGCGTGTCCACGCCTTCGTTGGCAAAGACCAGCGGAACTTCGTAGACCGAGGCGACATCTTTGGCGGTGATGACTGCTTCTTCCTGCACGTTGCAGAACAGGGCGATCTTAGACTTCAGTTCCTTGGCGATAAAACGGTCCGTGCGGCAAAGCAGAATATCGGGCTGAATTCCGATGCTCAGCAGTTCTTTCACCGAGTGCTGGGTTGGCTTGGTCTTCAATTCCTGCGCCGCCGCGATGAAGGGCACGAGCGTGACGTGAACGAATAAGGTCTCATCGCGCCCCAATTCCTGGCGCATCTGGCGAATGGCCTCCATAAAAGGAAGGCTTTCGATGTCGCCCACGGTGCCGCCAATTTCGACGATCGCGATGTCGACATCCTGCGCGACCTTTTTCATCGCCGCCTTGATTTCGTTGGTAACGTGCGGAATGACCTGAACCGTTTTGCCCAGGTAATCACCGCGCCGCTCCTTAGCGATGATCTGCTCGTACAAACGGCCCGTCGTCCAGTTGTTATCGCGGGAAAGTTTGGCGTGAGTGAAGCGCTCGTAGTGGCCGAGGTCGAGATCCGTCTCCGCACCGTCGTCGGTGACAAACACTTCGCCATGCTGAAACGGCGACATGGTTCCGGGATCGACGTTCAGGTAGGGATCGAACTTCATGATGTTGACTTTGAGCCCGCGGCTTTCGAGCAGGCATCCGATGGAGGCCGCGGCCAATCCCTTGCCGAGGGAAGACACAACTCCGCCCGTCACAAAGATGTACTTCGCTGGCATCTCTTCCTCGCTTTGAATTGTGTTGGAGAATTTGTGCAGGTGGCGTGCACAATCAATTATGGCAAACCTGCTTGTGGAAAGAAACTGGAAATCCCAAGATTGACGTGGAAAATTAGATCGGCGACAATATTTTTTAGGTTCTCCGAACCTGAAGGAGAACTATCCACCAAAGTGGGCCTGTGGCGCAGCTGGGAGCGCGCTTCCATGGCATGGAAGAGGTCGTCGGTTCGATCCCGACCAGGTCCACCAAACTTCTCACTGGATGCCCGCCGTTTACATGCTGCGGATGAAAGCACTATAAGGTTTTACATTGGCTGCGCCGATGACCCGCCCAGCCGCCTGGTCGAGCACAAGCGCGGCCAAACCAAATCGACCCGCGGCCGTGGGCCTTGGACGCTCGTCTATCAGGAAATTTTTCAACGTTGTCGGAGCCGCGGAAGCTGTTCTTACGATGGTCCCCGCCGAACGCCGCTCGCCACCAGAAAGACCCGTCCTGAGTGAAACCCCTTCACGCCGCTCCACCCGGAAGTGATCAAAAATGCGCTCATGCCATCGTGACGCACGTCGCCCATGGTCACCGCGTCGAAGCCAAATGTGTCGCCCGGAGTTTTACAGGTAAAGGTGCGGATCAAGTGGCCATCCCGGCCAGAATAAAGGTAGGCCCTTCCTCCGCCGATGGCTGCACCTGAATATTGCCAGGCACCCACGATCAGGTCAGCATGCCCATCCCCGTCCACATCGCCCGCAACCGATGGACTGGTGCCGAATCCTTCCCCGGCGGTTTCGCCGGTGAGCGCAAATATCCGGTGCCCATCCTTTCCGGAATAAACATAAACGCGCCCAGTCGACGGTCCCTTGGCCGCGTTTGACCAATCCGAGGCATAGACGTCGGGAAATCCATCCCCGTCTACATCGCCCAGCACCGAAAGGAACATTCGGCCCAGCGCCACGCCGGTCTCGTCGGCCTCGATGGTAAATTTCGGTTTGGAGGATATCCCATCGTAAACGTACGTTCGCCCGGCGTGCCTGGGACCCGCGCCCGGCGCGCCCACCAGCAGCAGAGTATGCCCCGCGTCCGAATATCCCGCGACTGCACTGCCGAAATTATCCCCCGCTCGTTCTCCATTCAGCGTTAACAGGAGCGCCCCATCCTTGCCGGAATAAACATACGCGCGCCCGGCCTGCTCGCCGCTGCCGTTATTCCCGGGGGCGCCAACGATGATGTCCGCATAGCCATCGCGATTGACATCGCCGACCCCTTCAACGTGCCGGCCAAAATCATCCTTTATGTTTTCGGCCTTCAGTAACTGAAGAACCCGCCCATCCCGGCCTGAATAAATCTTGACGTATCCGCCGCCGGCAGCGCTGGCCACGACATCGGGAATTCCATCGCCGTTCACATCCCGGGCCGCTTCCAGTCCCGTTCCGAGTTGATCCCCAGCTTGCCCGTCCGCCTTCCACAGCAGCTTTCCCGACTTCGTCGAGTAAACGTAAATGCGGCCGGAGTTCTCGCCATTGGCGCGGCTGGTGGGCGCGGAAGTGACGAAATCCGCAACTCCATCGCCGTCCACATCGCCAATGTTGCGGGCGATCCAACCAAACTGGTCGTTCGCGGCTTCTCCATCCCATTCGTGGAGTATCGTCACCGGTTCCACGAAAGGATCGTCGAAATCCTTGCGCGCAGGCAGCATGCTTGCATATCTCGGATCGGCCTTCAGCCCTCCCAACTCGGGGATCGCATCCATCTGCGTCATGTCTATTTTCCGAGTTTCTTTGGCGCGTGCGAGCCAGGCGAAAGCCTCGTCATTGCGATGTGCCGCCGCGGCGACGGCTGCCAGTTGAAGCATTGGGGTGGGCACGGAGGGCTCAACGATCAATGCTTGACGATAGGCGTCGGCGGCGCGCTCCGGATTTTTTAGTTGCTGGTTCGCCAGGCCAAGATTGCGCCAGGCACGGCCATTGCCTGGCTCGCGCCGGGTGACCTCTTCCAGCATTTTTACAGCGCCCGCTGGATCGTTGGCCTGGAGTCTTGCCACCGCGGCTGCAAGTGTTACATCAGCGGGAACTGCCTTTCGCCGGGCGTTGCAGGCGATGCTGAGGAACGTCAATGCAATGAAAATTCCGTAGAACTTCAATCGGCGCGCGCCAGTCATAACCTTCAGCCATACCGGAATTACGGCTTCGAGGCTATCAGAAAATTGCTCGTCGGCAGGCGGGTGGGATGAACCGACCGCAACGCCGAAGGAGTTGCGCCAAACTCGTGACGAAATGAATTGGTGAAATGACTATGGCTGGAAAAACCAGCGTCCAGGGCAATCGCCGTCAAGGAGCGCGAAGAATCCAAGACATTCAGCAACGCGACGCGAAGACGCAGGCGAAGTCGATAGCGGCGCAACCGGATGCCCGTGACGCGGCGAAATAGCCGGCATACATGGTAGGGCGACATTCCTACTTTGGAGGCAATCTGCTGCAAACAGACGTTCTCCCCTGGAGGCCGGCTCAGGATCATTTCCATGTGGTGGACCGCATCGCGCTGTCTGGGCGTAATCCCAGCAGGGATCTCGGGTCGCACCTCGTAAGCAGAACGAAGAACTTGATCCAGCAGCTCGAACACGGTCTCTTCGACTCCCAACTGTTCTGTGCGCGTGATGTGTTCCAGCCGGTTGAACAGGCTGCGCTGCAGCAAGTAAGTCCAGCGCCGGTCCATCCTCGTGTGAAGCGGAAGGGATACTCAGCATGCTCGTCCACTGCAGGGTCAAACTGCCGCACCGCGTCGCGAACTACTCCCGGGTCTACTCCAAACCAGTCGCACCGATCGCCTTCAGGGCTGATTGCTTGCCGCCGGTAAAGTTGGCCGGCATTGTAGAAGGTTCCTACGTTGGGATTGGCTACAAATGCAGCTTCGTGCTCATGCTGAATTTCAACCGCCGTGCGGGGAAACACAAAGCAATGGTTCTGGGCCGGACCGCTGTCGTGAAAACATGGATGGTCTGGAGCACAGCGGAAAGCACCGATCTGCACCAGCTTACTTCGAAAAACGATGCGCTCAAATGGATCCGGCAACATAGTCAGGTTGACGTCTTAGATCGTCGAAGGCGAGCGCTACCACCGTTACGCTGCGTGGCTTTCGTGCCATCCAGCGCCTGGCGTAGATCGTCAATCAAATCTTCGACATCTTCGATGCCAACGGAATACCGGATGAGCGCCTCGGGAATGCCCGCCGCGGCTCGCTCTTCCGGTGTGGATTCAACATGGCTGGTCGTCGCGGGCGTGCCGGCAATAGTTTCCACGGCACCCAAGTTCGCCGCCAAGTGCGCGCAGCGAAGTCGCGGGAGAAACGACTTCACGGCGGCGAGGCCTCCCTTGATGCTGAAGCTCAGCACTCCGCCAAAACCGCTCATTTGCTTGCGCGCGATGGCGCGACCCGGATGCGACTTCAGGCCGGGGTAGAACACTCTATCCACGCGGGGATGCGCTTCGAGAAAGCGCGCGATCTGCAGCGCATTCTCATTCTGGCGCGCGATGCGAAGGTGAAGCGTCTTCATGCCGCGCAACAACAGATACGCTGCCATGGGATCGAGGCACGCGCCGGTAATCTCGCGGAAGTGATAAATCCTGGCAATGAGTTCCGCCGGACCGCAGACCACCCCGCCCATCGCGTCGGCGTGTCCGCCCAGAAATTTGGTCGCGCTGTGCACAATTAAGTCCGCGCCGAGCTTCGCAGGCTGCTGGTTGATGGGCGTCGCGAACGTATTATCAACGACGACAATTGCCTTTTGCCGGTGTCCCGCCGCGGCGAGCCGCGCCAGGTCGACAACTTTAACGGTGGGATTGGTCGGGCTTTCCAGGTACACGACGTTGCAGCCCTGGGCGATGGCCGATTCGATTGCGCCGTGATCGGTAGTTTCGCAAACCGAAACTTCGATTCCAAAGCGCGGCAGGAATTCCACAAAGAGCTTGTTCGTCCCGCCATAAGTGTCCTTGATCGAGACGACACGATCGCCCGGAGATAACAGCGTGAACAGCGTGTTGCTGATGGCGGCCATGCCGCTGGCAAAGCTGGTTGCAGCCTCGGTACCTTCCAGATCCCGCACCTTCTCCTCGAACGCCACGACTGTGGGATTCGTGTTGCGGCTGTAGATGTGTCCACGTGACTTGCCCAGCGCAACGTCCAGCCACGCATCCACGTCTTCGTAACCAAAAGAAACGCTATGCACCACGGGGACCTGGGTAGACCGCTCCCACTTGGTTCCTTCTTCACCGGCCCATACCGCCCGGGTTCCGATCCCTTGTTCGTTAACCTGCCGCTTCGGCACGAAGAAAGTTCCTTTCTTTTGTGGCGCAGATTTCGCCACGCTCGGTATGCGGATTATAACTGGCAAAGGTGACGGGCAATGCTAGGCTGAAGAGGTGAATCGCGCTTCCATCGCAGGCTTTCATCTTTTTTCCCTCCTCATTCTTCTGTTGGGCGCGGGTGCTCCCGACGCGAAAGCGGCAAACTGGAGCGCCCACGCGCAGCCTACTCGTCTGGTGAATGGCTCTCCGGTTTTGTTTCAGGTGAAACCGCCGGTCCGTCTTGAGGTTTTGACCGGTACCTGGCTGGGACATTCATTCCCCTTCACCTTCGATCCGCGGACGAAAACATGGTTCGCCCTGGCCGGAGTCAGCTTTGAAACGGCTCCCGGATCGTACTCGCTGGATCTTTCCGGTCAACGCTCCGGAAGTTCCCCGAGCGACCGGATCTCGTTCTCGCGAAAGTTTGCGGTCGCGCGCGGAACGTACCCAAAAATTCAAGTGAAGCTCAACGTCGAAGAAAAGTTCACCGCTCCAAATCCTGAGCAGGTCAAGCAGATCGAAGAGGCACAGCAGGTCAAGAAGGAGTATCTCAGCCGCGTTTCGCCGTCGCGCGAGTGGTCGGGAGAATTTTCGCCGCCTTCTGACGCGGCTATCTCCGAGGTGTTCGGCGTGCAGCGTGTATTCAACGGCAAGACCGAAAGCACGCATTGGGGGATGGATTTCCGCGTTCCCACGGGAACCCCCGTGCAAGCCATGAACGATGGTACGGTGCTGCTTGCGCGCCCCCTTTATTTCGAGGGCAATTTCGTGGTCATCGATCACGGCCAGGGATTGCTGACGCTCTATCTGCATCTTTCCGAATTCAAAGTGAAGGAAGGTGACGCGGTCAAACGAGGCCAGGTGATCGGCCTGAGCGGCGGGACCGGCCGCGCCACAGGACCGCACCTGCATGTCGCCGTACGCTGGCAGGGCACGTATCTGGATCCGGCCGCACTCATGCGCATGCAACTGCCGGCAGCAGCTGCTGCCAACTAACTGCCCGGCATCGCAGGCTAACGGCTACGCTAAATGCCGTTCAGTTTTCACGCAAATTCGTCCGCAGGCTCTCTTTCAAATCGAGATTGCGAATCAGGCGGTGAAGGTAATTCGGATGCACACCCAGCAGCCGAGCGGCATCCGCGTAGCTGCCCTGGGTTTGCTCGACAGCCTGCAATATGAGTTGCCGCTTCAATTCCTTGATTGCCGTGTGATACTTCGCCTCCGTCATTTCGGGCAGCGCCGGCCTTTCCAGCAAAGTCTCCGGGAGATCTTCCGGCGAGATCATCTCCGACGAGCCCATGACCAGAGCGCGCTCCACGGCATTTTCGAGTTCGCGAACGTTTCCCGGCCAATCGTAGTTCACCAGCCGGGCCAGCGCCTCCGGTGAAACCGGACGCGGCTTCACGCCGCAGCGCTTGGCATGTTTTTGGACGAAGTGCCGCACCAGCAATGGGATGTCGTCCCGCCGGTCCCGCAAGGGAGGCATGGCGACCTTCAATACCGCCAGACGGTAATACAAATCCTGGCGAAATCGCCCTTCGCGTACGGCCAGTTCCAGGTCGCAGTTGGTCGCCGCGATCACGCGGATGTCGACCTTGATGGCGCGATTTCCGCCCACCCTTTCGAACTCGCGCTCCTGCAGCACGCGCAGCAGCTTCACCTGAAGAGACGGCACAAGTTCTCCGATTTCATCCAGAAAAACCACGCCACCGTCGGCCACCTCCAGCCTTCCCTTCCGCTGGGCGGCAGCGCCGGTGAAGGCGCCGCGCTCGTGGCCGAACAACTCGGTTTCGAGAAGATTCTCGGGAATGGCCGCGCAATTGATCGCCACGAATGGCTTGCTGGCCCGGCGGCTATTGCGGTACAGGAGCCGCGCCGCCAGTTCTTTGCCCGTTCCGCTCTCGCCCTGAATCAGCACCGTGGAATCAGCGGACGCCATTCGCCCTAGAAGTTCGTAAATGTCCTTCATGCGGGCGCCCTCGCCGACCAGGCTTCGCTCCTGCGAAATCTCAACCGTCAAGCGCTGATTTTCATCTTCCAGCCAATGCAGCCGCCGCGCATTATCCAATGCCACGGCCGAAATCCCAGCGATCGCCGTTACCAGCTGCAGGTGCTCGTCGTTCAGGCGTTCGGTCAGGCTGTGAGTGTCAAGATAAATGCACCCGAACACGCGATGGAAAACGGTGAGGGGCACGCACAACAGCGAGCGCACTTGCGACTCGGCAAGACTTTCCACCTGCCGCAAGTTTTCGCTGGCCGGCACATCACTGCCAAGAATCGAGACTCCCTGCTCCAGCACCTGCCGCGCCACCGTGGAGCTGACCTTCACGAGATGAGCCTGCCCTTCGGCACGCAGGCGAACGAAAGTGGAAGTGATCTCATGGTTTGCGTGGTCGGCAAGCAGGATGGCGCCACGCATGGCCGGGACCACCTCAAAGATCTGGTCCAGCAGTTGGCCCTGCAGTTCGTTCACATCACGAATCGCGTGCACGACCCGGCTGATTTTAAGCAGCGCATTCAGGTTGCGCGCCACCCGCGACGTCGCCGGCAACTCGCGTAACAATCGATCCGGTTGCAGATAGACCACGTCGCGCGGATGGATCACGGTCGTGGTCGCCGCAAATTGAGCTTCCTCGAACTCCACCCGCGCTGCAGCCTGGGGAGCATCCTCTTCCGCGACAAGAAAGACGAATGCCGAGTCGCCGGCTGCGATCTCGTCGCCGTGCTCCAGCCATTGCTCGGCCACGGCGATTCCGTTCACCAGGGTTCCATTGCGGCTATTGAGGTCCCGGACGCGGAAACGGCCGTCCTGATAATCCAATTGGAAATGCTTCCGCGAGACAGACGCATCGCTGACCGCGATCCCGTTCGAGCCTTCCCGGCCGACCGTAACTTCCTCCAGAGCCAGCGGGATGGTCGCATCCTTCAGAGGCCCGGAGATGGCTAACAGTCTCGGACGCAAGGTTTCACCTCGCGATTTACTTATCATAGTTTCGGGCCGATTTCATCCCTAAGTGGCACCTGTTTCGATATCCGAACAGATAGCTTGCCCTATCCAATCGGATAGCGTTGAGGATCGCGGGCGACCCTGACGCTCATTTTCCCTGTTAGCGATAGATTATAAGCCTCTTCTTTGCAGTTACTTAATGCAGGTACGCGAGATTCTTCTCCATCATGTTCGATTGGCATTCAGGTTGCACTTAGGAAAGTCGCAGCATTTGCTCGGCGGAAAAAGCGATGGGGGAAGCGCTTTTCGGATTTGTAGCAGCCGAGCCTTTTGCGCAATCAGGGATCCGAGGGGCCCCCTCATCGGATCCCTGATCTTTTGGGCTCTCAGTGGCGACTCTTAAGTTGGAATAACTAAAGTCGAACGTGGACCTACACCGCGGCTAGCTGATTGTCGTTCGCTGCAGGAATGGTCGCAGGCAAAACCGCTGCGCCATTACGGAACGCCACCGTATTTCCAGAAATTGCCGCGACCCTATCGCCCGGAACAAGGATTCCCACCAAGTTCAGCGGATCCGCTGCCGAAAGGGTCATGGTGACCTGTCCCGGCTCTGACTTCCGCATGGCACGCACCGATTCCACCGCAACCGGCAACGCAAACTGCTCGCCCAGAAATCCATCGACGAAACGGCCGCCACGGATTTCGCCGCGATCCTCCAGCCGTCGGAATGCCATCAGCAGCTCGCGCCAGGGCGGCAGGTTCGACTCCCGCACTAGGACATCGCGAACCACGATTCCATAGCGCCGCAATAACATCCAGCAGGCAGCTTCCACGGCTCGGTTGCGCTCCACGCCATCTTCGGTATGCAGCACTGCCCAGCGGCCGGAAGCGTGTCGCGGACGCGTGATCCGCCCGCTTCCCTGCCCCGACCGCCTCGCGGGATCGATCAGCGACCGGAGGTTTTCGAAACCGTCGGCCGTCACCAGCCCGGCCGCGACCAGTTCCCACAACGCCGTCTCAATTTCGGCCTTCAGTTTCTCCGTACCGCGGACAATATCGGCGAAAAAGGACGCCCCACGCTGCCGCAGGAAGTCGAGCACCCTCTGTGCTCCCGGGCTCAAGCCGGTGTTTTCGACCTGCTCGGCAGCTGGATGCCTCGGCATCATCCAGTCCGCATCCTCGCGCACGAAGAAAGTGATGGGCGCGACGCTGGTGGGAATGACCCGGCGTTGCCGCTTCACTGCGCCCTCCGGCGAACCGCCCTGGGCCGGTTGCGTCGAGTCCAACGTCGCCGGGTGCGGCGACAGCCTGCCCCAACCCACCGCCCCGGTCAGGCAAAGCTGGTCGAGCCATTTCGAATCGTAATCTACGACGCGCCGCGAGAGCACTTGCCGCTCCCAGGCATTGGCCGGAATTTCGAAGCCCTGCAGTTGTCGCAGCACTTCCAGCGTTCCTCTCTCGCCAGAAACCTGGGTTCCAGGCGCGACGTGCTGCCAGCGCAATAGCCATTCCATGAATTGCGCCTTGGTAACGGGCGCAATCTGCTTGCGCAAAGTAGCCACCGTAAGGCGATGGATGCGCGCCAGCAGCCGCCGTTCGCACCACTCGATCTCGACCTCTTTGGGTGGCGCGGGCGCTCCGCGTGGCGCGGGCGCTCCTGCCGGCGAACTTTCATTCCTGAACTTTCCCCGAAGAATCGTCCCCGCCGCTTCCATCCGCAGCAGCGCATTGAAGATGTCAGCTGCCGCAACGCCCAGCGTTTCCCCCAGCTGCGCACCCGTGACCGGCCCGGAATGCGCCATCCAGCCGGTCACCAATGTCAGCAAAGCCTCGTCGCGAGAAGGCGCCGCACCCTCAACCTCAACCATCGCGGGCTCAAATTCAGCCTCGGGAAAGACCGCAGAAAAACTCTTCGCCCGCTCCGCCGCCACCCAGTAGCGGCTGCCGCCTGCAAGCGCAATTCCCGCCCGCCCCTCCCTCATCAGCATTTCAAAATAGCTCTGCCAGTGGAACGATCCGGCTGAGTGCTGATTGCTGAGTGATTGCTCCTCGGGCAGCGCCACCAACGTATGCAGCACGTCGTGCAGTTCATCGGCATCTCGCACGTCCGGCCAGGCTTCCGACTGGACCTGCGCGATCGCTTCCTGGTCTAACCCGCCGACTTCCTCGAGCACCGACTCGGGCAGCGTGCGGCGCATCTGCACGGCACGCGCCCTTCGCTCCTCCAGCGGAGCATCGTCCAGGTAGGCATACGGATTCGCATTCAGAATTTCGTGAGAAAACTGCGACGGCACCGGCGTATCCACGGCAATGCAGCGAATGCTTCCATCGGCCAGCCCCTTCAGCACAGACTTCAGTCCCTCGACGTCCATCGCCTCGGTGAGCACGTCTTTCATGACTTCGTTCACCAGGGGATGGTCGGGAATCTTGCGCTCGCCTTCGATATTTTCAAAGCAAGCAGCCGCATCCGGAAACACCGAGGCCAGCAAATCGTCGGAGCGTATGCGCTGGATCTGCGGAGGAACTTTTTTGCCGTTCTGAAAGCGCAGCAGCGCCAGCGATCGATTTGCATCCCAGCGCCATCGCGTCGCGAAGATGGGAGAATCCAGAGACGCCTGCGCCAGGATCGGCTCCACGGTCGCCGCCTGCAGGAAATTGAAAACATCGGCCAGCGGAAAGCTGTGCTGCTCGGCAAGAGCGATATTCAAACCATTGTCGGTGGCCGCGGCCTGCAATTCAAAGTTAAAGCCGACGCAGAATCGCTTGCGCAACGACAACCCCCAAGCCTTGTTGATGCGGCCGCCGAACGGCGCGTGTATGACCAACTGCATGCCGCCGCCTTCGTCAAAGAATCGTTCGGCGATGACCGTGGTCTGGGTGGGCACCGCGCCCAGGACCGCACGGCCTTGCAAAATATATTCGATCGCCTGTTCTGCGCCCGAGTCGTCGAGCCCGCACTCTTCCTTCACCCAGGACACGGCAGCCGCCACATCGGGCTGCATCGCCGAAAATCCGACCGGCGACGTTGTGGGCAACATCTCGCTGATTTTTTCGCGCAGCGCTCCGATGTGCCCGGAAAGCTCTTCGGTTCGGGCCGGCGCCTCTCCACGCCAGAACGGCACCGTGGGCGGAGCGCCGTGCGCGTCCTGCACCAGCATGCGGCCGGCGTGGGTCTCGACGCGCTGGATGATCCACGAGGTGTTGCCGAGCAGCATGATGTCGCCCTTGCTGCTCTCCACCGCGAAATCCTCGTCTACGGATCCGACCACTACGCCTTCAGGTTCGACCACCACCGCATACAACGCGTTGTCGGGAATCGCGCCCCCGCTGGTGATGGCGGCCAGCCGCGCACCTCTTCGCGCCCGCAGCTTGCGGTTGACGCGGTCGCGATGGACGTACGCTCCGAACCGGCCTCGCCGCGCCACCAGGCCCTCGGAGAGCATCTCGAGGATCGAATCGAATGCTTCGCGCTTCAGCTCACGATAGGGATAAGCGCGCCGCGCCAGCGCGAACATCTCGTCTTCATCCCATTCCTCGGCCGCGCAGGCCGCCACAATCTGCTGCGCCAGCACGTCGAGCGGAGCTTCCGGAATCATCAACCGGTCCAGATCGCCATGCTTGATGGCGCGCACCAGCGCCGCGCACTCGAGCAGGTCGTCGCGCGTGGTGGCGAACAGGCGCCCCTTGGGAACCGCGCCTCGCCAGTGCCCCGACCGGCCCACGCGCTGCAGCGTCACGGCAATCGAGCGCGGAGAGTTGATCTGCACCACCAGGTCGACTGTGCCCACGTCGATTCCCAACTCCAGCGACGCGGTCGCTACCAGCACCCTCACCTGACCCTCTTTCAATTTCTTCTCCGCGGCCAGCCGGAGCTTGCGCGACAAGCTGCCGTGATGCGCCGCCACATTCTCTTCGCCGATGCGCTCGCCCAGCTGGTGGGCCACGCGCTCGGCCATACGGCGCGTATTCACAAATACCAGGGTCGAACGATGCGCCTCCACCAGCGCGACCAGCCGGTTGTAAATTTCATCCCACATCTCATTCGAAGCCACCGGCCCCAACGGCATCGACGGCACTTCAACCGCGAGATCCAGCTTCCTCTTGTGCCCAATGTTGACAATCACAGGGTCAAGCGAAGGGCACGAGTTTACGCGTGCCCCATCCGTGCCAAAGCAATCGGCGGCTTCCGACACTGAGATTCGCTCGACGCCTCGCCACCCCGTCAGAAAATGCGCCACCTCCTCGATCGGCTTCTGGGTCGCCGAAAGTCCAATGCGCGCCGGCTTATTGCGCGAAAGCGCATCCAGTCGCTCCAGAGACAAAGCCAGATGCGCTCCACGCTTGTCATCGGCCACGGCGTGAATTTCATCGACAATTACCGTCTCGATATCGCGCAGGATGGCGCGGCTCTTATCCGCGGTGATCAGGATGTAGAGCGATTCCGGCGTCGTGACCAGGATGTGCGGCGGCCGCTTCAACATGGCTCGACGCTCCGGCATGAGCGTGTCGCCGGTGCGCACCGCGGTGCGAATTTCCGGCATCAGCAGCCCTCGCTCGCCCGCCAGGGCGAGGATTTCGCCCAGCGGAATTTCCAGATTTTTCTGGATGTCATTGCCCAGCGCTTTTAGCGGGGATATGTAAAGCACTTCCGTGCGATCGCTGAGGCCTCCGCTCAGCGCCTTCCGCACCAGGCGATCAATGCATGCCAGGAATGCCGCCAGGGTCTTGCCCGATCCTGTGGGTGCCGAGATCAGCGTGGTCCGCCCGGCCAGGATGTGTGGCCAACCCTGCTCCTGCGGCTCGGTGGGCGTCCCAAAGCGCTGCACAAACCACTCCGCCACCAGAGGGTGTGCCCAGGCTAACGACGCAGGAAGGGACGGCATCGGAACATTGTAGCCACATTCGCCGCTTTCGCCAAGCATTCGCCTCATGACGGACAATGCTAGAATCCCGCCATGGCCAAGCTCTCCGCGCAAGCCCGCGCCCGCAATATCAAGCTTTTACTTTTCGACGTGGATGGCGTTCTCACCGACGGAAAACTCTTTTTTCTTCCTACGTCTTCGACGACGAAGCCCACCGATGCCTCTGCGGAGCCGGGCGCACATTCCTCGAGCATGCTCGAGTTCAAGGGATTTCACGCGCATGACGGCGCTGCCATTTCGCTGGCAAAGCTGGGAGGCCTGAAAACCGGGCTCATCACCAAGCGCATCTCCGAAACCGTGGCAGGCCGCGCTCGCGACCTCAAGCTCGATTTCGTCTATCAGGGTGTGGACGACAAGCGCGGGCGATTTCTGAACACCGCCCAGCAAGCGGGATTGAAGCCGGAGGAGGCATCGTTCATCGGCGACGATGTCATCGATTTGCCGGCCATGCGGGCAGGGGGGCTATCGATCGCCGTCGCCAACGCCCGCGCGGAGGTGAAACGCGAGGCTCACTACGTCACGCCCCATAGTGGCGGCGAGGGCGCGCTTCGTGACGCCATCGAATTCATCCTGAAAGCGCAGGGCAAGTGGAAAAAAGTCGTGGAGATTTACGTCAGCGGGCAGACGCCATCCGTACAGTGAGAAAAACCTTTTTGATTTCCCGCGAAAAGAAAAAACCCACCGGATGCTTGCTTGGGGCGTGCTCGGGTCAGCATCCGGTGGGCTACCGTTTCTCCTTACTCACCCTGTTGTTTTCAGGAGTAATTGCTCTGATTAAACCTCAGAACCGCCCCAAGTTGCGTCTAGATTTGTAAAACTTTGTAATTTTCGAGGGCAGGGTGAACGCCTTAGAAAATCGCTAGTCTGAGATCGCCGGCGTCTTGGTCGCCATCAGTTCCGTGAAGCGCTTATCCTTGCGCACTTCTGCGAACTCCGCGTCGGTATACACCCGCTTCATGTCTTTGTAACCGTCTTCCATCGCCTTACGCAGATATTCCAGGGACTGATCGGCATTGCCCAGTTTCGCGTACAGCTTGGCAACGGTGTAATCGTAGTGAGCGCGGTCCGAGGGGCTTGGCAGCTGCGCCTGCACCCCGGTGCGCGAGGTTCGCTGAAAGACTTGGGGATCCAGTTGCAGCGCGTGCTCATACGCCGCCACCGCCGGATCGTATTGCCGCAGGCAGAAATACGCCGCTCCCAGATTGCTGTAGAACGATGCCGAAGTATTGTCGCGGGCGACCGCTTTTTCGTATTCCTTGACCGCCGTCGAATATTTTTTGTTTTCGTAATAGACCACGCCAAGGTTGTTGTAAGCGTCGGCGTATTCGCGGTTGGCATGAATGGCGTGCTCGAACGACTTGCGCGCATCTTTGTAGCGCTGCATCAGCAGGTCGACGATCCCGATCTTGTTCATGAGCCGGGCGTCGTTGGGCTTCTTGGCCAGCGCGGCGCGATAATAATCGAGCGCGTCCAGAAAAAGCTTTTCCGAGCGCAGCCGGTCGGCCTCGTTTTCAAGCGCCTCGGAAGTAGCGTCGGGAGCGGGCGGCTCGATGGCCCGCACCATCGGAGGAGCGATCTGCACCTGCTCCGGATGCGAAACTTGCGCGCCGGCGGCGCTTGAAAGAATTCCACTCAGAACGACGAAGCAGGCCTTGCGGTACCGCATAAGCACCCCCAGCGACCAGCCTTAACCGCATTCTGACACAAGTTGTTAGAAGGATGAATGCGAAATTCGGATGTCCGCCAATCCGATTCTGGCCTTAGGATGCGGCAACCGGGCTGATTTTGGCCTCGACTTCAACCGGAAAATTGACCGAGCGGGCAATGAAACAGAGCCGGTGCGCCTCGTGATGAAGCTCTTGCGCCCTGGCTTGATCGCCCGACGCAATCTTGATTTCAGGCTTCAGAACGACTCGCACGAACTCGCCGGAGCCGTCGTCGTTCTCGCGCATCACGCCGGAGGCCGCGTCGCGATAATCCATCACCGTGATCTTGTTCACCGCGCACAGATGCAAATACCAGAGCATATGGCAGGCCGAGAGCGAACCCACGAGCAGTTCTTCCGGGTTATAGCGCGAGGGATCGCCGCGAAAACCGGGATCGCTCGAGCCCGGCAGAGGCGGCTTGCCCGCGAATGTAATGGTGTGGTCGCGGCGGTAGGTTTTGTAGCTCCTGGTGCCCTCGCCGTCGTTGCCGGTCCATTCCAATTGAAGTTCGTAGTGATGCTGTTTCATACGAGGCGGTTCCTCCGAAGTCCGCGGCGAAGTCCGCGGCGCAGCGCAAATGGCTACGCGTCACTGCGGGGCCGGCTGAGCAGAGTCGGGCGGCTTGGGCGGGGGACTTGGCGACTTGTCCTCTTTGAAGATGCCTGCGATTTTGCCAAACAACCCCTTCTTCTTCTGCGGCTCGGCATTTTGTGCGTCCTGCGGATTTCCCGAAGTTGGCGGGGGCAGCGCCTTCGGCCCTCCTCCGAACATGCGCGAGAAGAAGCCGGCGACGCCGCGCTGCTGGTCGCAGGTTTCATGCGGCTCGGTGCCGGCCACAAACGCAGAAGTGTAATCGTCAGGACACGTGGGCGTCGCCAGGCGGTTGGTAAGCTTGTCGAGTTGCACATCCACCACGCCGGTCGGCTGCGAAAACGGTTTCATGTCCGCATAAGCCGGCAGCGTGGCCGCTTTCTTCATGAACTCGGTCCAGATCGGCGCGGCGGTCTGCGCCCCGCTCAGCCGCAGATCGCTGTAATCGTCGTATCCCACCCACACGATGCACAGCAGGTTCGAGGTGTAGCCCGCAAACCAGCCATCGTGCGAGCTGCCGGTCTTGCCCGCGGCGGGCAGCGTGAACCCGCGCAGCCGCACGGCCGTGTAACCGAGCCCGTTGTTGATGACGCTCTCCATCATGTTCGTCATGACATAGGCGATGCGCGGGTCGAGCACTTGCCGCTGATCGCTTTTGAAGTTCGCCACCACGTCGCCCTTGGCGTTCCTCACCGAATTCACCAGGATCGGGGAAAGCCGCTGGCCGCCGTTGGAAAACGTTGTATACGCTCCGGCCATATCGAGCGGCGTGGCTTCATAAGAGCCGAGCGCCATGGCGGGCGTTGCCTTGACCGAGGTGATGCCGGCGGACTTGGCCAGATCGGCGACCTTGTCGTAGCCCACTTCCTCCGCCACCTTCACGGTGGCGTTGTTCAACGACATCGCCAGCGCATATCGCAATGTCACATCGCCGTGATATTCCTCTTTATAATTGCGCGGCTCATAAATCTGGTCGCCGTACGCGAAGCTGGTCGGGGCATCGGTTACGGTGGAGGCCGGCGTTATCACCGTTTGCGATCCGTCGAGCGCGGTGTTCATGGCGGCCGCATATACGAAGGGCTTGAAGATCGACCCGGTGGGACGCTTTGCCACCGCATGATTCAGCTGGCTCCAGCCATAGTCGCGCCCGCCGACCAGCGCCAGCACCGCGCCGGTGTGCGGATCCAATACCACCAGCGCCACTTGCGCCTGGGGGCCCGGCATCACCTGCGTCTCCACTTTCTTGCCGACTTTCACCTTCTTGGTGCGCATCTTCTTCACTTGCTCATCCACCAGCTTGATGCCGGACTCAACCGCCTGCGCCGCCACCTTTTGCAGGTCGGGATCGAGCGTGGTGTAGATGCGGTAGGACTGCTCGTTCAGATCGTGTTCGCTGATTTTGTTGATCAGCGTATCGCGCACCATGTCGACGAAGTAGGGCGCGTCGCTGGCCTCAACATTGGGAGGAGCCAGCTTCAGCGGCGCAGCCTTGGCCTTGTCCGCCTGCTCGCGCGTGATGGCGTGCGTGTCCACCATTGAATCCAGCACCAGGTTTCGCCGCTCCAGCGCGCGCTCGGGATGGCGGTAAGGCGACAACCGGCTGGGACCCTGAATAATTCCGGCGAGCAAGGCTGCCTCTGGCAAGGTGATATCTCGCAGATCCTTGTTGAAATAAGCCCGCGAAGCCTCCGCAAAGCCGCTGATGGCGAACGATCCTCGCTGTCCCAGGTTTACCCAGTTCCCATAAAACTCGAAAATCTGCTGCTTGGTGAACTTCTGTTCCAGTTCCTCGGCGATCAGCATCTCCGTGAGCTTGCGCCGGATCGTCTTTTCCGGCGTCAGAAAGAAGCCGCGCGAAAGCTGCATAGTAATGGTCGACCCGCCCTGGTCGTGCCGCTGCCGGGTCAGATCGATCCAACCGGCCTCCATCATGCGGATAAAATTCACGCCGCTATGCTCAAAGAAGCGCCGGTCTTCAATGGCCAGCACCGCATCGACCATCACCTTGGGAATATCGTTGTACTTCACCAGTTGCCGCTTGGAGCGCTGTTCCGCGTCAAACAGCGACATGACCAGTTCCGGCTCCAGTTCGTAGGCCGAAAGATCGTTGCCCCGGCTGATGATCCGAGCTACCCGTCCGTCCTCAATGCTGATGCGTGCGGCTTCCGGGCTGTGATAGCTTTCCGGACCGGGTGAAATCTCAATGCCGTCCTTTAGCTGGCGATAGCTGCCCAGGGCAGACGGCCCGTCTTTCGATCGGCCTTCGTCGGCGTAGCCGGCGGCTCGCAAAAAGGTTCCGATTTCCTTGGCGTCGACCTTTTCTCCGTCGCGGATGGTACGGGGTAACGCGTAGATTTTGGCGGAGTTACTGAAAACCGGCGAGCGAAAACGCTGGGCGATAATGCGATCGTACTTGATGTAGAAATAGCTGAAAAATCCAACCAGAACGACCGCCACCACCAGGAACAAGAGCACGGCGGCACGTATCACGGGATCGCGCGGCAGGCCGCGGATTCTGCCCCCGGGCTTCCCGCCCCCGCTCCTCGGAATCTTGATCTTGATAGCCAAGCTTGAACTCAATGCCGATTTTCGGCTCAAGGTCAGACGATGCGACGCGCCAAAAGGTTTGACCGCCTGCTGTTCCCTTTCCCAATCTTTCGCCGCGTCACTTGCATGAGTGATTGCGCGATGGGTTACACCATTGTACCGCTGAGGCCGCCAACAAAAAGAGACTCGCAGTTTATGCGAGTCTCTAAGCTGTCAATAGCGTCTGGCGGGCTACGGAGCGTCGTTGAGATCGCTCACCGCAACGCTTCCACCGGGAAATCCCAAAGTTCCGAACTGCGCCGGAGAGATAACCCCTCCACTGGGATCAGCGCCGTAGGGGCCAAAGTCGAAGGAAACCTGGCCTTCGCCCTCCCCAAACAGATACTTGCCGCTTTGATCGAATTGGCCAAATTGCAGGTTCACGCCGGTGAACGGAGAGCCTGCCACCGCCGTCAAAGCTCCTGTCGAGGCATTGAGTTGGTAGCCCTCCATCGGCACGCTGAGTCCATCAAACGCGTACACGAAACTGCCGTTCGGAGAGACCGCGATGTTCACGGGAACGGAAGCCGTGGCGAAGGGCGAGTTGGTCACTTCCGAGATCGCCCCACTCGTCGAATTGATGGCGAAAACGTGGATGTGGTTATCAAGCCCTGAAATTCCCACCAGGTACTTTCCGGAAGTTTCTCCAACAACCTCGGACATGGTGAAAGCAAACGGGCTGCCGGATACGGTCGACAACACTCCGGTCGAGGCAATGCCCATCGCCGCCACCTGCACGCCGCCCAGGCCCGACGTGGCATAAAGATATTTTCCCTGACCGTCGGTAGCCATCTGCGCCGCCGCAATTCCAGAAGCGAAGGGCGATCCGGCCACTGCTGTTAAGGATCCGTCGGTCGCGCTGATGCTAAAGGCAGAAATATCGCCCGAAGCAAAATCGCTGACGAAGAGAAAAGTTCCGGCTGGAGTCGCCGTAATGGATGTTCCGCCAAGCACATTCACCGGGCTGCCAGGCACGCTGGTTAAAGCGCCGGTCGTGCCGTCGATGGCGTAACCGTAAACTGTTCCGTTGTTAAACGTTACGTATAAGTATTTTTGGCTGGCCAGGGTGACTACCGCGGTGCCGCCATCCGACACAAGGGTGGACGGAACGGGAGGCTGGGTAAAGGTAGCTTCCTGAAAGGTTCCGGCGCTGAGGTCGAGGACATCGGCATCCATGCCATCGGCCGCACCCGCCTCGACTAGCAGATACGCGAAGACGGTGCCGCTGCCGTTCACTCCTCCGCCAGACCCACCCGTGGACGAGGTGCAGGTCGAATTGCCAAAAGTGGCGCCTCCGCTGCAATTATAGTGACCGCAACTGGCAAGACCCATGGCAATCAGAGCCACGCTTGCGATCAAAGCCGTTTGAACCAGCTTCCTCATGAACCGCCTCCGCCTGCGGTTTCCGACTCTTCGCCGGAAACAAAAATTCAAGTTTCGGTTGCCCGTTCTGAATCTCAAACGGGCGAATGCAAGCTTCCGGCTACTGCGGGTCGGTGACCACCCAGAAGCCGGGATTATTCAAGGTAAGCGTGCTGATGGGCTGCGTCAGCGCGCCTCCGGATCCCACGTTGAAAGGAGATAGCGTCGTCACCGTCGCGTTGGTGTTGGGATCGAAATAGCTGGCCCAGTCAAGCAAGAGCAAGCCGCTTTGATCGAACTGTCCCCACGATCCGTTGGTAAGGCCGCTGAACGGCGACCCGGACAGCAATTGCAGGCTGCCTCCGGTCTGAATAGAAAAACCTTCCGGCGGATTGAAAGCCGTATCGGTGTCGTTAAAGCTGAACGAATAAACCAGATTTCCCCCCGAGTTCGATTGGGCCGCGATGCTCCACGGCGAATAAACTGTGGTTTCGGTGGAAGTGAGCGAAAGTGCGCCATTCGACCCGATGGAGAAGACGTAGAGGTGGTCGTCATCGCTGACCCCGGCAACCGACGCGCTATGCCCGGTGGTTCCAATCATGTAAGCGCCGGTGGGTTCGCCTTTCAGCAGCCACATGGAACTGTTCAGCGCGCTCCCTACCGGCGTAAGTGTTCCGGTCGCGCCGATCGAATAGGTCAAAATCTGTCCGGCGGTGTGAGTGACCGCGTCCCCATTGGAGGCATAAAGATATTTGCCCAGGCCATCGATGGCCAGGTTATTCGGCCCGCCTCCCAGCGGGAAGACGGCGCTGAACGGCGACCCCGTGATCGCAGTCAAAACTCCGCTGCTGCCGATCTGAAATCCGTAAATCTGGTTCGCGCTTTGCGCGGAGACGTACAAGTACGTGCCGGCAGGGTTCGTGATCATGTAAGCTTCGCCGACTGCGATCACATAGTCGGCCAGAAACGGCGCCGCAAAGGGACTTCCCGCAACCGAGGTCAGCGAGCCCGTCGAACTGATCGTCCATCCGAACAGCTGGCCGTTGCCAAACGCGGCATACAAGAACTGTTTCTGCGCCACTGCCATCCCCACCCCGCCATTATTGGCGGGAACCGTGGGCGCCGTGTAGCTGGTGGTCGCCTGGAAGGTGTTGTTGGTGGTATCGATGGTGAAACCATCGATGCTGCCGTTCGCTCCGCCGTTGTTGCTGTCAACAGCAAACACGAAAGCCGCGCTGGTCGAACCGCCGCCGCTCTGCGACAGCGTCGTCGCCCCGCCTGTGCACGTCGAATTACCAAAATTCGCACCGCAAACGTAGTGGTCGCAACTGGACAGGCCTAAAGCCGCCAGAGCCAACATGAGGACCAAACCGATTCGCACTTGCATCTTCATGAACCGCCTCCGCCCGTACTGCCTGTGGCGTAAACTCTCGAAAACTTCGCTGTCTTTTGAACGGTGAGGCACGTGATGGAACTTAGCCGGGGTACCGGCACGCCTATCTCAGTAAAATCTCACCTATTTTGCGATCTTAGGGGGAAGGTAATGCCCCGACAAGGTGACGAAGGTCATAGGCTGGTAGAACAGTAACCTGAGCACCAGGCGTCAGTTGCCAGGAAAGCAATCGGGAAGGCGCAACCTTGCTGCTGCAGAGATGCGATTGCTGCGTGACTCGCCGAGAGCGGATCGCCGGCGCTTTCCTTCGCACTGAGACCCGAGATCGCGATGGGCGATGCGGCTTATTTGTTTCCGCTGTCCGGAGTGAAGTGCATGTCGAAGGAATAACCGGGCAGGTTCACGGTGACGGAATAATCCGCGGAAACAAACACCGCCGACATCCCGGGCGTATTGATGCGCTGCACGGTGATTTGCCTGGGATCGATGGGCAGTTCGTGCTCGCGCACTTTGCGCATCACATCGGTGCGGATGTCTTCCTCGGTCTTTTGCATGTTGCCGCTATCCATCAGCGCGACGGTGTGCAGGTCGTCCTGAAAGCTGTAGTTCGCCATCATGGGCGGCACGATCTGGAAGCACGCATAGGCGACGAAGATGATCGCCAGAAACCCACCGAGTAATTTCGCAGTTCCCATAGCTCGAAGCGGCGCGCCGAAACCAAGGCGCTTTCACACCCCGGCCGGCAAGACTCCCTTGAAATGTTCTACTATCGCGCCGATCCTAACATCGGCCACCTCGCGAGTCGAGCGAAGAACCACTTCCACAGTACCTTCGGTAACTTTCTTTCCCACGGTGATTCTAAAGGGGATACCGACTAAATCGGCATCTTTGAACTTCACTCCCGGCCGCTCGTCGCGGTCATCGAGAACCACATCGAATCTGGCCGTTTCCAGCTGCCCGGCAATGTCCAGCGCGGCCTTCATCAGCGCTTCATCTTTAACGTTCACCGGGCTGACCACGATCTCAAAGGGCGCGATCGACGCCGGCAGCCAAAAGCCGTTCTCGTCATTCGACTGTTCGACGGCCGCGGTCAGAATGCGCTCGATGCCAATGCCATAGCAGCCCATGATGGGCATCACTTCCTTCCCGTTTTTGTCGAGGACGCGCGATCCCATGGCTTCGGTGTAGCGGTAGCCGAGCTTGAAAATGTGCCCGATTTCGACCGCGGTATCGATTCGAAGAGGCTTGCCGCAATTCGGGCAAGCTTCGCCCGCGCTCGCCGCGCGCAGGTCTGCATACGCGGTGGGATGAAAATCTTTTCCGGGCGTGAGATTCTTGACGTGATAGTCCTCTTTATTCGCGCCGGCAATGAGATTCGCCCGGCCTTCGAGAGCCTTATCGACCAGCAGAACCGGCTTGTCGGCATCTTTCATGTCCCGAGCCCACTCAATTCCCATCGGTCCCAGATATCCTGCGGGAGACTTGAACAGCGCCTTGATCTCAGCCGCGTCCATGGGCTGTGTACCTTTGCCCAAGGTTGAGTTGAGCTTCGCTTCATTCAGCTGATGATCTCCGCGCAGCAGAACAACAATCGGCCTTCCTTTCGGCGCTAAATTTTCAGGTTTGAGCTCCTTGACATCGGCGAGTTCCGTTAGGGCCAGCGTCTTGATCTTATTTTTCGGCGAAACGCCGAGAAATTTCGCGACCTCTTCGATCGTCTTTTGACCAGGCGTGTGCACTTCCAGCGGCTTGCCGTCGCCCTGCGGCCACAAATCCTCCACGACCTCGAGCTTGGAGGTTGCCTTCTCGATGTTGGCGGCGTAATCGCATCCGTCACAGCTCACGATCTGATCTTCGCCCGCGGGGGTGCGCACCATGAATTCATGCGATTCCTTGCCCCCCATCGCGCCCGAATCCGCTTCGACCACCATGTACTTGAGCCCGCACCGGTCAAAGATGCGGCAATACGCGTCATAGTGCTTTCGGTAAGAAATATCCAGGCCGGCGGCGTCGATGTCGAACGAATACGAATCCTTCATCATGAACTGCCGCACGCGCAGCAGGCCGGACCGGGGCCGCGGCTCATCGCGAAACTTGGGAGCGATCTGGTACCAGATCTGCGGCAGCTGCTTATAGCTGCGCAAGTCCTTCAGGGCAATCGACGTCATCACTTCCTCTTCCGTCATGCCCAGGCACATGTCGGTGCCCTTGCGGTCTTTCAGGCGAAACAGGTTCTCGCCCATCACCGCCCAGCGGCCGCTGGCTTCCCATAACTCGCGGGGATGCAGTGCGGGCAAATAAAACTCCTGGCCAATCTTGTCCATCTCCTCCCGCACGATGGCCGTGATTTTGTTGAACGCGCGGTTGCCCAGAAAAAGGTACGAGTAGATTCCGGCGGCCAGCTGGCGGATATATCCCGCCCGCACCAGGAATTTATGCGACGCGACTTCGGCATCGGCCGGAGCCTCGCGCAGCGTGGGAATGAAGAGTTGCGACCAGCGGTGCATAGATAGTCCTGAGTTCGGAGTCCTGAGCTCGGAGCGCAAAACTGCGTGCGCGCCAGCGACTCCGCAGGGAATTGGTTATTGTATCAAGAGGCTCGTGAGAGAACTCGCTTTACATCGCCCATCAACTGGGCTGAGAACATCACGAGTTCCATTGCGATGTCTGTGCTCGTAGATTCCTCAAAGCTCTGATCGGAAGAAAAACCGTGCAGACTTCCGCGTTCGACAGGACGCTCGAGCGGCCGAGTCTCGCTTAGGCCACCAACTGTTTGAGAATTTCTTTCCCCAGCTTCTGGGTCTCGCCGAAAAATTTCTGGTATTCGACAAACAGGCGGTTCAGCTCCAGCGACTTATCGGGCGTGAGCTTTTTGCGCAGAAGCATGTCGCGCACGTGCACGGGGTTGGGCAGGGTCCCTTCTTCGGTCAATTCTTCCAGCGCCAAATTCGGGTCGTAGTGATACATAGGATTCACTCAGTGATTGAATTTCAGACCAGTTCCGTGCTCCACAAGTCGTGCAGATGCACAATCCCTTCCAGCCTGCCGCGCACATCGACGACCATGAGGGACGTGATCTTTTTCTCCTCCATAATCGCCAGAGCGGTGGCCGCCATTTCGTTTCCGCCGATCACCTTCGGATTCCGCGTCATGGCTTCACCCGCGGTCATGTCCATCACATCTTTGCCGCGCTTTTCCAGCAACCGCCGCAGGTCTCCGTCGCTGATGATGCCAACCAGCTTCTCGCCATCCATCACCGCCGTGACGCCCAGTTTCTTCCGCGACATTTCGTAAATCACGTCCGGCATCTTGGCCTGCGGTGGGACGCAGGGCAGGGCGTGGCCGCTGTGCATCAACGAATCCACGCGCGCCAGGCGCTTGCCCAGCTTCCCTCCCGGATGCAGGTTGGCGAAATCTTCCTCTTTGAAGCCGCGTTTCTCGCTCAGGCACACCGCCAGCGCGTCTCCCAGCGCCAGCATGGTAGTGGTCGACGCCGTGGGCGCCAGGCCGAGCGCACACGCCTCTTCCGCAATGGAGCAGTCCAAGGCAACGTCAGCCGCAGCAGCCAGCGTGGAGCGAACACTCGCCTTCTCCTTGCCAATTCTTCCAGGGACCTTCGATGGTTCGCGGGTCTCCACTGTGCGCTGTTCTGCTTGCGAAGGATTGGTGCGCCAGATCGCATCCCCGGTCATGGTGATCAGCGGAACCCGCAGCCTCTTGATCGTGGCCAGCAACGCAAGAATTTCTTCGGTCTCACCCGACGCGGACAGTGCGAGCACGACGTCGCCCCGCACCACCATTCCCAGGTCTCCATGCAATGCTTCCACGGGGTGGAGATACAGCGCCGGCGTTCCCGTGGAACTGAGCGTCGCCGCAATCTTGCGCGCGATCAGGCCGCTCTTCCCCATGCCGGTCACAACCACGCGGCCGGCACAGCTGAACAGCAAATCCACCGCGCGGTGAAAGTCCGCTCCCATCGGCCCGGCGATGCGATCGGCGAGAGCACGCAGGGCTTCGGCCTCGATCCGCACCACGTTTTCGCCAATGTGTTTCATGCAAATCTGATCAGGCACCAGGATGGTAGCACGCACGCTTTCCCGGGAAAACGACCCAGCATTCGCGAATCAGGCTCGCTCCGGCCAGTACCTCTCAGCGCTTGCTGCCCGTAGAAAGCTTTGGCTTTCGCTAAAAATGATCCTCTGCTTTCTGCGGTTGCCCCGGCTTTTGCCCCAGCACTGCCAGACCCTTGGCCTGAATCATGCGGTCCCACGGCCCCGCCTGCCAGTTGTCGCGCGCTTTGATCGCATGCTGAAACGGCGGCAGCGTCAGCATCAGGTTGCGCCCCGTAGAATGCAAATAAGGCTCGTACATCGAACGCATCCGGGTCAGCTTCTGCCGCGCCTCGTCGGTGGTTCTTAATCTCAATCCCGCGGCATCCAATGTGCTGCGCAAAAGCTCAAAATCGGCATCGTTCAGGCGGTCGGGATAATTGGGGTCATACTGCGCATTCACCACTTGCGCCAGGTCGACGGCCGCGTGGCGCGCCATGGCAAAAGTCAACTTCGCCTGCCCGGGATGAATTCCGTCGACGCCTGTGATGAGCAGCGAAGTCACGTCGAGCATCGTCATCAGCGCAGCCAGCCACGATTGATTGCTATGTTGCGATCGGAAAAAACTCAGCACGGGATAGGAAATGTGGCTTTCGAGCAGTTCCCCGGCCCAGCGCTCCCAGTCGCGCAGAACTTCATCGAGCACCAGCTGGTCAATCCCGGGATTCTCGCTCTTGCCTGCCAGGCGCACCAGAAGCTCGACCGCCGACGGCGGCGAACCGGCGCGCGCGTCGAGCATGGAAATCTGGATCTCGCGCCGCGAGAACGACGCGTACACCACCGGAAGATATCCAATCACGACGCCGAGGAAGGCAAAGCCCATCCCCGCTTCCACTACCGAAAGAGCCCGCGCCAGGCGGGAGGTGGGAACGATGTCTCCATACCCCAGCGTGAAAAAAGTTTCGCCGCTGTGGTAAAGGATCCGGCCAAACGTGATCGGCTCATTGCCCAGCTGCTCATGCTTACCGGCGCCATCCTGGAGCAAAGCGAATCCGAGGATCAAACCCGCCGCCCAGAACGCCAGCAGCATGAATAAAGACAGAGGCCCGAAGTAGCCGAGAAAGTTCTGCCGCCGCGATGGCGTCGTGATGCGGGCGGCGGCCGTTCGCCACGGAATCCACGTTCGCCGGTAAAACCATGCGGTCAGCTTGAACTGGCGAGTCACGCGGCGCGGCAGCACAATCGTCTCAAAGGCGTCGAGCAACACCACGCCGATGATGACTGCGCCCACAATCGCTGCCAAAATGCTGCCGTGAAAGCTCATGGCGGATGGAAATCTGATGCGCTGGGAAGATTAACAGATTCGCCAACCCGCCGAAGCGCACAGGTTTCGGGTATTGGCCCTGGAGGTCTCTGAAAGCCGGCCCTTCTACTGTGGTTTCGATGGCGCCGTCTGGGCCGGGGTGGTGGTCGGAGTGGTCGCGGTAGTCGTCGCGGGCTTCTTGGCCACAGGCTTCTTCTTGGCGGCAGCCTTCTTCTCCGGCTGCGTGTCGTCCACGACGGTCTTCTTAGGAGGAGCGGCCGGGATTGCCGCCTGCGCCGTCTTCAAGTCGGCGCGTAATCGCACAATTTCCTGTTCCTTGGTTTGCGCCAGCCCGTCCAGGCGCTCCGCTAACTGCTTGCGCGAGTTTTCGAAGTTGCTCAGATCGTTGGAGAGCGACTGAAAATCGTCCTTCGATCCGAAGGCACCCGCCGACTCCACCACCCCGCCGACCACATCGTACAGCGCATCCAGATTGCGATAGAGCTTGAATGTCGCGGCCATATCCTCGGGCGCGTTGCGCAGTCCTGTGATCATCTCGGGCAATGCGTTCTGCAGGTTGCGCTGGATCGAGTCAACGTCGGCAAGCGAACGCTTCTTGGAGGAGTTATCGGTCTTCCAGCGCTCAATGCGCAGCTTGCCCAGGTCCGATTGCGTCGCTTTGGAGGTCGCCTCGAGTTGGGAGAGCAGCCCGTTCAGCTGCGTCACCGAGGCATACGATACGGCGGCGCCTTGCGGCGCGGGTTCCACGTTGGTTTTTGCCGGAGCACTTTGCGCACACAAAATGGAGGCGCCAAGCAGCGCCGTGAGGCGGGGGATTATTTGTAAGTTCATTCGTCTGCAGTTGTTGGCAAATTCAGCATATCCAGAAGCGCAGAATACTACAAGCCGTTCGGACGATTCCGCTGGCGATACCAATGGAGATCACTGGAAATGCACAGCCCAGAGTCTGAGCCCGGGATAACGCGCCTGGGATGTTGGATAATAGACTCGTTGCGATCCTGCATCTCAATGAACATGATCGGCATGTCGCGTTGCTGCAGCCGGTGGCTCGCGGTTTTAATCCTTGCTTCCCTGCTGCCGTTTTCGAGCGCCCAGGAACTCGCCAAGCGGCTGGTGCTCAAGGATGGCTCTTACCAATCGGTCACCAAGTATGAAGTCAAAGGCGACCGCGTTCGCTACCTCAGCGCCGAGCGCAACGAATGGGAGGAATTGCCGGCGTCGCTGGTCGACTGGCCAGCCACGGAAAAATTTGAGAAAGAGCGAGCCACCTCCGCGATTCCCGAAGCCAAGGTTCTCGACAAGGAAACCGAGGCGGAGCGGGAAGCCGAGGAAGCCAAGCTTCCCGAAGTTGCGCCTGGCTTGCGCCTGCCGGAGGAGTCGGGCGTGTACCTGCTCGACAACTTTCAGGGCGAGCCGCAGCTGGTGGAGATGCAGCAGGCCGAGGGCGACATCAACCGCAACACTCGAGGCAATATTTTTCGCGGGGCTATCAATCCCGTCGCCAGCAATAAGCAAACCATCGAGCTCGATGGCGAGCACGCCACTCTGAAAGCTCACGTCGGCGTACCGTCGATCTATCTGAACGTGGAAGATGAACCGGAGACTCCCGCAGGCAAAACAGCGTCGGCAGCGCAACAGCAACCCAGCCTCGACGCGCCCCGGCAGCAGCCGCAACAGCCCCAGCGCGCGGCCGTTCCTTTCGATCGCTTTCGCATCGTGCGCACCAAGGCGCAGAAGGGGAAGCGCATTGTCGGAGATGTCAAGCGCAATCCCGCCGGCAAGGTCACGCAGGATGAAAACTTCGTGAAGACCACCATCGACCGCGTACAGGGCGGCTGGTTCAAGCTCACGCCGGTTCAGGATCTTGCCCCGGGCGAATATGCGGTCATCGAAACCCGCGGCAGCGAAGGCATGAATCTCTATGTTTGGGATTTCGCGGTCGACCCCAAAGCCCCCGCCAATGCCAACCCGTGGAAGCCGGAGAAGAAGGACGCTAGCCCGCCGGCAAACAAGACCAGCGAACCGCCGAAATAGTCCGCCGAAGCGTCGAGAAAATGGGGCTTGCTAGTTCAGAAAATACTGCCGGTAAAGCGTATCTCTCTGCGCCGGCCGGAAGCCCGCGTCGCGAATAATGCGGCGCAGCTCTTCCTCGGTCGTGCAGTTATTCACGCCGGCCGCTCTCACTACGTTTTCTTCCAGCATCACCGAGCCCACATCATTGCCCCCAAAGCGCAGACCCATCTGGCAAACTTTCAGGCCTTGCGTGACCCAGCTGGATTGCACATTGAGAAAGTTCGAAAGAAAAATGCGCGAGATGGCAAGCACTTTCAGATATTCAACCGCGGTGGCTTCGTCCCAATGCCGGCCGCCAAGGGCGGTATTGTGCGGCTGGAAGCTCCATGGGATGAAGGCCGTGAAGCCTCCAGTTTCCTCCTGCAGGTTATAGATTTCCTGGAGATGATTGATGCGGTGGTCGTAGTCTTCGCCGACGCCGAACATCATGGTCGCCGTGGTTCTCATGCCGATCTGGTGGGCGGTGCGGTGCACGTTAATCCAATCCTGCGTCAGGCACTTGAGACGCGCGATTTTGTAGCGTACCTGGTCGTCTAGGATTTCAGCGCCGCCGCCGGGAATGGAGTCGAGTCCGGCATCGCGCAGGCGGAGAATCGTGTCGCGAATCGAGAGGCTGCTGTATTCGGCGATGGCGATGATTTCCGAAGCCGAATAGCAGTGCAGGTGAATCTTGGGAAAGCGCTGCTTGATGCCGCGCAGCATTTTTTCGTGCCAGTCGATTTTGAGGTCGGGATGCAGGCCTCCCTGCATGAGGACGCCGGTGCCGCCGAGTTCGACGGTCTCGCGAATTTTTTCGTAGATGGTATCGAAGTCGAGAATATAGCCTTCTTTCGCGGCCGGGCCTTTCAGCGGGCGGTAGAAAGCGCAGAACGTGCAGTACTCGGTGCAGAAATTGGTGTAATTAATATTGCGGTCGATGATGTAGGTGACGACGCCCTCGGGATGCTTGGCGCGGCGGACAGCGTCGGCCTCCATGCCGATGCCGATGAGATCGTCGGAATGAAAGAGTTCGAGGGCTTGGGGCTTGGTCAGGGACATGGGATTAATAGATATTCTATCGAACAGCTCCAGCGTTCAAAAGAGCGGAGTTCAGATCTTGAGCAACTTTGCCGCTGCTCGCATTTTTCGGAGTGTCTCCTTCTGTCAAGAAGTCAGTTCCTGTCGCGTTCGACGTTCTCTCGTATCCATCTGCAAAATACCGCTTCGGATAATTTTCCCGCTGCAAGTTGAAAAACAGCTTCCGTCGCGTCCTCCTCACTGGCGGTGAATTGATAGCCGTTTAATTCGATAAACAGCACACCGATTAAAAAGCCGGTGCGCTTGTTTCCATCGACAAAGGGATGGTTACGGATGATGCCGAAGGTGTAGGCGGCCGCCAGATCGACGATATCGGGATTTTCGCCGTAGGCGTAAAGCTGTCGCGGACGAGCTAGTGCGGATTCGAGAAGATCCTGGCTGCGAACGCCGGATGCGCCAGCGTCCAGCGCTAGCAGGCGGTCGTGCAGCGACAGCGCGTCGCGCAGATCGATCCTGAGCGATTCTTTGCTTCTCATTTCCAAATCCCCTGGAACGGATTATTTACGCACGATGTCACTTGGATAGCGCATGGAGGGTGTTGCGGTAGCGGCGCATGATGTCTCCTGCCTTTTTCATTTTTCTCTCGAAGATAGGATCGTATTGCGTTAGGCGATAGGCGCCGTCTGGTCCGTCGACGAGGAAAAGGCGATCTCCCTCTTGCGCCTGCAGGCGGCTAATTGCTTCTTTAGGCAAGACCACGCCAAGAGAATTACCGATTTTGCGAACCTTCAGTTCCAGCATCTGCGACCTCCGTTATAACAATTGTAGCAACTGGCCCCAGTAGCGGAAAGGCAAAATCGTCTTAACTGGGAGGAACGCCGGCCGGAGCCGAATGCCTCTTGCGATGACGAAAATACTGAATCAGGCTCAGAACAGTGCCGACAAACGCCAGCCCGATGAGGATTGCGAGCGCCGGGGCATAGTAATGATGGAAGAAGCGCAAGACATGGCGGCCATAGAAAAAGCCCAGCCACGCTCCGATCGTGTAGCGAACACCGCGACCCACCGTCAGCGCGCCTAGAAACTTCTTCGGTGAATATTGCGCTGCGCCTGCGGCAAGCAGAAACGGCACGAACGGAAACGGCGGCGGCAGCAATGCAGGCAGCGCGACCGCGAAAAATCCCCAGCGCTCGAAGGCTGCGGAAACCTGCCTGGCACGCTTCTTCGACAGCTTGCGTTCCAACGCCTCCTTGCCGCCCTTGCGGGCAAGCCAATAAGTAATGTAGCCGCCGATCACCGCGCCCAGCGTCGCCATGAAGGCATAGTAGGGCCAAGGCTCACGGTGCCGGGCGGCCAGCCAAATGGTCAGCACGTCCATGCTTCCGGTCAGCGGCACAATCGAATTATCGGCAATTCCGAGGATGACCAGCCCGGGACCGCCCATGCGCCGCAGATGTTGCCAGAGCGTGGCCGCGAGCAGAGGATGAAGTTGCGCAAGCATCTGGGCTTAGATGCCGTTTTATAAGGAAGGAACAGCGCCTGCTTGCGCGCGATGGGTGGCAGCCACCAAAAAGTGAAGCGGGGGCGCGGCCGGCAAGGCGCCGATCTCAGCGGCGCAGCGATAGAAAAGCCGCAAACCCTCGAGGCATGGCTCGTCCAGCTGATAGTAGATACTTTCTGTGAGGTACGATTTCACATCTTTTTCGGTAAGCTCAAGCCGCGGCGCCCACTGGCTCGCGATGTGATCCAGGCTGGCGGGCTCAAGGCCGTGGTCTCGCGAGCGCTGAAAGATCTCGGCCAGCGCATCTTTCGCGCGCGCCGGGTCCAACGCCTGTTGCCGAACCGCCCAGAATGCGAAGACGAAGGGCTTGCCGGTATGGCGAATCCACTCTTCGGCGAGATCGAGAGAAACGTAGCGCGAGCGGTCCACCTGCAACGCGGGATCGCCAATGAGCAGCGCCGCATCGCACGCCGCCAGCATTTGGTTCAGATCGGGGGCCATCGAATGAAAGGTCCTTCCGCCGCCCAAGAATGTTTCCAGAAGGACCTTCGTGAGCGCCACCGAAGTCATGGAAGAAGTATCGAGGGCGACCGTGCGGACCTTTTCAATCGCCATGTGGCTGACCAGCAGGATCGAGCGCACCGGACGTCGCGAAGCGATCGCCACTCCCGGCAAAATCGCAAGCCCTGGAATGCTGGTGTAGGCCGCCGCTGGAATGATGCCGATATCGGCCGTGCCGGCTTGCAACGCGCGGGCGCAATTTGAGGGCAGCGTATAGGAAATTTCAAAATCCTGCCCAGCATTGCCGTGCTCGAAATCCCACATCAGCGGCGCGGTGTTCAGGTAGGAAATCGCAGAAATGCGCAGAGGTCTCATTCCTGTTTTGATTCTAGCAGCCCGTCATAATCGTGCCGTTGTGACGGTTAACCTTGACGCGTTATGGGAACAATGACTACAGTCCGCCCCATAGGGAGTTGGCCTTGCCCGACGCCGCCATCGCGCCTGCGACCCACCTTCTGGATTGGCTCGCCCTTAAGTTGACCCCAGGCCTCGGACCCACGAAAGCGCGCAAGCTGGTGGAACATTTTGGCGGTCCCGAGGCTGTGTTTCTCGCCTCGCTCACGGAGTTAGAGGGCGCTGGGATTCGGGCCGTGTCGGCGCAGTCGATTGCTACCGGCGCATCCGGACAACTGGCGCGGGAGGAGTTGGCGAAAGCGGGCGCGGAAGGCGCCAGCCTGATCTCCGTCGAAGACGCGAACTATCCCCCGCGCTTAACAGAAATTTACGATCCGCCGCTGATTCTTTACGTCCGCGGCAAAGTGGAAGTCTTGACGCAGCCGGGAATTGCAATGGTGGGCACGCGCCATCCCACGCCCTACGGCTCGGGCATGGCCGAGCGGTTGGCCTGTGATCTGGCCGCGCAAGGATTGGTGATCATCAGCGGCATGGCGCGCGGCGTCGATACCGCAAGCCATCGCGGCGCGATCTCGGCCAGGGGGAAAACTATCGCCATCCTGGGCACAGGCGTGGACGTGATTTATCCCAAGGAAAATTCGCGGCTGGCGGAACAAATCCTCGCGCTCGGCGGCGCGCTGATCTCGGAATTCCCCATCGGCACGTTTGCAGCGCCGCAGAATTTTCCCATCCGCAACCGCATTCTGAGCGGCATGTCGGTCGGAGTGCTGGTAGTGGAAGCGGCGGAATATTCCGGCACGCGCATCACGGCGCGGTGCGCGCTCGAGCAAAATCGCGACGTCTTCGCCGTGCCCGGCAACGTCACCAACAAGAATTCCTGGGGGCCGAACACGCTGATCAAACAGGGCGCCAAGCTGGTCGCCACCTGGGAAGACGTTTGGGAAGATCTGCCTACAGAAGTGAAACTTGCGCTGACCCCGTCCGCCTCCCTTGAATCCCCCGAGCACACATCCGCATCTCTATTCCCGGACGAAGGGCTTCCTCCTCACGAGAAGCGAATCCTGAGTCTGCTGAAGGCCGACGAAGCCACCCACATCGATGAATTGGTGGAACGGCTGGAAACCGAGATGTCCTCCTCCGAAATCTTCGCCGCTCTGTTCGAGCTGGAGCTTTCCGGCAAAGTCAGGCAAATGCCGGGCAAGAATTTCGTGAAAAGCTTTTAGAAAGCTGTCAGCTTTCAGCCGTCAGCTCTCAGCTGGTGCGTTTCAGATGGAGGCCATGTGCAAGACTTCCGGAATCTTAAGGTTTGGGAAAAGACGCATATGCTGACCCTTGACGTCTACAAAATCAGCAAGTCATTCCCCCGGGAGGAAATGTACGGATTGACGAGTCAAGTGCGAAGAGCATCGGTCTCGATCGCGGCTAACATCGCTGAGGGAACGTGCCGGAATGGAGATGCGGATTTTGCTCGCTTCCTCCAAATGGCAGCAGGATCGGCCAGCGAGGTGGAGTATCACCTGCTTCTCGCGAGGGATTTGGAATTGCTGAAAACAGCTGATTACAAGCGCATCTCGGATGAAGTTGTGGAGGTGAAACGAATGCTCGCCTCTCTGATGCACAAGCTGAGAACTGATAGCTGAGAGCTGACAGCTTCCTCGCCGTAACTTGTCGCCTTCCGCCCATTCGTGCTAGCGTCAAAACGAATTCAAGGAGAATTGAGGGAACATTGTCCAAGGGTTTAGTCATTGTCGAATCGCCGGCCAAGGCGAAGACCATCCAAAAATATTTGGGTAAGGGATTTTCTGTCGAGGCTTCGCTCGGCCACGTCAAGGATCTGCCCAAGAGCACGCTCGGCGTCGATACCGATGAGGATTTCGCCACCGAGTACATCGTCATTCCCGGCAAGGAAAAGGTTCTGGCCAGGCTCAAGAAGATTGCCGCCGGAGCCGATTCGATTTACCTCGCCCCTGACCCTGACCGCGAAGGCGAAGCCATCGCCGCCCATCTCGCCGACGAACTGGACGGTGACGAAGGCAAAAAGAAAAAGAAGAAGAAAAAGGAAGACCCGGACACGCCGCCGCGCATTCAGCGCGTGACTTTCAACGAAATCACCAAGCGCGCCGTGCAGGCCGCCTTCGAGCATCCGCGCGCGATTGACCGCAATCTGGTCGACGCGCAGCAGGCGCGCCGCGTCCTCGATCGCCTCGTGGGCTACCAGGTCTCCCCGCTTTTATGGGACAAGGTTCGCCGCGGCCTGTCGGCCGGGCGCGTGCAGACGGTCGCCCTGCGTTTGATCGTTGAGCGCGAACGTGAAATCAAGGCGTTCGAGAAAAAAGAATACTGGACCATCGACGCGCACCTGGCCGCCAGCAAGCCGCCGGCATTCGACGCGCGTTTTGTCGGCAAAGGCGAAGAGAAAGTCGAAGTCACCAATGGCGAGGACGCCGAAAAGATTCGTGCCCTGCTGGAGAAATCCGACTGGGTGGTGCGATCGGTCGACAAGAAAGAGCGCCGCCGCAACGCCGCTCCTCCGTTCACCACCAGCAAGCTGCAACAGGATTCTTCGCGCAAGCTGCGCTTCAGCGTCAAGCGCACCATGATGATCGCGCAGCGGCTGTATGAAGGCGTCGAACTGGGCGAGGAAGGCCAGATCGGCCTGATCACCTACATGCGTACCGATTCCACCCGCGTCGCGCCCGAGGCGATTGCCGAAGTGCGCGAGTATGTAGGCAAGGAATACGGGCCCACCTATCTGCCAGAGACCCCGAACACGTTCAAAGAGAAAAAGGAAGCACAGGCGGCGCACGAAGCCATCCGTCCCACTTCGGCCATGCGCCACCCCGATTCGATCAAGCAATACTTAAAAGAAGATGAGTTCAAAGTTTACAAGCTGATTTGGCAGCGCTTTGTCGCGTCGCAGATCAATCCGGCCGTCTTCGACCAGACCACGGTCGACATCGACGCGAAAAGCGCCGGCGAGACCTTCTGGTTCCGCGTCACCGGATCGGTGCTCAAGTTCGACGGCTTCCTCAGGGTCTACGAAGAATCGAAGGAAGGCAAGGACGAGGAAGACGAGGAGCTCAAGCACAAGCTGCCGCCGCTGGAACCGGGACAAAAGCTGACCCTGCGCGAATTGAAGCCGGAGCAGCACTTCACCGAACCGCCTCCGCGCTACAACGAAGCCTCGCTCGTGAAAGAACTCGAAGAGCGCGGCATCGGCCGGCCGTCCACGTATTCGGCGATTCTCTCCACCATTCAGGAACGCCAGTACGTGCAGAAGCTCGGCGGCAAATTTACGCCGACCGAAATCGGCCTGGTCGTCACCGATCTGCTGGTCGAAAACTTCCGCGACATTTTCGATGTGGCCTACACCGCCCGCCTGGAAGAAGAACTCGACGAGATCGAAGAGGGCAAGGAGAAGTGGACCGACGCCCTCGGCGAGTTCTACAAAAAATTCCAGAAGGATCTCAAATATGCCGAAAAGCATATGGAGAATATCAAGCGGATGGAGAAGCCCACAGACGAAAAATGTGAGCGCTGTGGCGCGCCGCTGGTCATCAAGTGGGGCAAGCACGGCTCGTTCTACGCTTGCAGCACCTACGACAAGGACGATCCCAACACCTGCACGTTCACCAAGGAAAATCCCATCAACCTGCCCGACCTCGATTCTGCCGACGTGCAGGAAACCGGCGCCGCCGAGGAATATTGCGAGAACTGCGGGCGCGTGATGGTCCTGAAGCGTGGACGTTTCGGCCAGTTCATGGCCTGCACCGGCTATCCCGACTGCAAGACGACGCGCCGGTTGGATCAGGGCAAGAAAGTTCCCGACATCCCGCTCGACGAACTCTGTCCCAAGTGCGGCCGCAACATGATGATCCGGCACGGCCGCTTCGGCGAGTTCACGGCGTGCAGCGGCTATCCCGAGTGCAAGTACGTAAAGCAGAACTTCATCGGCGTGAAATGCCCCGATTGCAAGGACGGCGAACTGGTTGAGAAGCGCGCGCGCAAGGGCAACACCTTCTATGGCTGCAGCAATTACCCGAAGTGCAAATTCACCTCGGCGAACAAGCCTCTCGCGGAAAAGTGCCCGACTTGCGGCGGCGAATACCTCGTCGAGAAAAATCTGAAGGCTGGCCCGGTCATCGCCTGTCCCAACAAGGAATGCGATTACGAGCGTCCGGCTCCCCCGCCCGAAGCCGCGGCTACCACGGCGTAACCTGCGACTGGAAATTCCGGCGCCTTTTTTGCCGGATCCTCGCTGGGAGACCGCGGTGGCGAAGGTTTGACGCCGCGCTCTTTTCGGACTACAACGTTACCCGTCTGCCAAATTGCACAAGAGGATAACGTATGTCGAAGAAGCCAACCGCCGCCGACGCACAACTGATCTTGCAACTCTACGACCTCCGCCGCGAAGCGGAAATGCGCAAAGCCCGCTTCTGGTGGACCGCTGAATTTTTCCCGCAATCTGCCGACGATTTCCTCAAGGTCGGCTGGGCATTCGGCACGCAGGAAAATGCATGGCTGCGCCAGGTCAGCGGCTACTGGGGCATCGTCACCTCTTTTGTGCTGCAGGGCGTGCTCAACGAGGAATTGTTCCTGCAACCGGGCTTCAGCGGAGAGCTTTTCCTCATTTACGCCAAGATCCATCCCATCGTCAAAGAATTGCGCGCCAAGCTCAACGATCCCGAATTCTTTCTCAGCATCGAGAAAGCCGTGACCCGCACGAAATGGGGAAAGAACCGGCTGCAATTCATGATTCAGCGCGTCGAAATGCTGCGCCAGAAACGCGAGGCCGCCAAGCCGAGCTGAGGTCCGTTCCGCACAACGAACTGTAATCGCGATCACACCAATCCACCGCCACCCTTCTGGTATCCTAGTCGGTCGTGCGGATGATCTGGTGGTTTCTGATCCTGGGTGTAAGTACTCTGGTAGTGGTGTGCGTTGGAATCGCGTTGTACATGCGTTTGCGCCGGCATTTGCAGGCGGCACACGCCGCTTCAGAGCGGGCTTCCACGGCAGGCGATCTCGAACGCTCCCCGGGCGACCACTGATCATCCTTCAACCGGATCATCCTTCAACCGGAGGCTCTTATGGCAAAACCCGCCATTCAAACTTTAGGCAGCGATCAGGAGCGGATTCTCAATGCGGCGCGACAGGCCGCCATCGTGCTCAGCGCCAGCCTGTTCGTGGCTTTGTGCGCGCGTATCACCATCCCGCTACCCTTCACCCCCGTCCCATTAACCGTGCAGAACTTCGGCGTGCTGCTGGTTGGGTTGCTGCTCGGCCGCAGACTCGGTTTCGCCGCCTTAATGCTCTACCTCGCTGAGGGCGCGGCGGGAATGCCTGTGTTCAATCCCACGGGGCCGGGAGGAATCGCGCAGCTGTTCGGCCCCACCGCTGGATTTTTGCTCGCTTATCCGTTTGTGGCATGGCTCGCGGGCTGGATCATGGAAAGCGGCCGCAAGACGTTCGCGCGCGCCTTCGCAGGCGGCCTGCTCGCCGAAGTGCTTCTGTTCGCGAGCGGCTTGACTTGGCTCACCATTCTCACCCACTCGTTCGCGCAGGCGTTCCGCTGGGGCCTCTACTGGTTCGTGTTTGCGGAAGTGATCAAGATCATGATGGCGGCCGGCCTCGCTTCCGCCTGGCTTCGCCGCTCGGAAGGGAAAGCAGAGTAAGAAGATGACGGTTGTTTCCGAACACGGTTCTCAATCTGCGGGCAGCATCTCCGGCATCCGCGAGATTACCATCGCGCACAGCCCTGACTCCGACGACGCCTTCATGTTTTATGGCCTCGCCACTAACAAAGTGCTTGTGCCCGGCCTGCGCTTCACCCACACATTGTGTGATATCGAAACCCTCAACCAGAAAGCGCGCGAGGGCGTGTACGACGTCACCGCCATTTCCTTTCACGCCTATCCTTATATCCAGGATCTATACGCGCTGATGTCGTGCGGCGGCAGCGTCGGGGAAGGCTACGGACCCATGGTGGTCTCTCCGCGGCCTTTCACGCCGGAAGAGATCAAGCACAAGCGCATCGCCGTGCCGGGCACGCTGACCACGGCGTATCTCGCACTGCAGCTGTTCGCTCCGGGCGTGGAGACCGACGTGGTGCCGTTCGATCAGATTATCCCGCAGGTGCTCGAAGGAAAATACGAGGCGGGGCTGATCATTCACGAAGGCCAACTGACCTACGACAAGGCCGGCCTGCATCGCGTGGTTGACCTCGGCCGCTGGTGGCAGAAGATGACCGGATTGCCGCTGCCGCTGGGTGGGAATGCGATCCGGCGAGCGCTCGGGACGAGCCTGATGTCCGCCGTGAACCAGGCCTTGCGCGACAGCATTCAATACGCCCTCGACCACCGCGAAGAAGCCCTTGCCTACGCCATGCAATTCGCGCGCGATCTCGATACGCCCACGGCCGATAAGTTCGTGGGAATGTACGTCAACGAGCGCACCGTCGACTACGGCCCCGATGGCCGCGAGGCGGTTGCGCGCCTGCTCGACATGGGGCACAAAGCGGGCATCATCGGACCGGAAGCGAGGGTGGAGTGGGTTGCGTGAAAAGCTGCTGATTCCCATCGCTTGCTAACCATCTTGTCATCCTGAGCGCAGCGAAGGATCCATGCAGCCCTGCCGGCACCCGTGCTTGAATTCTTCGCTACGCTCAGAATGACATCCCGCGAGGATTCTTTTGCCGGACAAGCCCAACAAATCGAACGCCGCCCAAACCCTGCTCATCGACGCCGACGACACGCTCTGGGAGAACAACGTCTACTTCGAGCGCGCCATTGCGAAATTCATCTCCTTCCTCAACCATCACGAGTTCACTCCCGAACAGGTGCGCGAAGTGCTCAACGACGTGGAACGCGAGGCCATCGTCACGCACGGCTACGGCCTGAAAAGTTTTTCCCATTCCCTGGTGCGCACGTTTGAGCGCCTCAGCCCGCGCCCGGTCACTCCCGAACTCCACGCCCAGATCATCGGCTTCACCCACGCCATCCAAAATCACGCCATCGAATTTCTGCCCGAAGTTCCCGACACTCTGCAGTATTTGCAAACGCGCCACCGTCTCATCCTCGTGACCAAGGGCGCAGTGCCCGAGCAGACGGGCAAGATCGAGCGCTCCGGCCTGGCAAAATATTTTGCCGCTACCGAAATCGTTCCTGAAAAAAACGCCGCCATCTACCACTCGCTCATGGATAAACACGATTTCACCCACGACTCCACCTGGATGATCGGCAACAGCCCCAAGTCGGACATCAATCCCGCGCTGGCCGCCGGGCTGCACGCCGTTTTCATTCCGCACGGCGATACCTGGATCCTGGAGCACGAGGAAGTCAACTCCGCTCCGCCTCCCCAGAAACTTTTGATCATCGGAAAGTTTGCCGAACTGCGCGAGCACTTCTAGGCTTCTTGGCAAGAGGCGCTGCGGAATTCGCGGCTACGCCAGCATCAAACTAACCAACAAAGTGCCACTGCCTGGCGAGTGTTCGCCATGCTACGCTCGTGTTGCTCTGCGTTTTCGCAGCACTTCGTCTTGGCCGTGGAGACAAATAATTTCCGCAGGCTGTTGCGCACTGTCGAAGCTCTCTCCGACCTCGGTCCGGAGCTGACGGCGGAGCGCGAATTTTCCGACACCTCCCGCCGCATGCTGTCCGCCGTTATGGAAGCGGCGAACGCGCGCGAAGGCGCACTCTTCATTTACAGCGAGAAGCCGACCATACTGACCTCCGTCGTCAGCGAAGGCTTCCTCATGCTGCCCGAGCCGGCTTTCATTCCCCTGCTGCCCAAGCACGCTCACGCCCTTACCGCGACGCGCGGGGCGATCGTGCTCAACCCTTCCACGTACTCCGTATTTCTCAGCTCCAATGGAAACGTGGCGCCCGAGTTTTTCAAGTGTCTTGCCCCGCTCAAGGCTGGGGGAAAGCTCGCCGGCTTGGTCGCGCTGGGCCGCCGCAACGGCGATGCCGCCTACGAGCAGGATGAACTCAACGCCATGGAGTTGCTCTGCAATTACATCGGCTTGGCCGTACACAATCACGCCCTGTCGCAGACGCTGGCGCAGCGAGTCACGGAAAACCTGCGTCTCATGGCGTCGTTGCATGGTTTTTACGACACGGCGCTCGAGGCTTTCGCCACCGCTATCGACGTGAAACACGTGAACATTCACGGCCACTCCCTGCGCGTGGGCCGCTATGCCGCAGCTATCGGCGAAGCCATGGGCCTCGACCAGGGAGAGGTCGCAGCGCTGCGCAGTTCGGGCTATCTGCACGATATCGGCAAAGTTGCGGTCGATCGCCGGCTGTTCAGCAAGCCCACCGCGCTCGACGCGGAGGAATTCCGCGAGATGGCCGACCACACCGTCGTCGGGCACGAGATTGTCAGCAGCGTGCAATTTCCCTGGCCCAAGATTCACGAGATCGTGCGGTGGCATCACGAGCGTACCGATGGCTCGGGTTACCCCGATCATCTCTCAGGCGAGGAGTTGCCCGTGCCCGTGCGCATCGTGGCGGTCGCCGACACCTTCGACGCCATGACCAGCGCCCGCCCCTACCGCGAGCCGCTTCCTCTGGGCAGCGCCCTCAACGATCTCATCAAGATGACTCCGATGAAATATGATCCCAACGTCGTGCAGGCGCTGCTGATTCAGATTCGCCGCGAAGCCGTAGGAAGCAGCCGCACTCCGCTCGTGGCCGATCATATGACCCTGAACCTTGCTCCCGGGGACGTCGATCAGCTGGCCGCAACCTTGCAACACAAGGTATCGCACAACAAATTGCACTTCACATAGCTGTTCCGGCCCGGTGTAGGATAGTTTTGATTTGCGCCGCGTGCTGCAATTTTTATGAATGCCTTCCCTTCCCCTCCCGCGGGCCTGACTCACTCTGACGACTACGTTGAATACTGCCGCGAAACCGCGCGGCACTCCCGCGAGCTGCATGATTTGGCGCTGCGCGGCCGGGACAAGAAGGCAGCGACCCAGCGTATCCACGAACAGATTGTTGCAGCGGTCGATCTTCGACCCGGGGACGATTTGGTCGATATCGGTTGCGGCGACGGCACCTTGCTGCTCATGGCCCAGGCGCGCGGCGTGCATAGCGCCACCGGCCTGCTTGCCACCGAGGAGGAAGTTGCGCTGCTGCGCCGCCACGGCCTCAACGTGCAGCAGGCGCTCACTCACCAGCTTCCTTTACCCGACCATTGTGCTTCGGTGGTCGTGTGCAACAGCGTTTTGTTGATCGTTCCCCGGGAGAAAATCCCGGCCAGCCTGCGCGAGATCCAGCGCATCGCAAAACCAGGGGCGCGAATTTTTTTAGGCGAGATTCCTTTCGTCGAAACCGCCGATCCCAGTCCCAAATTTTCCACCCGCCGCGAAATGCTCGCGTTCCTCTATCGCAAGCATGGATTGCGGGCCTGTTTGGGCATGGCGCGCCGCATGCTCTATTGGAAACTCATCGGTAAGCCAGCCGTCATTCGCAGCGGCACGGCGGTGGCCTTCTGGGCTCCGCCCGAGGAATTCATTGCTCTAGCGCAAACCGCCGGCCTGCAGCTCGTTCGCTACTGGCAACACGAGGATCCGAACACCCGCAACAACTATCTTTTCCGCAGCCCTGCGTAGAATCTGGCCAGCCCCCAAGTCGCGGGCGCTCAGTCAATAACGCCGAATCCTGACGCTGAACCGGCAACTGGCTACTGGTAACTGGCCGCCGTTCTTCCAGCAACTTTCCCTGCCGTTTTGGGTTGATAATACAAAGAGCTCGCCGTCCTGACTGGGGAATCCTCATGGCTTTGCGCCGCATCAAGTTCGCAGCATCCCTGCTCGTTTTCAGCCTGGCGTGTGGTGTTGCGCCTTTGGTCGCGAAGAAAAAAGAAGCGCCCGCTCCCCTGCCCGGAGATGAAAAGCGCGCCCTTCATGCCTTGAATCGGCTGACCTTCGGCCCGCGCCCCGGCGATCTGCAGGAGGTCACGGCGATGGGCGTCGACCGCTGGATCGATTTGCAGCTGCATCCCGAAAAAATCGACGACAAGGCCATTAACGCCCGACTGGAGCCGCTGCGCACCGTCCGCATGAGCTCGAAGGAAATTGCCGAAGAATTTCCCAATCCCCAGGAAATCAATCAGATCATGAACGGCAAAATGAAGATGCCGTCAGATGCGGCGCGGCGCGCCATCTACGAAGTGCAACTGGCGCGCTTTGAAGACCGCAAGAAGGGGAGAGACGAAGGCAGGAACGCGCCCGCTGCCGCTTCTGAAAAATCGGCAGAGCCGGCGATGATGGCGGACAATCAAGCCCCCGGAAGCATGAACGACGCGATGGCAGCGCCGGGTGACAAGGCGTCCGGCGAAAAAATGACTGGCGAAACTTTCGCGGCTGCCGACGATACCGCCTCGCCCAAAGAAGACGCGGCCGGCACTCCGGCCAAGCCAGAAAAATTAAGCTCCGAAGAACGCGCCGCTGAGCACCGCCGCGAAGACGCAATGTACGCCGATCTTGAACTCGCGCAGTTGCCCAGCCTCTCGCCCGACCAGCGCTTCGCGAAAGTCATGTCCCTGCCGCAGGATCAGTTGCTCACCTTCGCCGACTCGCTGCGCGGCGGCGCCGGGCAGAAGTTTGTCGAAGGACTGAATCCGCGGCAAAAGGAAACCATCCTTGCCTTGAACAACCCGCTCGGCGTGGTGACCAACGAACTGGCCCAGGCCAAGCTGCTCCGCGCCATTTACAGCCAACGGCAGCTCGAAGAAGTCATGACGGACTTCTGGTGCAATCACTTCAATGTTTTCGCCGACAAGGGCCTCGACCGCCTGATGATTACCAGCTACGAGCGCGACGTCATCCGTCCTCACGCCCTCGGCAAATTCGAAGACCTGCTGGTCGCGACCGCAAAAAGTCCGGCCATGCTGTTTTATCTCGACAACTGGCAGAGCACCGGTCCGAATTCCATGCAGGCGCTTGGAATCCCGGCGCGGCCCTACGGACCCTATGGCCGCCCGCGCTTTCCCCGGCCCCACCCCGGCAAGCGTCCCAGCGGGCTCAACGAAAACTACGGCCGTGAGTTGCTCGAACTGCACACGCTAAGCGTGAACGGCGGTTACTCGCAAAAGGATGTCACTGAGGCGGCGAAAGTTTTTACCGGATGGACCATCGACCAGCCTGCCCGTGGCGGCAGCTTCAAATTTGAGCCCCGCATGCACGAGCCGGGAACCAAGACCGTGCTCGGCCATCGCATCAAGCCCAAAGGCGAGAGTGAGGGACTGGAGTTGCTGCATCTGCTCGCCACCAGCCCGCAGACCGCGCACTTTATTTCCTTAAAGCTCGCCGAGCGCTTCGTCTCCGACGATCCGCCGCCCGCGCTCGTAGACCAGATGGCGAAGACATTCCTCAAGAAAAAGGGCGACATTCGCGAAGTACTGAGCACGTTGTTTCATTCGCCCGAATTCTGGCAGGAAGGAACCTATCGCGCCAAGGTGAAGACGCCACTTGAATTTGTCGCCTCCACCGTCCGCGCCACAGGAGCCGAGGTGGACGATGCGCAGCCGCTGGTCGGCCAGCTCAATCGCATGGGCATGCCGCTGTTCGGCGCGCAACCGCCGACCGGATATTCCATGAGGGCGGATGCGTGGGTAAGTTCGGCGGCGCTGCTCAATCGCATGAATTTTGCTCTCGCGCTCACCAGCGGCAAGATCCGGGGAACTCGGGTTGACGCGGCGCAACTGGCGTGCGGTCCCGCTGATTCCAGCGCCACGCTGGCAACTTTGGAATCGAAGCTGGTAGCGGGCGGAATTTCGCAGCAGACCCACGATTCCATCGTGGCCCAGATTCATCAGGCGCCGGGCGCAAGTTCGAACAGTGGCATGCCCGTACCAGGCAAACCGGAAGACCCCAAGCCGATTGAAGCGCTGCCGCCCGATGCCAACACCATCGCCGGCCTGCTGCTGGGCTCGCCCGAGTTTCAACGGAGATGATTAGCAGGGAACCGTCACAGCCCTAAAGGATTGGTAAACGGCGAGCAACGAGCAAGCGGGCCAGATGTACTCGTAGCGCGTAGCTCGCAGCTCGCAGGTCCTACCTCGGAGCCAGGAGCATTTGCATGATCACTCGTCGCGTCTTTCTTCGTAACAGCGCCCTCGCCGTCGTCGGAACGGCAGCGGTGCCCAGATTTCTGGCTCGCGCCGCCCTCGGCGCGACGCCGCCGGGCGCACGCCCCAAACGGCTGGTCGTGATTTTTCAGCGCGGCGCCGCCGACGGGCTCAACATCGTCGTGCCTCACGCCGAGCCGCAGTATTACGCGATGCGGCCCAGCATCAGCATCCCGCGCAAAGACGTTCTCGACCTCAACGGCTTCTTCGGCCTTCATCCTTCGCTGGCGCCCTTTCAGCCGCTCTGGCAGCAGGGCCATCTCGCCATCGTGCATGCCGCTGGCTCACCCGACCCCACCCGCTCGCACTTCGACGCCCAGGATTTCATGGAAGCCGGCACGCCCGGCCTCAAGTCCACCGACGACGGCTGGCTCAATCGCTCGCTGCGCAACCTGCCGCATCCCACGCCCAGGTCGCCCTTCGAAGCCATCGCCATGGGCCCATCGATTCCGCGCATCCTCGGCGGCGTTGAGCCTGCGATTGCCATGAATAACATCAACGACTTTTCCGTCGGCGGACGCAATCCCAAGGCTTCGCCCGCCGCCAGCGCCTTCGAAGCCATGTACGATCACTCCGTCGACAGCGTCCTCCATGGCACCGGCGAAGAAACGTTCGACGCGGTCAAGATGCTCAAGTCTGCCGATCCCGGCAAATATCAGCCCGCGCCCGGTGCCAATTATCCGAAAGGGCGCTTCGGCGACAGCCTGCGCCAGCTCGCTCAGCTCATCAAAGCCAATCTCGGCGTGCAGGTGGCATTTGCCGACATTGGCGGCTGGGACCATCACGTCAACGAAGGCGCAACCGAAGGCCAGATCGCCAATGTGCTGCGTGAGTTCTCGCAATCGCTGGCCGCCTTCTGGACCGATCTCGGCGATCTCGGCGAAGACACCGTCGTCGTCACCATGTCGGAATTTGGCCGTACCGCCCGCGAAAACGGCAACCGCGGCACCGATCACGGCCACGCCAACGTCATGTTCGTCTTGGGTGGGCCAGTGAAAGGCGGCAAAGTCTACGGCCGCTGGCCCGGCCTCGATCAGTCGCAGCTTTACGAAGGGCGCGACCTGGCGTTAACGACGGATTTTCGGCAGGTCCTGGGCGAAGCCGTGCAGCGCCACATGGGCAATGCAAATTTGAAAGAAGTGTTTCCGGGCTTCGAAAATCAGCCGGGAAAGTTCCTGCGCTATTTGGGTTAAGCGCTTGGGCTAGACAGTAGACCAGCTGCCAGGTCGCATCGACGCCATCCATTCGGAATCAAGAATGGCTATTTGGCCGCACTGCTGCGCCAGTGCTCTTCAGTCTTTTGCATCCGTTCGCGATCCGCCTCAGATCTCCACCATCATATCCCCGCCCTCAATCTTCAACGGATATACTGCCACCTTCATGTTGCGATCCTGCTCCGCCACGCCCGTCTTCACGTCCCACGCCCAACCATGCCACGGGCACACAACTTTATTCCCCTCAACCATCCCCTGCCCCAGCGGCCCGCCGCGATGCGGACAGATTCCATCCAGCGCCGCATAACTGCCATTCACATTCGCAATGCAGATGGGCTTATTCCCGCACAAGAATTCCTTAGCTTCGCCGGCGGGAGGCAAGTCAGATTCGTTGGCAATCTTTACGAAGGTGGGCATGGTGGGCAGCGCTCAGCAAGCAGCAATCAGCATTCAGCCCCGATCCAATCGGACGCTCCCGTCAGCCGAGCGGCTGAATTCTGAGGGCTGAGTGCTGACAGCTATCTCGGCTGCATGGTTTGCGCGATCATCACCTGCCGCTTGAAGTTCTCCAGCATATTCGGGTCCAGCCGCACTTCGGTCGGCCGCTTCGCCAGCGTCATGGTGTCGATTTTGTCCTGCAGCTTGAGCAGTGCATAAAACAGATTTTCCGGGCGCGGCGGGCATCCGGTCACATACACGTCAGTGGGTATAATCTTGTCCACGCCCTGCAGAACCGCGTACGTATTGAACGGCCCGCCCACCGACGAGCACGCGCCCATCGAGATCACCCACTTCGGGTCCGGCATCTGATCGTAAATACGCTTCACCACCGGCGCCATCTTCAGGGTGACTGTGCCGGCCACGATCATCAGATCGCTCTGCCGCGGGCTCGGCCGAAACACCTCCGACCCGAACCGCGCAATATCGAACCGCGACGTCGACGACGCGATCATCTCGATCGCACAGCACGCCAGGCCGAACGTCATCGGCCACACCGCCGACTTCCGCGCCCAGTTGAAAACGTAGTCGACCGTCGTGATCAGAAAATTCTTTTCGAATTTATTTTGCAGCCAGCCCATGCGGTTCCCTCGACGCGAACATTATAGCCCGAACCATCGATCCGACCGCCAATTTCACTGACGCGAATCACGCACCCAGCAGTATGGCCGGGGAGTCCTTTGTCCTTCCTGCGTGTTTTCTTTGGCTGCTTCGCTCGCGTTTCTCTGGCGATTGCCCAGCAACCCCCAGGGGCGGGGAGTTGCTGATTGCTGGCTTACGACTTTCGGTATCCGCCCATCACCGGCCGCGGAAAATAAGGCAAGGGCTGCGACTGGATAATCGCACGTGGATTGGCTTCGACCATCGCCTCGGCGACATCCTGGCCGCAAATTTCGGCCACCGCATCCCGCGCGGTCGAAAGCACGGGGATGCGTTTTTCGGTGTCGTGCGCGTCGGTAGCGAGCACGTGCACGGCGTCGTGCTCCAGCAGCCACTGCGCGGCGCGGCGCGTGCGTTCTCCCCAGAATCCGCTCAGCGCCGATCCGGTCATCTGAATCACGCAGCCCTGCTCGGCCCACTCCAGCACGCGCGCCGGGCTCTCGCGCAGAATCGGATTGCGCTCCGGGTGCGTGATCACCGCCGTAATCCCGCGATCGCCCAGCTGCGTGAAGCAGTCGTTGATTTGCTGCGGCACGCTGTAGTTGCTCAGCTCGACCAGCATGTAGTGCGAACCTTCGATGGCATAGCGCCGCGGATTGGCGAGCACGTTCTGCAGGTTGTCGTAGGAGAGATGGAAGTCGCAGCCCAGGCTTACCGCCATCGTGCTGCCAATCAGCGACTGCAGATGCGCGACGAGCCCCTGCAGGTACTCGCGGTCGTAGTGGTAGCGGTCGTTGGCGTGCGGCGTGGCCACCTGGTGCGTGATGCCGTCGGCGGCCGCCATACGGCACATGGCGACGGAGGTCTCCCACGACTTGGAACCGTCGTCTACTTCCGGAAGGATGTGCGAGTGAATGTCGACCACGATGGCTGATTTGATTTAAGCAGATTTGAGACGAAAGAGAAAGATCGGTAAGTTTCCTGATCCTGCGCTTCCAGCCGATTGCCGATGGGAAATGCAAATGCCTGAAAATGGGTTTGCCCGAACCTTCGGCAAAGGCATCTAAATCCTGATTGCTGCAGCGCCGGCGCGCCAGGGAATGTTCCAGGACCGTCGCCACACTTCAGCCCGGTTGCGAAAGGAGCGCATGGATAAAACGATTTCCACAAAAGAATTGAAGGCCAAGCTCGACCGCAAAGACAACCTCACCGTAGTCGAAATTCTGGCGCCCGAAAAGTATCGCGAGGCTCATATTCCCGGGGCCTTGAACCTTCCGCCGGATAAGGTCAAAGAACTTGCCGAGCAGTTATTGCCCAACAAGGACGCGGAGATCGTCACCTACTGCGCCAGCACGCATTGACACGCCAGCACATACGCCGCCCGTGAATTGGCGGCCATGGGCTACCAGGACGTTGTCGAGTACCCCGAAGGCAAGCAGGGCTGGATGGAAGCGGGCTATCCCGTCGAAAAAGCAGCCTGAGTTTCTGTCGGCGCCGTCTGCCCTCACTGCACTTCAAACGAGGCGGCAGGCCGTTTCTTCTTCATTCCGGGCGTGATAGCCTATCGCGGTGGGGCTGGGGCGGTTCGGGCCGCGGCAGCCACCCTTGCGAACCGTTCCTCTATGCCGGACGAAACCAGGCCATCGCGCACCCGCGTATCTGCCTCTCCGGCAGGGACTTCGGCCGATTCCCCGCAACCGGCAGGCCAGCAACTTTCGCCCCGCGCCGGGGTTAAAGATAGTGTGAGCACTGCGGCCATGGACGGAGGCGTCCTGATGGCAGCGCTCGGGCCTCGCCCGGCGCCGCTGCAGCCGGCCCTTGCCGGAGCCGAGCCGTATACCGACGCCGAGATCATGCTGCGCGTGAAGGCCGGAGATCAATCTGCCTTCGATTATCTGGTGCAGAAATATCGCCGCCCGCTGGTCAGCTTCATGTATCGCATGGCTCACAGCACGGCGGCGGCTGAAGATCTGGCACAGGAAGTTTTCCTGCGCGTGTATCGTTCACGAGCCACTTACGAAGCGAGCGCGAAGTTCACCACGTGGCTGTATCGCATTGCGACCAACCTGGCGGTGAACCACGCGCGCGACACTCGGCACGAGCGCCCGGAAGTGACCGTGAGCCTGGACGAGCCCGATGAGGAAACGGGCACGACCATGGATGTGGCCGACACAACCATCACGGCTGAAGAAAGCCTGCTGCGGCGGGAGCGCATGCAGGCCATTCGTTCGAAGGTGGAATCGCTGCCCGAGCGGCAACGGCTGGCCGTGATCATGCACAAGTATCAGCAGATGGATTACAAGCAGATTTCCGAAGTGTTGAAGCTGAGCGAATCAGCTACGAAATCGTTGTTGTTTCGCGCTTATGAAACGTTGCGGGAACAGTTAAAAGAATTTATTTAGCAAGTGGACTGGGCGAAGAACTTGAGGGGAACGGGTTATGAAGTGCAATGAAATTCAGGAGTTGATGCCGGACCTGGCAGCGGGATTGATGGATGCCAAGCCCGCGGTGAACGAGCATCTCGCCTCGTGCGCCGCTTGCGCGGGGAAGATGGAAGAGATGCGCCGGACCATGGCGCTCCTCGATGAGTGGCAGGCGCCGGAGCCGTCGCCGTATTTCGATGTGCGCCTGCAGGCGCGCTTACGCGAGGAAATGGCCAAGCCGCAAGCGGGCTGGCTGGGTTGGTTTCGGCGTCCGGTGCTGGCTGCCGCTCTTACCGTGCTCATGGCGATCGGCGTGGGATTGTTTGTGCACGAAGGTGGCGGAAGTTTCAAACCGGCTAACAACGTGATCGCCGACAACGACATGTCCTGGCAATCGATTCCCGGGACTGCGGTCAGCGACCTTTCAGCGTTAGAAAAAAATCATGATCTTTATTCCGACTTCGACTTGCTCGATGACCTGCAAGTGCAGCCGGACGTTGTCGAGAACCAGTAACTCACGGGTGTTGGGGCCACGTAACAAAGAACGAACATGACGAGGAGGAATTTCATTCCGCGGTGGATGGCGACTGCAGCCTTGGCTGCGGCCACCGTAGTCGTGTCCGCCTCGTTCAGTGCGGCGCAGCATAACAATTCGCATCCCGCGCCGCCGCCCCCGCACGTCGCAGCACCCATGCCCCAAAGTCATCCGCCGCAGCAGGGCCGTCATGCGGGAGACTGGTTGCGCCAGCATCAAAGCATGACTCCCTCCGAGCGGCAGCGTGCTCTGGAAAGCGATCCCGGCTTCCGGCGCCTCACGCCGGAGCGCCAGCAGCAGTTGCGTCAGCGGCTCAATCATTTTTCTAATCTTCCGCCCGCCCAGCAACAGCGCATGCTCAACAATATGGACCGTTGGGCACACCTGACCCCGCAGCAGAAGGAACAGGCGCGACAAATTCACGGCCAGTTGCAGTCGCTTCCCGCCGAGCGCCGTGGCATGGTTACCACCGCCGTCCGCCACCTGAGCACGATGCCGCCCGATGAGCGCGAGCGCGTCATCAACTCCGACCGCTTCAGGAGCATGTTCTCGCCCCAGGAACGCGAGATTATGCGCGGAGCCTCGAAGCTGCCGCTGGCGCCGCCCGAAAATCGTCCTGAATAACTAACTCTTTGCCGCGCTCCATTCCGCCTCGATCTTCGGCGGATGCGTCAACGTCTGCAGCACCACGCAATATTGCTCGGTTTTGTCTCGCAGATTTTTCAATTGTTCCGGCGTCGCCTCGGGCGCATCGATGTCGAACTTCGCCCGAATCGCTCCGAATCCCACCGGCACTTCTTTCGAAATCCCAAGCGTGCCCGAAAGATCCATATCGCCCTCGACCGTAACTTCAATGTGCCGAGTTTGAATCCCCATCGCCGTCGCCACCAGTTGACAGGTCAGTTGCGCGCATGCGGCCAGCGCTCCCAGCAGCAGATCGCCGGAACACGCGGCCGTGCCCGCTCCGCCCACGCCTTTATGCGCTTCGGCCTGATAAATGGCGCGCCCGATATCGACGGAACACGACAGCGGCGTATCGGTCTGCCCGCCTTTCGCGGTTAAGGTGATGCGCGAACTTTGCGGGTCCCGGCGGTATTGCTCTTTGAACGGCTTCTGAACGGAACGGATATCCATGATCTCTCCTGTTTAAAAGTTAGCGCAAACGCGCGTGCTGCACTTCGAGTCCAAATCGTTCCCGGTAGGCGCTGGGCGCAACGCCCGTATGCCGCTGAAAAAGGCCACGGAAGAAAACGACATCCTGATAGCCCACCGCTTCGCAAATCTCCTGCATGCTGCGATGATTGCTTTCCAGCATGCGTTTGGCGGCGGCCACGCGCAACTTCTGCAGGTAGATCAGCGGGCTGTCTCCGGTTGCGTCCTTGAAGCGGCGCACAAAGTTGCGCGTGCTCATCCCCACCCGCCGTGCGGGATCTTCCAGCGAAAAGGTCTTCGCGAAATTCTTGTGCATCCACTCCTGCGCGCTGGTGATGGCGTCATCGGTGTGGTCCGTTTTTAACGGTACGATGGCAAAACCGGATTGCCACGCGCGGGGCGTCTCGATCAGGAGCGCCTTCGCGGTTTGCACCGCGGTCTCATGCCCGCAAAAGCGCTCGACCAGGTAAATGCTGAGATCGAGCGACGCATTCACTCCACCGCCGCAGTAAAATCCGTGATCCTCCGTGACCATGCACTCGGGCATCCATTTCACGCGGGGATACTTTTCGCGAAAGCGTTCCGCCAATCCCCAATGCGTGGTGGCGCGCTTGCCATCGAGCAGGCCTGCCGCCGCGACCAGGCCCACCCCCGAGCACACGCTCGCGATTGCCACGCCGCGTGTGCTGCGGCGCTTAAGCCACGGCACGATCGCCGCATTTCGCTCGACCACATCGTCCACGCTCAAGCCGGTGGTTGGCACGAAAATCAAATCAGTCTTGCCTACATCCGCCAGCGCGACGTTGGGCTGAATCATGATCTCGCCGTCGCAGCGCACCGGCCGCCCATCGGCCGACGCGGTGATCACGTGAAAACTGGGCGCGCAGCGCAGGCCGGTAAGAATGTTCCACAGCGAGCCGGCATGGCGAAAAACTTCCATCGGACCGATCGCGGTCGAGGAGAACATCTGATCGAGAAGCAGGACGGCGATCTCTTTCATGTGCGCTCCTTGAATGGCAATTCAATCCAGATGGCGTAAATACCTGCCTAGGATGGCAAATCTGCCATCTTGTTGCAAGCCTTTTCTGCGGCTATTTTTCCATTCGTCACCGGGCGAAAGACGAAAGTCACATCGGCCGCTAAATCGAGCAAGAGGAAACGTAAGGGAAAACATTATGAAGACATACATGATCGAGCGTGAAATTCCGCGGGTAGGGGCGTTGAAGAGAGAGGAACTGCGGCAAGCCGCGGCCACTTCCAACCGCGTGCTGGCACAACTGGGGCCGGAGATTCAGTGGCAGTCCTCCTACGTGACGGCCGACAAAATGTTTTGCGTGTATTTGGCCGAAGACGAAGCCATCATCCGCCGGCACGCCGATCTCAGCGGCTTTCCCGCCGCGCGGATTACGGAAATTCGTACCACGATCGACCCAACCACCGGCGCGTAATCGCGCGCTGGGTTTCACCATTCACCACAAGGAGAGAAAATTATGAAAAGACTGTTGCAATCTCGTTCGTCCCACGTCGTTGCTTTTGCGTTCTGCGCGTTGCTGATGGCGTTCGCCGTCTCTGCGTCGGCGTTCGCCCAGCACGCCAATCACACCGCCGCCCCGGCCAAGCTGGTAGCCGACGTTCGCGCCGCCACGCAGCAGTATGTTGACGTCAACAACGCCGAGCATGCCGGGTATGCCCCCGCCTTCGGATGCGTCTCCGGCCCCGATCACGGCGCGATGGGCGTGCATTACGTGAACAGCACGCTGGTGACCGGCGGGCAGATTCAGCTGGCGCAGCCCCAGGCCCTGATCTACGAACCGGTCGGCAATGCGCGGCAACTGGTGGGCGTGGAATACATTGTGGACTCGGCCACGTGGCTGCAGAACCACGACAATATTCCGCCCACGCTCGAGGGGCAGGATTTCCAGTTCGTGGCCTCACCCAACCGTTTCAACCTGAACAGCTTTTTCGAACTGCACGTGTGGGCCTGGCGCGATAATCCGCAGGGCTCATTCGTCGACTGGAATGACAACGTCAGCTGTAATGGCGATTAATGAGGGGGCAAGCCCATCCTCGCGGCGGCGGAGATGGGCTTTTTTGGCGGAAGGTCAAACCGGACTGTAACTCGAAATCGGTTTTTTATATCGATCATGAGATCCCTCGGCGCTGGTGAAAACGCGCGCACTTCGGGATGACAATGGAACGGGAGCGGCGGTCCGCCTCGTGAGTGATCAGTGGAAGTCGTGCGAGACGGTTTCGGCTTTGGTGACAAACAGGGGCTGGACGCGTTCGGCTTTGACGGAGATGACGTTGTCCTGATTTTGCAGGATGCCTTCGACGGCGAGGAAGCGCTCGCTGGTGAGCAGAAGGCGGTTCTGGTGAAACAAATCCGGCGCGACGATGGCGTTGGCGACGCCGGTTTCGTCTTCGAGGCTGAGAAAGACGAAGCCTTTGGCGGTGCCGGGGCGCTGGCGGGTGATGACGCAGCCTCCGATGCGAAGGCGGCGGCCGCTGGGCAGGTGGCGGAGCTCGCTGGCGCGCCGAATGCCCATGGCGCTGAGCCAGGCGCGGCGGTAGGCCATGGGATGCGGTCCGACGGTAAGGCCGGTGCCGTGGAAGTCGGCGACCAGGCGCTCTTCGTGGGTCATGGCAGCGAGCGGGGATCTTTCGTCGGGCGCGGAGTGCTGCTCGAGCAGCGGGCCGGCGGGGCGCACGGCGGCTTCGACTTGCCAAAGAGCGTCGCGACGGTGGATGTTTTTTTCACCACGGAGACACGGAGCTACGGAGGAATTGCTGATTGTTGAATTTTGATTGTTGATTTTCTCGGCGGCGAGCTTTGAAAATTGATTTGAGCCTTCCTCGCTTTTCTCCGCGTCCCGGTGTCTCCGTGGTGAAGTCCCAACTGCATTCAAAGCGCCGATTTCGGCGAGGGTGGTGAGTTCGTCTTTGCGGAGTTCGGGGACGCGGCGGGTGAGGTCGTGGATGGAAGTGAAGGGAGCGATGGTGCGTTCCAGAATCAGGGATCGGGCGGCCTCCTCGCGCAATCCGCGGACATAGCGCAGGCCAAGGCGCATCGCAATGGTGGAATCATTTTCACCACAGAGACACCCTTCGGCTTCGCTCAGGGCAGGCTCCGGCACAGAAAAAGGCGCTTTCATATTTTTTGAATTTGCTTTCTCTGTGTCTCTGTGACTCTGTGGTGAATGAATTCCTTCCAGCGTGCAATTCCAGTCCGAGCGCGTGACATCGACGGGAAGAATTTTCAGGCCGTGGCGCTGCGCGTCTTTGGTGATGGTTGCCGGCGAATAAAATCCCATGGGCTGATTGTTGAGTAGGGCAGCCGTGAAGGCGGCGAGGTAGTGGCTCTTGAGATAAGCGCTGGCGTAGGCGATGAGCGCGAAGCTGGCGGCGTGCGATTCTGGAAATCCGTAGAGCGCGAAGGAAGTGATGGAAAGAATAACCTCTTCCTGCGCCTTGGGAGAAATTCCATTGGCGGTCATGCCGGCCCGCAGGCGGGCCTCGATTTCCTTCATGCGGGCCTGCGAGCGCTTGAAGCCCATGGCGCGGCGCAGGTCTTCGGCTTCGCCTCCCGTGAAGTTGGCGGCGATCATGGCGATGCGTAGCAGCTGTTCCTGAAACAACGGCACGCCGAGCGTGCGTTTGAGCACGGCCTCGAGCGACGGATGCGGGTAGCTGACCTCTTCCCTTCCCTGACGGCGCTGCAAAAATGGATTGACCATCTGCCCCACGATCGGGCCGGGACGAATGATTGCGACCTGCACGACGATGTCGTAAAAGCGCACGGGGCGCAGGCGCGGCAGGCATGACATTTGCGCGCGGCTTTCCACCTGAAACATTCCCACGGTATCGGCCTGCTGCAGCGCGGAATACACCTGCGGATCGTCCTGGGGAAGATGGGCAAGATCGACTTCCTCGTGGTAATGATTGCGCACCAGTTCGATGGAATCTTTGAGCACGGCCATCATGCCCAGGCCGAGCAGATCGACCTTGATGATGCCCATGTCGGCGCAATCTTCCTTGTCCCATTGCACGACGACGCGGCCGGGCATGGAGGCGGGCTCGAGAGGGACGACGGAATCGAGCTGTCCCTGGCAGATGACCATGCCGCCGGAGTGCTGGCCGAGATGGCGCGGCAGGTCCTGCACGGCGAGGCAGAGCTCGTAGTATTTGCGCAGGCGGGGATGGGTCAGGTCGAGGCCGGCATCGTGGAAGCGGCGGTCGAGCGCGTCGTTTTCGTCGCGGAATTCCCAGGTGGCGACGGCGGCGGAAATTTTGGCGAGCGTGTCGGGATCGAAGCCGAGCGCCTTGCCCATCTCGCGCGCTGCGCTGCGATTGCGATAGGTGATGACGTTGGCGGTCATGGCGGCGCCGCGCTCGCCATATTTTTGGTAGAGATATTGAATGACTTTTTCGCGCTCGTCGCCCGAGGGAAGGTCGAGATCGATGTCGGGCCACTCGCCGCGCTCTTCGGAGAGGAACCGCTCGAAGAGAAGTTCCATGCGGATGGGATCGACGGCGGTGATGCCGAGTGAATAGCAGACGGCGCTGTTGGCGGCCGATCCGCGGCCCTGGACGAGAATGTTCTGCTCGCGGCAGAAGCGGATGAGATCCCAGACGATGAGGAAGTAGCCGGGAAGCTTGAGCTTTTCGATCAGCTTTAATTCTTTTTCGATCTGCAGGCGCGCCCGGGCCTGGGTTGAAGAATCGGCGCGGCCATAGCGGTCGCGAAAGCCTTCGAAGGCACAGGCGCGCAGAAAAGAATTCATGTCCTCCCTGCCGGGCACGGGATAATGCGGAAATTCGTATCCCAGATCGTTCAGGGTGAATTCGAGCCGGGAAGAAAGTTCGAGCGTGTTGGCGAGCGCTTCGGGCAGGTCGGCAAAAAGCTGCTGCATTTCCAGGGGCGATTTCAGGTGGCGCTCAGAATTGCGCGAAAGCAGGCGTCCGGCGGTCGATAACGTGCGGTGGTGGCGGATGGCGGTGAAAGCATCGCAGAGTTCGCGATCTTTGGCGGTGGCATAGTTCGCGCCGTTGGTGGCGAGCAGAGGAAGATGGAGCGAGCGGGCGAGGTCGATGGCGGCGCGGTTGCGCGCTTCTTCTTCGCGGTGAAAGTGGCGCTGGAGTTCGACGTAAACGTTGCGGCGGCCGAAGAGCGCGGCGAGGCGGTCGATGTGCTCGCGGGCGCAGTCAAGTCCACCGCGCTGTAATGCGGCGGCGAACGGGCCGTCAGCGCCGCCAGTCAGGCAGATCAAGCCTTCGGCGTGCTTTGCGAACTCGTCCTCGGTGACAGCGCCTTCCCCTTTTTTGGCGCGCAACTTCATTTTGGTGATGAGGCGGCAGAGATTTTGATAGCCGGCGCGAGAAGAGACCAGGAGAGGGAGACGGAATTCACTGCGAACACACCCTTCGACTCCGCTCAGGGCAGGCTTCGACACCGAGGAGCACAATTTTTGCTGGTTTATTTCTGCCCGCTGATTTTTCTCGGTGGCTCCATGGCTCCGTGGTAAAGACGCACTGACTTCGGCGCCGATGTGAGCTTTGAGGCCGATTTTTTTTGCGGCGAGATGAAAGCGTGGCGCGCCATAGACGCCGTCGGTATCGAGCAAAGCCATGGCAGGCATCTGGAGATGGGCGCAGATTCGCGCCATATCCTCTGGCAAGGAAGAGCCTTCGAGGAAGCTGAATGCACTACGAGAGTGAAGCTCAACGTACAAGTTCTTAAAACCCGGGCCAGTTGTCAGTTCTCAGAAGCTATCTCAAAATGTAAGAACTGCTTTTTCAGTCATACGTCCCTTCCACGAACCAGATTCCGTTCAGCAGGTCGTGCACCAGGCGGTAGAGAGCGATCTGCTCGGGATTTTGCAAGGCGATGTCCCATTCGTCACGGGACCAGGCATCGCGCTCCCACCAGTCGCCGGAACTGCGCCAGGGGCCGGCCTTCCAGAGCACGCTGCCCTGCACTTCTTTTTTTCTGGCGCAGGCAATGTGAACGGGCTCTCCATTTTCCAAAGTCACGGACGCGCGCAGCGGCGGACGGAAGATACGCAGGGCGGTGATGACGGGAGGCGAGATTCCTCCGCCCTTCGCTGACGCTCGGGGGTCGGAATAACAAAGTTGTGAAGCTTGCGCTCGAAGGGCAGAAGGATCAGTGTTTTCAACCGGCAATCGGCGATCCGGACCAGGATTCGTTTTGTTTGTAATTTTCCCGGCGACGGCCTGGCTGGGTGCGAAATGCTTCATGCGGAAACCTTCGGCGCGGTGAGTGTCGAGCAATTCGAGCGCACCGACGCGGGATTCGCCCACCAGGCTAGCGATGCGGGCGAGGGTAAGCTCGAGTTTTTCGGGTTCGGGCGAAGGCGGCAGGAAAAGCCCGGCTTGCGCCGACCGCGGCCGCGTTGGCTCGGCGGCCAGATGAATCTTCACAATTGGTGCGCCCGGCGGATTGGCATTCAAATCGAGTTGTAACAACTTGAGAAAAAGCCGGGCATCGAGCATGGGCAGCGGAAGATTCAGAGTGCGATGAAAGTGAGCCGCGGAGGAGGAAGAAGAACCTGCTTCCAGTTCGAGCGCGAGGTGCAGCTGCTGCGTGGCCAGAGAACGCGAGGCCAGCCGCGCGCAGATTTGCTCGAGCAGGCGATTGAGCAGGAAGGCAAGGGGTTCGAGTAACCGGATGGGATCTTCCAGTTCCACGGCTTCTTCAAAAATCAGCGGTTCTTCTACGGGAACCAGGGTGCGCGAGGCGGCGCCGCGCGCCAGTTGCTGCAGGCGAAGGCCTTGCTGGCCCAGCCGCTCGCTGAGAGCAACTTCCGGCAGCGCGGCCAGGGAGCGGAGGTTGCGAATGCCCCAGCGGCCGAGGGTTTCGAGCAAGCGGTTGAGGGTTTCGTGGGATTCATCCTGGGAAACAGCGAGACCCCTCCGCCCCTCGCTTACGCTCGGGGGTTGGAATGACAAGTTTCTGAAAACATCTACCGGCAAAGGGCCAAGCTGATCCGCTTCTTGACCGGCGGGAATTACGGTTACGCCGCCGAAGCCGCAGGCAGCGAGCATGGCAGCGTCGGGATTGGAAGCGACAGCAACATGGGCGGCGAGGCCGAGGCTGGCCGCGCGATTCAGGATGGCGCGGGCAATTTCAGGCAGCGGGCCAAAAAGAGATTCCATGCCGGCAAGGTCGAGAAGAGCGGTGTCGGCGGCGGCGTCTTCGACGCAAGGAGAAAAAGATTGGGCGCAGTCGAGCAAGGCCTCATGCGTGGCGGATTCCTGCAAGGGCGAACGCAAGCGCAGGATGAGTTGCGGGCAGAGTTCAGCTTGCGCTTTGGTCATGCCGGCAGAGATGGTCATCGCGGCAGCTTTTTGATTTACGGCAAAAACTTTTTCGAGCGGCGGAATGCCTTCCAGAAGCGCCAACGCCTGCGAGCACAATTCCGGCTCGGCACGAGTGACCGCAGCCACGGAAAAGTTCGGGATGAAGAGGCAGGCGAACATCGAAATCAGGTTTCAAAGTTTCAAAGTTTCAAAGTTTCAAAGTTTCAAAGAAAACCCTCCAATGAGTCTCATCCCGCCCATGCGGTTTTGGCTTCGAAAGCGACCGAGCCCGCCGGCTTGCGATCATGGCGCGAACGAATGGTTTCCGCAGTGATGTTGTGGCCAGTCAGCAGTTGCGCGTGCGAAGGATCGGAATTTTGCGCTGAATACTGGCCCCTGAGTCCAAGTTGCAACCGCAACGATGAGCAACTTCCCGCGATGGCGTGGCGCTCGAGAACAAACAAAACTGTGGGCGTATGCTCGACGGCGCGACGGAAGCGAAACCATGTCGTCAGCGGAATGCGGCGCACCGCTTGGAGCGGCAGGTCGGCGAGATCGAGAGCGATGAGGCCGAAGCCTCCGCTCTCCAGCAGCAGGTCGGTCGCGCGGAGGAGTTGTTCGAGAGCGTGCACGTCGTTTTTTTCCGGCGGCGGAGCTTCGTGGAGCGGGAAATCCTTCGCTCCGGCTCGCTCCGCTCGCCCCCGGCTTAAGACCGGGGGTCTAGCAGAGCGCCTGCGCTCAGGATGACGCGGAAGATTTTTCTCCTCCGTGACTCCGTGACTCCGGGGTGAATTTTCTTTTCGTGGCGAGGCGTCTCCGCAGCGCACCCAGAGCAGGCGCTCGAAATCCACACCGGCGGCGGCCAGCGAGTAAGGATCAAGGGCGTCGCCGGCGTCGACGATGGCGACGCATTCGCTGCGCTGCGTGGCAGCGGCCAGAGCGGACAATAACAAGGTAGTGCGGCCGGAGGAAGCCGGACCGCATATTTCAGTCAGGCAGCCGCGGGGCAGGCCGCCGGTCAGGGCGTCGAGAGCGGCAATGCCGCTGGAAGCCATATCCGGTGTGGGGCGCAGGGAGAGGCGCGAGGCGGGGACGACGGCGGAAAGAATTGCCGATTTTTGAGTGGTGATGGGGATGCGAGGAAAAGCCTCGCAGCGGGAGTCTTTGCGCGGAAGCTCCCCTTCGGCAAGCTCAGGGCAGACTTTCGCTCCGGCGGAAGGACGCCTCCGCTCCGGATGGGCCACGGTATTCTGTATGACATTGGAATCGCGTGCCGGCACGCACACGGGCGCCGATTCGTCCTCAAAAACGAAAAAGCGGCCCTGGGCCGCCGAAGTGATCACTGCGGAAGACATAGAAACCTCGGAAATTTCAGGGAGCGCCGGTGCGAGGCCGGAGGCGTTTTCGCTTTTTGTTCGCCTAGCAGTATTGTGCGCTGAGGGCGGTTCTTTGTCAAGATCGACTTGCGCGTAACTCATTCGATCACCGAAATGCACGCGGGGCATTCAGCCGCAATTCGGATCAGCCTGCCGTTTGACCCGCCGAACTCTGCTTACTTCAAACACCATCCTCCGTCCAATCCCAACAGCACAGCGGCCAGAGAAGTATTCCATGCGTGATTCCCAGGGTGCCTGACCGCTGTCTCGATCTCAACAGAGAGGTTCCCATGCACAAAGTTCGTTTGTTGATTCTGTTAGGTAGCGTTCTGTCTATGGTCAGCTTGTGCCATACCCAATCCATCATGCTGGACCTGCCGCGGCAGAGCCAGCATGCAGTGGTGACGCAGCGCATCGGGCTCACCGACATCACCGTCAACTACAGCCGGCCGCAGGTGAATGGCCGCCCGGTGTGGGGCAAGCTGGTGCCGTATGGAGAGGTTTGGCGCGCTGGAGCGAACGAGAATACCACCGTGACGTTTACCGATCCGGTCACGATTGAAGGCCAGACGCTGGACAAGGGAACGTACGGGCTGCACATGATTCCGGGCGAAAATCAGTGGACGGTAATATTTTCGAAAACCTCGTCGGCGTGGGGAAGCTTCAGCTACAAGCAGGACGAGGATGCGCTGCGGGTGACAGTGAAGCCACAGGCCGCCGAATTTCATGACACGCTGACCTATGACTTCGACGATGTCAAACCCGACTCCGCAGTGGTGACGCTGCGCTGGGAGAAGGTTGCGGTGCCTTTCAAGGTAGCGGTCAACGTGAATGAACTGGTCGCGGCCAGCATCAAGCGGCAAGTTCGCGGGCTGAATCAATATTTCTGGGAAGGATGGGACGAGGCTGCCAACTACTTCCTGACGGCAAAGACCAATCTGGACGAAGCGCTGAAATATGAAGACCGGTCGATCGAGACGGAAGAACGCTATGACAACCTGATGAACAAATCGAAGATTCTGGCGGCAATGGGTCGCAACGACGACGCCGGCACCTTCCGCAATAAAGCATTGGAGAGAGCCGACGCGCTGCAGCTTTATTTCTACGCCCGGCAATTGCAAGGCGAGAAGAAGCAGGAAGAGGCGTTCTCATTCTTTCGCTCGAATGCGAAGAAGTTCCCGGACTACTGGACCTCGCACCTGGGATTGGCGCGGGTGTACAGCGGGCAGGGGGACTTCGACAAAGCTGTGAAGGAAGTGCAGACGGCGCTGACGACGGCGCCGGAATCCAATAAAGCGAACCTGGAGAAGTATGTGAAGCGGTTGCAATCGAAAGATGACATCAACCGGTAAGCGGGAAGGAACGCCCTGAGACGGCTGGGATCAAGGCAAGGATCGCAGGATCCTTAGACGGCGCAAGATGGTTCGCCTGGCCGCGAACCATCTGCTCCGCTCAGGATGACCATTCTCCGTCCGCTCAGATACAACTTACATCCGCCCAGGATGACAGCTCCCATCTGATCAAAACGTTATCTTGATTCGCTGGTAAGTCTCAGCCGGCCTCACCACACCCTGCAAGCGTTGGCGCGCACCATCTTCTGGCCCGCTTTGCAGCCAAAAGCCTGAGCGAATTCGAACATGTTGGAGACCACGTTGTTGATGCGGAACACCGGCATGGAGTGGGGGTCGGTTGTAACGATCAATCGCATCACTTCTGGTCGAATATTGGCGCACCATCCCCAGGCGTAAGAGAGGAAAAAGCGCTGGCGATAGGTCCAGCCGTCGGGGCCTTTTTCGTCGAGCGACTTGCCTTGCTTTTTGAGGTCAGCTTCGAGGGCCATCAGCGCGAGATGAAGGCCGCCATTGTCAGCCGTGTCTTCGCCCTGCGTGAGAAGACCGTTCTGCTTGACGCCGGCGCCCGGGATTTCCTGGGTATATTCCTCGGCAATGCACTTGCCGCGCTCGTCATACTGCTTGGCGTCTTCGGCGGTCCACCAGTCGCGCAGGTTCCCCTTAGCGTCAAACTTGCGGCCCTGATCGTCGAATCCGTGCGTGAGTTCGTGGCCGATGACCATGCCGATATCGCCATAGTTGACCGAGTCGTCCATGTCTTTTTCGAAAAATGGCGGCTGCAGAATGCCGGCGGGGAAATTGATGGTATTCAGCTGCGGATCATAATAGGCGTTAATGGTCGGCGGCGTCATCGTCCACTCGCTGCGATCGACGGGCTTGCCGATTTTTGCCACCTGGCGCTCGAACTCGAATGAAGATGATTGTTCGACGTCCCCGAGGTAGTTATCGCGCGTGATTTTCACGCTGGAGTAGTCGCGCCAGTGCGACGGGTAGCCGATCTTGTCCTCGATTCCCTTCAGCTTGAGCAGGGCTTGCTCCTTGGTGGCAGGAGTCATCCAAGTGATGGTGTCGACGTCATCATGCATGGCCTGCTCGATGGCATGAACCATTTCGAGCGTGCGCGCTTTGCTTTCGGGCGGAAAGGCACGGTCGACATAGGCCTGGCCGAGAGCCTCGCCCAGGTCGCGATCGGCAGCGCGCACGCAGCGGCGCCAGCGCGGAAGCTGCTGCTCCTGGCCGGCCAGCGTGTGCGAGAAGAAATCGAAATTTTCGTCGGAGAGCGCCTTGGTCAAGTAGGGGGCAGCGCGATGAATCACCTGCCAGCGCAGGTAGGTCTGCCAGTGCTGCAGGGGATGAGCTGCCAGCAATTTTTCCTGCGCGCGGAAAAACTCCGGCGAGGTGACAATGTAGTGGCTGGTGGCGGGCGAATCCACGGCCTTCAGATAAACGTTCCAGTCGAGGGCAGGCTCGAGCTTCTGAATCTCCGCCAAGCTCATCTTGTGGTTGATGTTTTTGGGATCGCGGCGCTTGATGTTATCCATTTGCGCCTTGGCCAGGGCGGTTTCCAGATCGATCACGATTGCGGCGTCGGAGGCAGCCAGTGCCTGGGGCTCGCCTGCCAGCGACAGCATCTTCTCGATGTGCGCGCGATATTTTTTTAGCGTCTCCATCGCCTTGTCGTCAGTTTTGATGTAGTAGTCGCGATTGGGCAGGCTCAAACCGCCCTGATCGAGCTGGGCAACAACGATGGAAGCGTCGTCATAGTCCTGCTGGCCGGTAAATCCGAAGAAGGGAGCATTGCTCTGATTGTCGCCCTGCTGCCAGGCGCCAGGAAAAAGATGATGGAGGTGAGCGATCTCGGCCGCGAGTTCCTTTTTTGATTTCAGCGCGGCGATGCGATCCAGCTCGGGCTGCAGCGGCTTGAGGCCTGCGGCTTCAATTCCGCTTTCGTCCATACAAGCCGCCCAGAAATCGCCGATCTTTTGCTGAGAAGCGGAGCGGCCAGCATCATTCTTGCTCGCCGCTTCCAGGGTCTCGCGCAAAATCGTCTCATTCCACAGGTCAAGGCCGCTGCCCGTGCTCCAGAAGACCTGGTCGGGAGGAATGGGATTGGCAGTCAGCCACTTGTTGCAGGAGTATTTGTAGAAGTCGTCACAGGGGCTGAGATTCTTGTCCACGAGATTGGGATCGAAGTGCTCGGGTTTGGCCGCCTGCTCGCTTTCAGCAGCGGCCCCGGCTGCGACGTTGGCGGCGGAATTCGCCGCGACAGTCTGCGCAGCCGCACTGAAAGTCAGGATGAGAAATGTGAGAAGTGCGGTGATTGATTTCGACATGGGCTCCCTTTTGGTCGGTGGTCGTAAGTATGCAGCGTAAAGAATTACGAACTTCGTGAAAAAAAAGTTCCGGCGCAGTCAAAGCGTAAGCCCGAGCCGGCTTGTCCGACAGAAAACGATACTACAGTCGACGGGAGATGGGCGATGTTGCAGGCGCGGCTGGGTTCGGCAATGTGGAGCGATGTCGTCCGGAGAGGAATTTTTAAGAAAGGATCATTTTGGGGATTCGAAGCGATAGCCGATACCGCGCAGGGTCTTCAGGTAGCGCGGGTGACGGGGATCGGCTTCAATTTTTTCGCGCAGGCGGCGCACGTAAACATCAATGGAGCGGGGCGTGACGAAGGGAGTTTCCTTCCAGACCGCATCCAGCAGCTGATCGCGCGTGAGCACGCGTCCGGCATGAGTGGCAAGATATTCCAGCAACCGGAATTCCCGCACCGTGGTAAGGACAGGCCGGCCGGCAACCGTTACCGTCATAGAGGAAGCGTCTATTTCGAGATCCCGGAGGCGCAACACTTCCGGGGAAGAGGCCTGCTGTCGGGGAACGCGCAGCACAGTGCGGACGCGCGCGACCAGTTCACGCGGGCTGAAGGGTTTGGTGATGTAATCATCTCCGCCCAGTTCGAGCCCTTTGATGCGATCCGACTCCCCGGTTTTGGCGGTAAGGAAAATGATGGGAGTGGAGGAGAGAGTGGGCGTCTGCCGGATCTGGCGGCAGAGGTCGAAGCCGTCGGGGCCGGGCAGCATGATATCGAGAAGGAACAAGGCCGGGATGTCGCGCAAGGCTTCCGAGACCACCGATCGGCCGCTGACAAAACTCTGCACGTCAAAGCCGGCCGCTTGCAGGTTGTGGGAAATCAGGCGGGCAATGTCTTCCTCGTCCTCGACCACAAAAATAAGGGGGCGCGAGTGCACCGCGAGAACAGCGTCGCCGTTAGCGGTTCGGTGCGATTCCGCAGGAAAAGTCATGGTCAAGTGGATTGAGGGCCCGAGCTGAGCGTTTTTGCTGCTTAAGAATGTATGTGGGAAATGTTGCGAGAAGGTTGCGCCGATGTTAACGAATGATGAAAAAGCCGTTGGCCGCGATTGCGCAGCCTTTGGGCTTTTGCCGGAGTCGTACATCAGATTTGGGACAGCACGGCTGTAGCGACGTAGGTCGCACAAAATGAAACGCAACCGGGAGCTTAAGGCGCGGCGCGTTTTTTCGGGGCGTGGCGCAGGCTGCGGCCCTCGATCAGGCTGTAAAGATCCTCGGCCAGGTTGGTGGTGTGGTCACCGGCGCGCTCCAGGGCCTGCGCCATCAGCAAGACATCGAAGCTGGATGGATTATGGTCGAGTCCGTGCTGAGTGAGATGTTTTTGGAACATGGAGTGACAAAGATTGTCGATCTCCTTGTCCATCTGCAGCACCTTGCGCGCGGATTCCAGATCAAGATTGACGAAGCCGCTATACACGAGGTCAAGCATCTCGCGGACAATCCCGGCCATCTCCACCAGCAGGCGGGTGTCGGAGGGCTTGCCTTTTCCGGTGCGGGATTGCACGCGCAACGCGACGCTCATCATCAAATCGCCGATGCGTTCGAGGTTGGTCGTGCATTTCAGGCTGGTCAGCAGCTGGCGCGCCCGCGCTTCATTTACGCGCGTAATGGCCGCCGGCAAGCGCTCGTCGATGAAGCGCTCGATGACATCAAGTTCCTGCTCGCATTCTTTGATTGCTAGAAATGCCATGCGGGAGTTCTGCGTGAGCAGGTCGCGCACGTTGAAAGCCGCATCGCGGGCGACCAGAAACGCGCGTAGAGCGGTGCTGGTGAGTTCATCCGGAGATTCGCCGGCCTTTCTTGAGGCCTTGCGAGAGGATTCCGGGGCGCGATCGGCGGAGGCGGCGGCCTTCGGCTCTTCCGGATCCGACTTGGACGAAACCAGCTTGGGCGGCATCCTTGTTAGATATTAAACCCGCCATGTGAATGGACGGTTACAGCGGCGGATTGGCGGATCTGGGCAAGGGCGGGCAGAAATGGGCAGGCAGAAGCAGTGATACACTCACGAAAATCGCTGCGGGAGCCCTCCAATCATGCTCTTGGAATATTTTCGCCGCCAGTTTGCCTATGACGCGTGGGCCAATCGCGAGGTGCTGGCCGCCATTCGGCGGGTGGACGGGAGCGACAAGCGGTCGCTGCAACTATTGGCACACATTATTTCCGCGGAAAGGCTCTGGCTGGAGCGAATCCGCCAACAGCCCCAAAGCCAGCCGGTCTGGCCGGAATTCACGCGCGCGGCGGCCGAGGCGCAGATTTTGGAAACGGAACGGCAGTGGAGCGATTTTCTGGCGCAGCTTAATTCCGATCGCCTGGCTGAAAACATTTCCTACAAAAACACGAAGGGCGAACCATGGAGCAGCAGGGTGGAAGACATCCTGACGCACGTGCTGCTTCATTCGGCGTATCATCGCGGCCAGATCGCCAGCCACATGCGGGCAGGCGGCTTTGAACCGGCTTACACGGACTTTATCCACGCCATCCGGCAAGGGCACATCTAGTCACGCCGGGTGGGATAAAATTTCAGCAATGACAAAATTCCTGCTTGGGGTAGTGGCGCTGCTATGCGTCGCGGCGCCCGCCGCCGACGATCAAAAGAAAATTCCTCCCATGCCTGCCGCGGTATCGGGCAATGCCTCGGCCGCGCTACGCGATGGCCTGGAGTTGTTTTCGATGATGGGCGTAGGCCCGCGAAAATCGTGGGATGACGTGTCCAACAAGCTCTTCATCATGGACCTTGCCCACGCCAAATGGCGCGAGGGCCGCACCGTGCCGGGGACTACGGGCCGGGTCGCGGCGGCGGCGGCGGGGGCCAAGGGGTTGGTCATCCTGATGGGCGGCTACGTCGTGGACTCGCAAGGCGCGGAAATGCCCGTTCCCGACGTGAACGTGTTCGAACCAACGCGTCGGCAGTGGTCGCGCGCCAACGACATTCCAGTTCCCGTGGACAGCGCCGTGGCAGGAGTGGCGCATGACCGCTTTATTTATCTGATCGGGGGAAGGTCGGCGAACGGTCCCGTCAACAACGTCCAGGTGTATGACGTGGAAAAAGACTCATGGAGCCAAGCGACGCCCTTTCCGGGCACTCCGGTATTTGGCCTTGCGGGCGGTGTGGCGGACCAGGAGATCGTGGTGGTGGACGGCGCGAAAGCTGGGGCTGCGGGCGGCGCACGCTATGTCGCATCGGACGAGTGCTGGCTGGGCAAGATCGATCACAAGGACGCCGGCAAAATCGAATGGAGCAAGCTGCCCGCGCATCCGGGGAACGCTCGTTTCGGCATTGCGGGCGGCGGATCGAACCGGGATCACCGGGTTTATTTTTCTGGCGGGGCGACGGCGCCGCATGACTTCAAAGGTACTGCGTATGACGGCAAGCCCTATGACGTTTCGGAGGTCACGTTTTCCTACGATCTGCACGGGCACAAGTGGGAGACGATCAGCGAGAAAACTTTCGCGCCCCGCGAAGATGGCAGGGAAATCGTGATGACACCGGTCGGGCCGTTAGTTCTCGGGGGAATGCTTAAGGGACAGATCGTGACCGCCGGAGTGACGCAGGTCCCGAGAAAGTAGAAAGGCTTTACCGCGCTTTGGCCAACACCAGGGTGATGTCGTCTGGTTGCTCGTGGTCGCCGATCCAGTCGTCAACGGCGGCGGTGACGGCCTGACTGATCTGCACCAGTGGAAGGCGGCGGTTGGCGTGGACCAGATCGGCGAGACGCTCGTCGCCGAACTCTCCGTATTCGTTCTCCGGTTCGGTGACGCCGTCGCTATAGGCCACAAAAATCTCTCCGGGATGCATCTGTATGGACGCCTCATCGTAAGAAAGATTGTCGAACAAGCCCACGACCGTACCACCGGTGGCCAGGCGTCGGACCGCTCCATCTTCGCCGATGAGCATGGGCGCCAGATGCCCACCGTTGCTGTAAGTGAGCCGGCGAGTGCGGCCATCGTAGATGCCGAGGAATAACGTGGCATATTTTTCCGGCGGCGTGCTTTCAAAGAGCTGGTGATTCAAAAGGCTAAGAAGCACCGAAGGCGACAGCTCGATCCCATCGGGCCAGAAGGCCGCCGCGGACCCTCCGCCGCCCTCGGCGCCCACGGCAATGGGTTCGCGAATCTGCGGAAGGCTTTCCACGCTGTAGGCGCGAACCGCGGAGTGGATGGTCGCCATCAGCAGAGCTGCGGAAATTCCCTTGCCGCTGATGTCGCCGACGGCCAGGATCAACTTGTGCGAGCTCGCCTTCAGGAAGTCATAGTAATCACCGCTCACAGTGCGCGCGGGCCGGCAGAAGCCGTGCACTTCGAGCGATTCCAGCTGAGAAATTTCCCTGGGAAAAAGCTGCGCCTGCACCTCTTGCGCGATCGCCAGTTCGCCCTCCATGCGCTGCTTTTCTTTTTGTTCCAGGATCAGCTTCTCGATGGAGCCCGTCATGGAATTGAAGGACAGCGAAAGCTGGGCCAACTGGTCATTGGACTTGACCGGAATGCGATGGCTGAAGTCGGCGCGGTCAACGTGCTTGGTAGCGTCATAAAGCTGTGCCACGGCGGAAGTGACGGTGCGAGTCATGCGCGTGCCGATGATCAGGGCGATCAACTCGATCACGCCAAAGAAGATAAGAATGGCGAGCAGAATATATTCCACGCCTCGCACAAAATCGCCGAGCGCCGCGAATAGCCGGTTGTAGAGCACCGACGGTCGCGTCTGCACCTGCATCAGTGCGCCGACGCGTTCATGATTCCCGTTTTCCCAGTCCAAAACGGATAAGGGGGCGAAAAAAGTCACTTCGCGGTCAAAGTCGCCCGAAGCCGCAGGCACGGTCCCTACCGTGAAGGACGGCTGCATGTCGACCTTGGTTTTTCCTTCGGTGACCACGATGTGGTTGCGCTTGGGATCGGAGGCGGCGGCGAGATCAGCTTTTCGCCCGCCAGTCTCGGAGGGAGCGGAATCCGACAGCGTAATCTCGCCCATATTTTGCGCGATGCGCGACACGAACTGACTGTCGAAGGGCTCGCTGATTACGATGGTCAGGGTTTTTGATCCGACGGGAATCAAATTGACCACGCGAAGGTGCAGGCCGTCGTGGTCGCGCGTGATTTCGGCCACGCCCTGCCGGGCAAATGCGGGTAGCGAAAACAGCGGGACTTTTTGATCGCCGAGCGGAACGAACTTATCGCCGTACCAGGCGCAAATCTTGCGGCGGCTCCAGGAGGAGTCGCGCTTTCTCAAGCCACCCAGTGATTCCGCACCGGGAGTCTCCCCGCGCTCCAGGTGGTTGGCGAGTTCGTTGCCAACAGCGGCGTTGGCGGCTTCCATGCGATGCAGTTGCGCGTTGATCTCGGAGGTGACGATGAAGATGGCAAATTGCCCCGCCAGGCCGTAGAGCGTGATCAACGACATGGCGATGAGCAGGACTGCGGGTATGACGCCGATGAAAACATAAGTGACGATCAGGCGGTTGCGCAGGCGCCAAAGAAGTTTTCGCTTCAGCCAGCGGAAGCCGACAATCGAAAACAGGATCAGGGCATCGATCAGAAGAAACGTGATCCAGCCGCTGAGGCTCTGGCTGAAGGAGCGCGCAAACAGGCGAAGCAGAAGTTGCAGAAGGAACAGCGCAACGGCAAGGATCAGGGAGTAGCATGCTCCGCGCGCAACCCAGCCCTGGGGCCACCAGCCGGCGGCAACGATCCGCGCACGCATGGATGTGTAGAAATTCCGCATGGATCAAGCTTCGGGCGAAAGTGGTTTTGCTTTCATCGTGGATTCAAGCCTGCGTCTCGCCATTGCCGCTGGATTGCTAGATTTCGGGATAGAGATCGAAGAAGGCTTCCAGGCTGGTACGCAATTGCTTTTCGATCTCTTCCTTGCTGCCTTCCAGAACGTGCATGGTAACGCGCGCCTCGCGGCCATTGCTCAGCTTCACCGGCGCTGAACCCACTTCGGTGATTTCGTCGGCAGGCAGCAGGCGCATGCCGTAAACCAGTGTCAAGTTCGCCATGGATGAATTCTACCCGCTTTCGCAGCGCCCATCGTTTAGAATTCTGCCGTGCTCCGAAAAATCATTGTGTGTGCCGCCGCGCTCTCCTTGCCTTTCCCGCTGCTATGCCAACAGGCCCCGGAAGCGCCGACTCAGCCGCAAGTGAAGGTCAACGTGCTGAACGTGTGCACGCCGTCGGCGGAGGAGCAGAAGGAGATTGCCGCGGCGCTGGCACACATCCCGAAACAGCCGTTGTTCGGTCCAGACTTCGAGGTCTCGCACGGGCGGTCGACGCTCACCGACGCGCCAAATTTTCTTCAGCCGGGCCAGGGAGCGCAAGTTTCGGGCGATCCGTCGGTGGCTCGCTACGTGCGCATCCGGCGCGAATTTTCGGTACAAGCCACTTTTTCGAGCGTGCAATATTCCTTCAGCGACGATGGGCACAACATGGTGGAGACGCTGGTGCTGCACGTGCGGGATCCCAAGGACTTGATCCAGGTTTCGATGGAGGATAGCGCTTCGGCGGTTGCGAGCCCACTTGCCATGCTGACGGCGAATACGCCCGCCAGCCGCGTCCGACTGGAGCGTTTCGGCAAATCGTCGGTCGCGCTGGCGCGCTGCTCGGGGAGCGAGAATGGTCCGGCGCCGGATCAGAGCGCCTACGAGCCATTGTTTCGAAGCGCGTCGGACGTATTGGCGAACTATCGGGGCTTGCTGGGCGTGCGGCGGACGATTCCCGCGGAACTGGCGCAAATTCCAGAAAGCGCGAAGCCCGGCGCAAAAACCAAGGCGGCGGCAAAAGGAAAGAGTGATCAGTAAGGTCACGGTTCGGGCAAGGCGAGGCTGTCTGCGGTCGCAGGGCGGCTTGCACCCAAACGTAAAATTCGCAATCTAACGAATATCTAAAACAATCATGAGCGAACTGCGCAACGTCGTCATTCTGGGCTCGGGTTGCTCCGGCCATACCGCCGCGCTTTACACGGCGCGCGCCAACCTGAAACCGCTTGTGCTGGAGGGACACGAACCCGGGGGGCAGCTCGCCCTGACCACGCTGGTGGAGAATTTTCCCGGATTTCCGGAAGGAATTATGGGCCCGCAGCTGGTGGAAAACATGCGCAAGCAGGCAGAGCGCTTCGGCGCGGAATACCGCATGGCGCATTTGACCAGCGCCGACCTTTCCCAGCGGCCCTTCACGTTACACCTGGGCAAACACCAGGTGCATGCGCAGACGTTGATCATTGCCAGCGGAGCTTCCGCGCGGTGGCTGGGCTTGCCCAACGAGCAGAAGCTGATCGGCCACGGAGTTTCTTCCTGCGCCACCTGCGATGGTTTCTTCTTTTCCGGCAAGGAAATCGCCGTGATTGGGGGAGGTGATTCCGCCATGGAAGAGGCGCTTTTCCTGACTCGCTTTGCCACCAAGGTGACGCTGATTCACCGGCGCGACCAGTTCCGCGCCTCGAAGATTATGCTGGAGCGCGCGCAGAATAATCCCAAGATTCAATTTCTGACGAACACCGTCGTCGAAGACGTGCATGATCCTTCCAAGAGCGAAGTCACCGGCCTGAAACTCAGAAATCTGAAGACGAACGAGGTTTCGGACTTCCCCACCAGCGCAATGTTTCTGGGCATCGGCCATGAGCCCAACGCGAAGATGTTCGGCGGGCAGCTCGACATGGATGCCGACGGCTACCTGAAGACGCACAACTACGTTCTGACCAAGGTGCACGGCGTCTATGCCTGCGGCGACGTTCAAGATCGCCGCTACCGACAGGCGATTACGGCGGCCGGAACCGGATGCATGGCCGCAATCGAGGTCGAGAAATTCCTGGAAGAGCACGGAAAATAAAGACCTTCTCGAGATCGCCGTTCTAGTTGTTTCACCTGATTACGACCGACTCATTACCTTTGTGATCTTTCTCGCGCATTAAGTTCCTTTTACGCTGTATAGCGAACGGTGACCCTATGAGAAACCGATTCGCTGTATTCTCCCTGATCCTGTTGTCGCTGTCGGCGGTAGCGCCCTGCAGCCGCGCCCAGAACTCCACAGAAGCAGACCGTAAGATTGTGACCAAAGTCGTGCCACCCTATCCTCCCTTTCTACGCAACATGAATATTGAAGGCGTGGTGCGCGCCGACGTCGTGGTTGCCCCCGACGGCAAAGTGAAAACCGTCGACGTACGAGGCGGACACCCGGTTCTTGTGCAGTCTGCCGAAGACGCGATCCGCAAATGGAAGTGGGAGCCCGCGTCGCGCGAAAGCCACGAAAGCGTCGAACTGCGCTTCAAGCCGTAGTCAGCTCGCTTACGCCCGCCTCCAACTGCAGCCAATTCCCGCTGCGTTGTGATACAAAGTTCTGTGACCCTCTCACGCCGGTATTCTGCCGCGGCACGTCTGTTTCCAGGTGAGGCATGTTAAGAGCTTTCTTCGTCCATCTTTCTGAAAATCCCACTCTACGCAATTTTGCGGAACGCTCGGCGTTAGGCCGGAAGGTTTCGGGACGCTTTGTGGCCGGGACCGAGATTGCAGACGCGGTCCGCGCCACTCGAACTATCAACCAAAGCGGCATGGCGGTGACCATCGATAACCTCGGGGAAAACGTTACCAATCCCGACGAGGCGCGCCACAGCGGCCAGTTGTATCAACAGATTCTCGACGCCATTGCCGCCAACCAACTCAATGCCAATATCAGCCTCAAGCTCACGCACATGGGGCTGGACGTCGACGAGAAACTGGCGCGGGACATCGTTGGCGGGCTTGTGGCCAGGGCTGCCGCCATGAATCCGCCGGGCTTCGTTCGCGTGGACATGGAAGGCTCGCCGTATACCCAGCGCACTCTCGATTTCGTGCATGAACTGCACCGCATGCCGGGAAACGAAAAGTCGGTGGGCACGGTGATTCAGGCGTACCTGAAGCGCTCAGAAAGCGACGTAGAGAAGCTACTTGCGGAGGGCATCCGCATTCGGTTATGCAAGGGCGCGTACAAAGAACCGGCGAGTATTGCGTTCGCGGACAAGTCGGCCGTGGACGCGAATTACGTCAAGCTGATGAAGATCCTGATGAAAAGCGGGATCTATCACGGCCTGGCGACGCACGACGAGAGCATCGTGGAGCAAGCCGAGGCTTTCGCCCGCCAGGAAAAATTAGCGCCCGAAACGTTTGAGTTTCAAATGCTGTACGGGATCCGGCGCGATTTGCAGCAGCGGCTGGTGCGCGAAGGCTGGCGGGTGCGCGTCTACATCCCGTTTGGGACGGAGTGGTATCCCTATTTCATGCGCCGCCTGGGCGAGCGCCCGGCAAACGTGCTCTTCATCGCAAAAAATATGCTGCGGTCGTGAGGCAGTTGCCGGTTGCCAGCTGCCAAGGGTCGAATGGCAAAAGTGAATTACTTCTCCGGTAGCGCCGCGCCGTCGGCGCGATCGTCGGAGGCTCCGTAGTTCACCTTCGTCTTCGAATCGTGCAGCACGGCCTGCCCTCGCCCCATGGCGGTCGTGTAAGCATTTCGCACATCGAATTGGTGCCCCATGGCCGTGAGCCTCTGCCGCACTTCAGGCTCGACCCGAGATTCGATCACGATGTTGCAGCCGCGCTGCGGGCTCACGGTGAAGCGAGCCAGTTCCAGCGCTTCCTGGATGTTCATTCCATAATCGACCAGGTTGGAGACAAATTGCGCATGCGCCAGCGGCTGATTGGCCCCGCCCATGATCCCGAAACCGATGTGCTCGTCGCCACGCTCCATGAACGCGGGAATGATGGTGTGGAAAGGGCGCTTGCGGGGAGCGAGTGCGTTGGGAGAAGACTCATCGAGAGCAAACAGCGCGCCTCGGTCTTGCAGGGCAAATCCCATGCCCCGCACCGCAATGCCCGCGCCGAAAGATTCGTAGTTTGACTGGATCAGGGAGACGATGTTGCCTTCGCGATCGACGACCGATAAATACGTTGTGTCGCTGAATGGCGGCTTGCCGGGTGGAATGTCGCAATTCGCCTTGGCGGGATTGATGAGCCTGGCGCGCTCGCGCGCATAGTCTTTCGACAAAATTCCCTTCACCGGAACCTTGGCGAAACGCGGATCGGCGTTGAAGCGCTCCAGATCGGCATAAGACAGTTTCATGGCCTCGATGCGCTTGTGCAGTTCGGCCACGCTGAGCGGACCTTCCGGCGAGGGCGCCGATGTTTCCATGATGTTGAGCATTTCGAGCGCGGCCATGCCTTGCCCGTTCGGCGGAAGCTCGTAGACGGTCCAGCCGCGATACGTGGTGGAAATCGGCTCGACCCATTCCGGCATGAAATCGGCGAGATCGTCGGCGGCCATCGTGCCGCCCAGGCTCTGCGAAGTTTTCAGGATGGCGCGAGCGACCTCGCCCTTGTAAAAAGAATCGGCGCCGTTTTCTGCGAGCAAGCGCAACGCCTTCGCCAGATCGTGATTCTGAAAAATCTGCCCGACGTCGGGCGACTTGCCGTTGGGAAGATAGATCCGCTGCGCCTCCGGATCGTGAGACAGCCAATCGGCGGCATCTTTCCAATAGGACGCGATCACTTCGGGAACGGGATAGCCTTCGTCGGCGTACGAAATCGCAGAGGCAAACAGATCCTTCCAGGGGAGCTTGCCGAAGCGCTCGTGCAGAGCCCGCCAACCGGCAACGGCACCAGGAACCGTCACCGAGTCGATACCCTGCACGGGCATGGCAGTGGCGTCTTGCGCCTTGATGTGGGCAATCGTCAGGCCGCGCGGCGCCCAGCCGCTCGCATTCAACCCGTAAAGCTTGCCGGCCTTCGCGTCCCAGTAAATCGCGAACAGGTCGCCGCCCATGCCATTGGTCATCGGCTCCGTCACGCCGAGCACGGCGTTGGCGGCAATCGCCGCGTCGACTGCGGAGCCGCCGCGAGCCAGGACCTGCGCTCCGGCCTGCGACGCCTGCACGTGACTGGTGGCCACGATGCCGTAGCGGGTGATGGTCATGGAACGCGCGTTGGGACGGTCTCTTCCTGACATAGAAGTTGTGAGCAGCAATGCTGCTAAGGCAATTCGAAATGAAAAATTCATGCTACACCTGCAGCAGGAAGGTAGGAGCGCGAACGCCGGTCGAGCTTACTTTTTCAGTCCCGCGGTAAAGTTGGTCACCATGGTGACGGATTGGCTGACTTGCTGCGTAACCCAGTCGAGAAGAAATTTCTTGCCGTCGGGAAAGACGTCGTATTGCGCCTGCGGGGAGGACCAGTTTGTTACGAGTTTCTGGGTGGCGCCGAATTGCGATACCCCTCCCGCATGGGCGACCGCGACGCTAACAAGATTGAAGCTCCCGTCCAGGTAGAAGAGCTCTTTGCCATCCCTACTCCAGCGCGGGAAGGTGCCTCCATTCGGCGAAATCTGCCATTTGCCCTGGCCGCCGCCATAGGGCACTACATAGACTTGAATGACGCCAGATTCCGCGGACGTGTAAGCGAGCCAATGGCCATCGGGAGAAAGTTGTGCACTCGCGCCCCGTTCCAGAAGAAGCGATGGTTTGCGTTCTCCTTCCAATGGCAAGGACCACTCCTGCCGGCCGCGGCCACTTAAGACTGTGCGTGAGAAGAAGATAAACTTGCCATCGGCTGACCAGTCATCGAGGCCGGGCTGATCGGTAACAGTGAACAGAGTTTCTTCGGCGCCGCTGCCGTCGGAGGGTTTGCGGCAGATGGCAAAGTTGCCGTTGCGAGCCGCTGAATAAGCGATCCATTTACCGTCGGGCGACCACAACGGAGAGACATTCCCAATCGGCCCGAATGTGAGCCTGGTGCGAACTCCGCGCGCCACATCGAGCACCCAGATATCGGTCTCACCGGCGTTCAGCTGAAGAGCAACCCGGTCGCCCTGGGGTGAAATGGCGAAACTTTGCAAATCGGCGAGCTTGTCAGCGACGGAGCCAATCAGCTTTCCGCTGCGATCGGTCCAAACCAACTGCAAGTCGCCGGAGGCGCCGCTGCCGAAGACCAGCGTGCCATTGCTGGACGCCGAGGCATCCAGATGCCACGTGCTGGAATCATTCATCACACCCTTGGCCACGACCTGGGATTCGCCGCTCAGATCGCCGGTGGATGGGTTGAAACGCTGCGCCATGATCTGATCGCCGCGGCCAAATAGAAGAAAACCTGCAGCGTAAGAAGCATTCGATTGCGAGCGAAACAAGGCGCGATTCTCGCGCCCGTCCAGCGATGCGTAGTAAACCGTGTCGTTGGCCACCTTGGAAGGATCGTGGTGAAGCGCGATATAGAGGAAATGCTTGCCGTCCGGAAGAAAAAATGGCCAGCGATGGGAAGTGTGCAAAGCCGGATCGATTTTCGTCACCGCGACCGGCGTTCCCCCGCCGGCGTTCACTCGCATCAACGGTGCGGATGGGGCCGGAGCAAACAGGATGACGCCATTGGCACCCCACGCGCCTCCGCGACCGAGCGGCACATCACAAATCACCTGCGGCGAACCAACGTCGAGGTCGATCGTTTTGAGCCTGCTGTCAGCAAAAAATCCAAGAGAGCGGCCATCGGGCGACCAGAATGGAAAAATTGCGCCTTCACTGCCGGGCAACGCGCGCGCTTCCAGGTTGTTGGCTGGCCGCACCCAAAGCATGGTCTTGCCGTCGGCACCGGTAGCAGCAAAGGCAATGGACGCGCCATCGGGCGAAAGTACAGGCGGTCCTGCCGTATCGCCCGTCAGGTTGAACGTGGCTTTCTCCGGAGGGTCGATGACGGCGCGAATGGAATCCGCAGGCTGAACCGGATGGTAGAGCGCAAGAGCCAACGCCGCTCCCAGAACAATTGCCGCCACGACCGCGGCAGCCCAACCCATGCGCTCGCGTTTATTGAGGGTGGGCTTGGCCGCGACTTCAGCCTCGGAAGCAGGCATGGTTGCCGACCGGTCTGTGGCAATCCACTGCAGTTCGAGCTTGATATCGTGCGCCGCAAGATAGCGCTCGTCGGGATTTTTCTGCAGGCAGGTTTTTACTACGTGCCCAAACGCGGGCGGAATCTGAGGCTTGATCGAAGTGAGTGGCTCAGGATCACTTTCCAGAATCGAAGATGCCAGCGAAATCTGGCTCTTGCCCGAAAATGGGCGCTTCCCCACCGCCATCTCGTAAAGGACGCTGCCGAAGGCGAAGATGTCGGAGCGCGCATCCGCTTCTTTGCCTTCGATCTGCTCGGGAGACATGTACTGGATGGTGCCGATGACGCTGCCTGCGGTGGTGAGCGGTGTGAGTGGACTCGGGCCGCTGAGTGTGGCCGCGGCGGTGAACGAAGGCGGCACCGTCCCCGATCCTGCGGAAGAAGTTGGCATGCCGAGCGGCTTGGCCAATCCAAAATCCATCAGCTTGGCGCCGCCCTCCGTGAGCATGATGTTTCCCGGTTTCAAGTCGCGATGCACGATACCGGAGCGATGGGCCGCCGCCAATGCCTCGGCTACGATGATTCCGATCTTGTAGACCTCGGCCAGCGGGAGCGGGCCCCGGCGAAGCTTATCGGCGAGAGTTTCTCCTTCCAGAAACTCCATCACCAGGAAGTCAACGCCGTCCTGCGAGCCGATATCGTAGAGCCGGCAGATGTGCGGATGATTGAGAGAGGAGATGGTGCGCGCCTCGCGCTCCATGCGCTGCTTTAGTTCGTGCGACGAAGAGAGGTGCGCGGCCAGGACCTTCACCGCAACCGTGCGATCCAGCCGAGTATCGCGCGCACGGTACACCTCCCCCATTCCGCCTGCGCCGAGGGGCGATTGAATCTCGTAAGGCCCAAGCCTGGTACCGGAAGTGAGCGCCATGGTTCGGATGGCAATTATACAGCGCTGGGGCAAGCACTTCCGCCCATTGACCGCGGCGTTCGACCACGAAATAATAAGCAAGCACCCGCAAAACTGAGTAAGGCTCATCACGCCGGGCAGGAATGAGGAGTTCCATGAGCGACTTCAACCGCAAAGTCGAAGATGCGTCCGCGCGCGTCAGCAAAACGATTGGCGAGGCCGCTGAGCGCATCGAAAAAGAGATTCCCGAATTGATCAAGTACCTGAACGACGAGGTCGTGCCGTCCGTGCGTTCGCATTCCACCAAAGCACTGCGCAAAGCGAGCGTGAAACTCACCGAACTGGCCGACTACATGGAACAGCACAACCTGTCACAAAAGTGAGCCATCGCCTCGCCAGCCTCGGGTTTCCCGGCGCGTTCCTTGTCGCGTTCCTTACGCTGCTTGTGCTCGACGGATGCAGCCGCAAGCCGCATGCCAGTGTGCCGCCGCCTCCAGACACCGCGAGCGCGCAACCGGGATCGCGGCCCGAAGGAGCAGCGCACAATGACCGGCTGCCCTCCGACAGCGCCGACCTCGCGGAGCCTTTCATCCCCGCCGATGCCAAGCCACTGGAAACCGAAACTGGACGCGCCAGCTGGTATGGGCCGCCCTATCACAATCGCGTTGGGTCCAATGGCGAAATCTACAATATGCATGCCATGACGGCGGCACATCGCACGCTGCCGCTGGGATCGATTGTGCGGGTCACGAATTTAAAGACCGGCCACAGCGCACTGGTGCGAATTACCGACCGCGGGCCGTTCATACCCGGCCGCATTCTCGATCTTTCCCAGGCCGCCGCGCGCAAGGTAGATGTCATTCAACCCGGCGTCGCGGAGGTGCGCGTGGAAGTAATGGAGACGCCGGTCCCGCTTGGCAGCGGCGGAAAGTGGGCGGTTCAAATTGGCGGATTTCCCCACCAGAACGAGGCCAACAAGATTGCGGACCAACTCACGCGTCGCTACCGCAGCGCGAGGGTGCAACGATTTTCCAGCCCCGCCGGCGACTGGTGGGTACGAGTGCGCGTGCTCGACGATGACCATTCTCGCGCGCAAAAGCTCGCCGCCGAAACAGCTACCCCGGAAGGCGCGGTGTTTCTGGTGCGCCTCGATTAAACCCGCTTCGGCAGCTTACTTTCCCGATCGTTCCTGATCCTTGTACGCCAGTGCGGGAATAATCCCGGCAACCTTCACAACCTGCTCCTGACTCCAATTCTTGACCCGCTCAAGAAGATCCGCTTACTCCGCTCGCAGTCATAACTCCCAAGGAGATGTGTTTCTTATGCAGTTCAAATTCCCTTCGCGCTTCAGCTCTCGTTTCTTTGTCCGACGCTATAAAGCAGTGCTGCTCGCGGTAGCAGCACCGTTCATCCTTACTTTTGCGCACACGGCTTCCGCGCAGACATTCACCACGCTGTATTCCTTTCCGGGAGAATTAGCCGGATCCTATCCTGGAATCGGGAACCTCCTGGTGGGAGCAAACGGTTCGCTCGTGGGCGAGACACAGCAGGGCGGCGATACCAACTGCAATCCCGGCTCGGGCTGCGGCGTGGTCTTCAGTCTCACTTCGAATGGCACGGAGGGAGTGCTGCACGCGTTTGGGGGAGCCGCGAACAATGACGGCGCCGAACCGAACGGAGTGGTTGCCAACTCTTCGTTGACCGTGCTGTATGGGACGACGAGCAGCGGCGGCGCGAACAGCGCTGTTTGCCCGAATGGCTGCGGCACCATCTTCAAAATTGAGGGCGGGAAAGAGACGATTCTCCACACGTTCACGGGATCGCCTGACGGAAACTTGCCGATTGGAACGCCGGTGCTTGATGCAGCCGGGGACTTGTTTACTGTGACGTTTTACGGTGGAGGTTCGTCTGGTTCCACGGGCAACGGCACGCTCGTCGAGCTGAATGCAGCGGATCAGGAAACTTTGCTGTACGCATTCAAGGGCGCGTCCAAAGGCACGAATCCTAATGGCAGCCTGCTCCGGGATTCCTCCGGCAACTTTTACGGCACGACAACGTATGGCGGTACCGGCAGCTGCAATAACGGATTTCTGCCCGGCTGCGGGGTGGTTTTCAAAATTGACTCCGCGGGCAATGAAACTGTTCTGCACGACTTCACCGGAAAATCGGATGGTCAATATCCGGATTCTTTGATCATGGATCCCAGCGGCAATCTCTACGGCATCGCGGCCAACAGCGCGAACGGAGAAGTTTTCAAAATCGACGCGGCGGGAAATTTCTCGGTGATTTTTGACTCGCCGGCGACGGCGCCGATTGTTCGCATTATTCCGGGACCCTCGGGGAGCTTTTTCGGAGTGGCCAACGGCGGCAATCCGTCCTGCGCCAACTTTGGATGCGGGCTGGTCTTCCAGCTTTCCGAAACCAACGGCGTATGGAAGCTGAACGTGCTCCACAAATTCAATGGGGCCGACGGTAGCCAGCCCGACAACCTTGTCCTGAGCGGAAATGTTTTGTACGGCACGACATTCATGGGTGGGGCATTCAATATGGGCACGGCCTTTAAGCTCGTTCCCTAATCTTGGCGCTCTAGAACTGGCGGCGTCCTGCTATTCGAGCCTTGCAGGACGCCGCTTTTCTTGTCACCCGTTTCGATGGAAACTTTTCAACGGTTCGCGTGCCGTGCTATGTTTCGCGAAGGTAAATTCTTATGAGCGACGCAAGCTGCCTGTTCTGCCGGATTCTTCGCGGCGAGATTCCTGCCAAAAAAGTTTATGAAAACGAGCATGTCCTGGCTTTCGAAGACATCAACCCGCAGGCCCCGACGCACGTGCTGGTCATTCCGAAGAAACATTTTGCGGGGCTGAAAGAAGCGCAGGCTGGCGATGCGGAAGCGATTGGACAATGCCACCTGGCGGCGGCGGAAATCGCTCGCCAGCGCAACATCGAGAATGGTTACCGCACTGTGCTCAACGTCGGCCCAGGGGCGGGACAATCGGTGTTTCACCTGCACGTGCATCTGGTGGGAGGGCGGCCTCTGGGCTGGCCGCCGGGATAACGCATTTTTCATTGCAAGGCGTGCATCGCTCGCGCCGGAACGAGCGCACCCAGCATCGATAACGCTTACTGGATGGTCGCCTCATCTTCCGGCGCGCCGTGGCGGCGCAACAACTGGGGAAGATTCTGCGAGAAAGCCGAGCGCGGCAATACCATGTCGCATCCGACTTCGTGAGCCTTCTGTTTCAGGTCGCCCTGCACGTGCGATAAAAATCCGATAATCGACGTACCCTTCTTGAGCTTCGACTTGAGCTTGGGTATCAGCGTCAGCGGCTTGGCGTTGGCATTATTCATGTCGAAGATGATCAGCGAGGGCTTCTCTTCCCCGTTCTGTTCCATGCGCTCAGCGAGGTCTTTGTCGCTTTTGACGAACTCGACCTTCACGTTCAGCTTGCGCGCCGTCTCCTGGATTTTTGTGGCGAAAAATAGATCGTCGACGAAGGCAAAAATGCGCGAGCTGGCGTCTTCACGCGCGGGCAAGGGATCCGGATCGGCTGGCGTAAAAGGCGCTGCAAAGCCGGGGCGCTGGCGGCGTCCCTGCTGGCCGTTGCCATTGCCGGCAAGAGCGGCGCGATAGCTGTGATCCATGGGCGCGGTGTAAATGCCGTCCTGGTTGTGGCGCGCCTGGGCTGGTCCCTGGCGTTGTCCGCGTTGAGTGTGGGCGCGGCGTCCGCGACGCCGCCGTCTTCCTCCTCCGCCTCCGGAGGGTCTTCCTGGTCCTGCGTTCATAGTCCTCTCAAGACTGCAAGCTCCAACCTTCGGGCCGGAGCGAACACACAAAAGCGAATGGCCTGTGGTGTCCCAGTTTTACGGCAGGCTTTCTTGCAGGGCGGTCAAGCGCTGCAATCGGCAGAAACCTTCACTGCCTGAATCTCAATGGCCAAGCTCGCGCATGCATTCACGGAGGCAACTCATGCTGGCTGCCAAGCTGCGGCTTTGGCGGGGCGCACGTGTGTACGAATTGCGATCGAGTGTAATCCGGTCGAACAAACTCGCCTATCCAGTGAAACGCCTTGCGTATCAGCGATCCGTTATCGGAAAATCCGTCGCGCCGCCGGGAACGGCCTGGGACGCGGAAGGCCCACGCGGGAACGCGGCCAATGAGAACACCCTAATGCTACTCGCCTTCCTTCAAGCGCGCAAGAGGCAAAGCCCTTGGCCTTTTGCACAGGAGGACATGGCTGTCGGGTGAATCATTTTCAAGACCTCCGCCAAAACGCCTACGGAGTCACGTTCAGCTTGACCGTCGTAGAACTCGTCAACGGGACGGCGCCACCGGTGGTCGCAGTCACCGTGACCGTGTAGGTGCCGGCGGGCGTTCCGGGATTCGACAGGCTCGTGTTGTTGTTGCTGCTGCCCCCGCACGATCCCAGCCACATCGTGGAACATACGAGCACAAGGATCAGGCTGAGCATCCGAATTGCACGCACACGCGAGCCCGACGCGAAGACCATTCCCAACAGACCCGGCAACAAAAACGCGTAGAAAATGCTGCGGCTGCCCGGCGACTGCAGAAGCGCGGTCTTGGGGGTGGTCTTCAAGGTGATGGTGACTGAAGCCGCGTTCGAAGGCTGGCCATTGTTGGGAAGACCGCAGGTGATTTCGGCCGTGGTCAGCGAAGGCGAGCCGGTGCAGGTGTAGGTGAGCTGCAACGCGGTGGTTAACGTGGCTGTATTGACGAACGACAGAGGAGATCCCGATCCGGCAATGCTGAAGTTCACAGTGGCTGTACCACCCACCGCTGTAGTGAATGTCTGGCCGTTGCTGGAGGCAATGGTAAAGCTTTGGTTGGTCGCGGTCACGGTGAGGTTGACGGACGTGGGCACGTTCGCACTGCTGTTAAATGCCGTGACCGTGACCACTTGCGCGCCGTTCGGCAGTGCCATGTTCGCCGAGGTGGCGATCGTCATGACCACGCTCGATCCAGGCGTAACGCTTTGCTGGCTGAACGTGCACGTGGCGCCAGCGGGCAGATTGGAGCAACTCGAATTCGGCGACCCGGAATTATTGAAGCTGACCGACTGGCTGAAGCCATTGATCGGAGTGACTGTGATCGTCGTCGAAACGGTCTGTCCCGCCGAAACTGTGAGGTTGGACGGGTTGGCCTGCAAGCTGTAAGGCGCGGTTACATTCACTGTGACCGCGGGCGAGGTCGAAGCCGCGTTAATGCCTCCGTAGGCGCCCACAACCGCATTCGCCCCCACCGGTAGAGAGGACGTGGTGAACGTGCCAGTTCCTCCTGAAATCGTGGCAGATCCGAGGGCTGTGGTTGAACCATTATTGAAAAAGGTGACGGTCCCTGTAGCAGTGGCCGGAGTGACGGTTGCCGTGAAGGTCACCGGGTTCCCGACTTGTAGAGAGTTGGTGGACGGAGAAATGGCTGTCGTTGTGGCGGTTGACAGTTCTCCCCACGCCGTGGCCAGCGTGTTGGCATTCACCGAACCCAGGCCGGTAACTTCATCGTAGCCAATGCCGGCGCTGAAGCCGAACTCACCGGAAGCTGGACAATCGAGCGACCCTGACGTGCAGGGCACGATGTTGTTTCCCACCGTCACGTCGTTCATCGACGTGGGATTGTTCGTAGCGATGTAATAGAGGTTGGGATTGGCATTGCCAATTCCGAAGTTGGTCTGGAAGCCGTTATTGACCAGGTATTGATTGAGCAGCGCGACGATACCGGCAAAAGTCGGGGCAGCGGCCGAGGTCCCGCCGACAGCAGTCAGATTTCCTCCGGCGCCGGTGCGGAAACCGTCCGTGCAGGTTGAAACGGTCGTATTATTGGCGCCATCCTCGGAGCAAAACAAGTAGGGATCGTGAAAGGGCGAAGCGTTCAGGGCGAGGTCGGGGACATCGCGCTTGCCATCATTGGGAACGCCCGTACCGGTCTGCCAACTTGGCTTGGAAAAAATGGTGCTGACGCCTCCGCCAGTAGAAGTGATCTCCCGGGTCGAGTTTTGCGAATTGTTGGTGTCGTTCCAGCCCATCTCCGGGATGTAGGAAAGCGCTGAGGAAATGGTATCGACTCCACCCGTCGTGCCAGTCCAATATTGCGTGCTACCGACATTCCCATTGGTGATGACTCCTTCGGCATCACCGTTAAATTCCGTTCCACCCATGGCCGTAACTTCGGGAATGGCGGCGGGGATATCTACCGCCAGCCCGTGCGTTGCGGAAGAAACGTGGTAGTCACAATCTGCGGCGCCATCGTCGCCGGAAGCCGACATCACGGTTTGCCCTTGCGAATTGGCCTGCTTAATCCATCCTTCCATCACATTTGCCTGAGCGCTGCCAATTGCTGACTCGCAATTGCCATAACTGTTGCTGATGACGTTGGCAAGGTTCTGATCGATCGCATATTGCAGCGCGTCAAAAGCGCCGAACTGGCGGGTGACGCAGGTTCCGCCCGATTGCACGCCGGCATACACCAGGGTGATGCTGGCATTTTTCGCGACCGCGCCCGACCATTCCACGTCCAGATCGGATTCGCCTTCATCGCCCGCACAGCGAGTGGAATTTCCGGTGCCGGGTTCAAGCACAAGCGTAGGAACGTTCGCCGACAGCCCCGCGGCGCTGCGGAAATTCGCTACGTCGCTCAGCGCAATTGTGCTCTGACCCGTGAGGGCAATCTTGACTCCCGTACCATCGATGCCGCCGTTATAGAGCGGCGCCACATCGTAAATCGTCGTGAAATCCCCCGGCGCGACGAAATGATTTCCGGAGACCACGGATGTGAAGTGCGGATCCGCCTGCGATGGAACCGCCTGAATTCGCACGCGCGGTTTCAGGCTGAAATCATGCAGATGGCCGATGCCAAGCACAGAAGACCCCAGCGCCGCGGGTACCGAGGGATTGTTCGCATTGGCGAAATGAATTTCGCCATCCACCAGGTAAGCGTGCATCTCAACGCCGAAGGCGAGTTCGACTTGCGCCACGGTACCTTGGAACGAAATTTGGTTGCGAGCATTCGCCACCGAGGTTACGGCAAAGCCGCGCGATTCCAGCCAGGTTGTAACTGTGGCAATGTCGTTCCGGGACATGCCAAAGCGGTCGGCAAACTGCGAGGGCGTAAGCCAATGGTGATAGTTGGGCGAAGATCGGTCTTGCTGCTGCTTCAGCAATTCGTCGAGATCGGCTTGCTGCGCGGGGGTGGGCTTGAATGCCAGCGTGACGCCGTAGAGAACCTTGCCGCTATCAGCATGGCCAATGTCATACCGCGCCTGGGCAAAACCGTGCACGTTGCCGCTTAGCGGGACCATCTGGCTGGAATCGATGTTGGTTGCGATGCGATCGGTCTGGGCGGCGCTACAAAGGGCTGAGAACAGGGGCACGAAGATCATACAAAACCGGGCGAAAAATCGCATGCAAAGCTCCATTTTTGCAGGGTAGGACTGGGTGCTGGGTAAATAGCTTATACGGCTTTCTAGCCGTCTGATCAAGTATCGCAGGTGGAAGGTTGCACGGGAGATACGAAAGGTGCAATTTAGAGAAGATTTTCGGACAATTGCCTCGTGGAATGCTCGTTTCACATTCCCAACAGGTTCGGAGCCAGCTTGGAATAACCGCGGTCCTGGGCCCACAAATTGAGCGGAATGGAGGCGAGTTCGTCGATGAAAGGTTCGGCCAGGCCATTCTTGGTGAGATCGATCGACTTGATATAAGTCTGGCAGGAATCGCAGCACTCCACGCGAACGTGCGGCCACTCTTCCGCCGTGTAAACCGGAAGCTTGGCATGATTCTCTTCCCCGCAGCCGGGGCATACGATGCGGCGAAATTCCCATTCTGCCAGGCAAAATCCGCAGACCAGATTGCGGCGTCCGGCATCGCCTTGCTGCCGCAGCACACCGAGTGCAGGCTTGCGGCTGCAGAACGGGCAGATCGAACCGGCATATCCCTCCCTAGGCAGACCGGCAGCATCGCTGCTGAATTCAGCGAATGGCTGCAAGTACGCAAATGCTAGAAATTCCTCGGGAGTCGCCGGCGAAACCGGAGTCAGCCAGATTTTATCCAGCACGTCAATCCACGACTTCTCTGCCGAACTACGGAGTGAGCCGGCAATTTGGGCCATGCGTTGCGGGCCGTGCTTCGCCACCAGGTCAAGAAATTCAGAAAAATTCGCAGGAAATTGCGGCTTGGCTTGATATAGACGCTCCTGGAAGCGGGCCACGTGGATATAGAAATTGAGAATTTCGGCTGCAAATGAGTATTGGCTCCGGAGGTTTTCGGCGCGCTTGATTCGACGTTGAAATTGACTTGTGGCCACGCGGCGATTATCGGCTTCGGCCGGCGCATCCGGCAAATGCCCGCTGTAGATCAGTTTTTCTGATGGCGTTCTTTGACATACCGTGTCTCCGCAATTGACTGCGGGCGAACAGCGGACTATATTTCACGCCATTGGGGTGCAGTTCCGTTCGGCTGTGATTCTTAGAGTTGCCGAGGCAGTCGCTGTGCTGGAACAGCGGAGGACACGATGGAACTTTCCCGCAGAACATTCTTGAGGGGAGCGCTGGTCGGCGGAGCGGGCTTCTCCTTGCTCGGATTTGACCTGACGCCTGCGCAGGCACAGGTTCGCGAGCTGAAGATCGCGCGTGCCACCGAAACGCGTTCAACTTGCCCGTATTGCTCGGTCAGCTGCGGCATCCTCATCTACACCATCGGCGACAAAGCCAAGAACGTCACCCCGCAGGTCATTCACGTCGAAGGCGACCCCGACCACCCTATCAATCGCGGCACATTGTGCCCGAAGGGCGCATCGCTTGAGCAGGACATCCTGAATGCGCGTCGGCTTTTGAAACCCCAGGTACGACGTCCGGGATCGGACCATTGGGAAGACATTGACTGGTCGCAGGCCATCGACGAAATCGGCCAGAAGATTAAGAAATCGCGCGACGACACTTTCATCGAGAAAGACGGGCAGGGCCGCACGGTGAACCGCTGTGAGAGCCTGGCGTGGATCGGCGGCTGCACCGACACCAACGAATTCAATTACCTGGTCGTCAAATCCATGCGCGCGCTGGGCCTGACCTACGTGGAAAATCAGGCCCGGGTTTGACACGGCCCCACGGTCTCAAGTTTGGGACCAACTTTTGGACGAGGGGCGATGACCAATGGCTGGATCGACATCAAGAACACCGACTTGATGTTGATCATGGGCGGAAACCCGGCCGAAAACCATCCCTGCGGCTTCAAGTGGGCGATTGAAGCGAAAAAAACTCGCAACGCGAAGATGATCGTGGTGGACCCGCGCTACACGCGCACGGCCGCAACCTCAGACCTGTTCATCCAGATTCGCGCCGGCTCCGACATTGCGATGCTGGGCGGGATGATCCGCTACGCCATCGAAAACAACCGCATTGCCCATGATTACATCGTCAACTACACCAACGCCGCCTTCATCGTGAAGGAAGGCTTCAAGCTGCCGGAAGACGGCCTCTTTTCGGGTTACGATCCGCAAACACAGACGTATGACCGCTCCACCTGGACCTATGAGGAGGGCAATGCCGCTGGAGCGGTCGTTCCCAGCCACGCCCCCGCGCACGCCAATGCGCCCGCACCGCAAACCGCGGGCGGAGGCTCGCAGCAGCAGTCCGGGCAAGGGCTGACGGGCCAGGGATATCAGGCGATGGGGCCGACGGGGGCAAAAGCTTCCACTTCCAGCGCACCCGTGTCGCTGCCGCCGCTGCCGGGCAAGGTCGCTTACGACTTGACACTTCAGCATCCGCGCTGCGTGTTCCAGTTGCTGAAGCAACAGTATTCGCGCTACACGCCGGAGATGGTCGAACGGATCACGGGAATCCCGAAGGATCAGTTCCTGAAGGCCGCGGACCTGTTCACGTCAATCCGCAAAGACGGCGACATGACCAAGGTGGCCACCATTCTCTACGCGGTGGGTTGGACGCAGCACAGCTTCGGCACGCAGATCATTCGCACCGCCGCGATGCTGCAGTTGCTGTTGGGCAACGTGGGACGCGCCGGCGGCGGCGTCAACGCGCTGCGCGGCCACTCCAACATCCAGGGCGCGACCGATATGGGCGGAGTGTTCGACATCTGGCCGGGATATTTGAAAGTGCCGAATCCGACCGACACTGATCTTGCCACTTACCTGAAACGCATCACGCCAACTTCTTCCAAGCCCGATCCCTGGGACTCGTTCAACTACTGGTCAAACACGCCAAAGTTCGTGGTGTCGCAGCTCAAATCGTTTTTTGGCGACGCCGCCACCAAGCAGAATGACTACGGTTTCAACTGGCTGCCCAAGATCGATCGCAACTATTCCTGGACGCAGATTTGGGACAACATGTTTCGCGGCAACATCCGGGGCATGCTTGCGTTCGGCATGAATGGCGTGGCCATCGGCCCGGATTCGCAAAAAAATATCGAAGCCCTGAAGAAGGCGGAATTCCTGGTTGTCGGAGAAATCTACCCGGATGAGACCAGCGAATTCTGGAAATCGCCCGGGATCACGCCGGAAGAGATGAAGACGATCCAGACGACGGTCTACCGGCTGCCCTGTGCCGGCTTTGCGGAGAAAGACGGATCGATGACAAATTCGGCGCGCTGGCTGCAGTGGAAGAACGCCGCCGTGCCGCCTCCCGGCGAAGCCCGCCTGGATCAGGACATCGTCGCGCAGATTTTCCTGAAGGTGCGCGAGCTTTATCAGGCGCAGGGTGGGAAGTTCCCCGACCCGATCCTGAATCTGACGTGGCCCTACACTTCTCCGCAGCATCCCGCGCTCGCCGAACTGGCAAAAGAGATGAACGGCAAGGCGCTGGCCGATCTCACCGATCCGAAGACTCAGGTCACGCTCAAGAAAGGCCAGCAGTTGCCGGGCTTCGCCTGGCTTAAGGACGACGGCACCACCGCGTGCGGAAACTGGCTTTATGCAGGATGCTGGACGGAAAACGGCAATCAGATGGCGCGCCGTGGAACGGACGATCCCGCCGGCCAGGGGGTTTATCAGAACTGGGCCTGGTCGTGGCCGGCCAACCGGCGCGTCCTGTATAACCGCGCGTCGTGCGATCCCTCGGGCAAGCCCTGGGACCCGTCGCGCAAGCAAGTCTGGTGGAATGAGGCGGCGCAATCATGGCTGGGCAACGACGTGCCGGACTTCAAGCCCGACTCCAATCCCAAGGACCACATGGGCCCGTTCATCATGAATCCTGAGGGCATCGCCAGAATCTTTGCGCCGCTGGGAGCGTTTGCCGATGGTCCGTTCCCTGAGCACTACGAACCCATCGAAAGCCCGGTCCAAAATGCCTTGCATGCAAACCAGCAAAACAATCCGGTGGTGAAGAAATTCAAGACTGCCGCCGACAAATACGCTGGCCCGAATGACGGCTACAACATCATTTGCACGACCTATCGACTTACCGAGCACTATCACTACTGGACAAAGAATAATCCCATGAATGTGCAGTTGATTCCCGAACCGTTCATCGAGATTCCAGTCGAACTGGCACAGGAACTTGGCATCAAGGGAAACGACAAAATAAAAGTCTCGAGTATCCGAGACCATTACATTGCCAAGGCATTCGTCACCAAGCGCATCAAGCCGATGACCATCGACGGCAAGAAGGTTTACCAGATCGGCATTCCAATTCATCAGGGATATCGCGGCATCCAGGAAGACAAAGGCAGGGACGCGCGCACGATCTTAAACCGGCTCACGCCGACCGTGGTCGATCCGAACGCGTACACGCCGGAGTTCAAAGGATTTTTGGTCAAGGTGGAGAAAGCTTAGTAAGGCAGTCTGTTTGGTAATCGGGTAGGGTTGATTTCAAACCCGCTGAATTTTGAATTTCAAATTACCTGATTACAGAAATATGACATTCCCATGAGCCAGCAGGCATTGCAGATCGTAAGAATTTCCGGCCACCCTGGCCCCGTGCCGGGAGCGGGAGTGGAACGCACCGAACAGGTCTGCAAACTGGTGGACACGACGACGTGCATCGGCTGCAAAGCTTGCGAAGTCGCTTGCCTGGAGTGGAACGGCTACACCTTCACGGATACGGTCTTCGACAACAGTTATCAGACCATGCCCTCAACGGCGTGGAATTACTGGAATCTGATCAAATTCAACGAGCACGAACGCGAAGACGGCACGCTGCAACTGCTCATGCGCAAAGATCAGTGCATGCACTGCGCCGATCCCGGTTGCCTGAAGGCGTGCCCGGCGGACGGCGCCATCGTGCAATATTCCAACGGCATCGTCGACTTCCAACAGCAAAACTGCATCGGTTGCGGTTACTGCGTGAGCGGCTGCCCCTTCGATATTCCCAAGTTCAACGCCGAAACGAAAAAGATGTTCAAGTGCACGCTGTGCTCGGACCGAGTGGGCCAGGGACTGGAACCGGCGTGCATCAAGTCCTGCCCCACCGGATGCCTGCATTTTGGAACGAAGGAAGACATGAGCTTTCTCGCCGAAAGTCGCTCGAAACAACTCCGAGAGCACTTCGGATTCGATAAGGCGGGCGTCTACGATCCCCCCGGCGTTGGCGGCACGGGCGTGATTTACGTGCTGCACGACGTCACCAATCCGGAAGCCTACGGCGGCCTGCCCAAAGATCCGCAGATTCCGTTCCTGGTGCGTATCTGGAAAGGGCCGGCGAAGTGGATCGGCAATCTTGCGATGCTGTTTGGCGTCATCGGGGTTACGCTTCATTATTTCCGCTTCGGGCCGAAGGAAGTTCATCCCCCTCGGGATGAGAACGGAGGACGGCCGTGAGCACTCGCGCGATCTCTTCGCCCCGCACGACCGGAGAACCCGGCGAGCGCATTCTCCGCTATACGCTGGCCGAACGGTTGAACCACTGGTTCGCCGCACTTACCTACATCTATTGTCTCGTGACTGGGCTGGCCTTCTGGTCGCCCTATATGTACTGGCTTGCTTATCTGGTCGGCGGCGGTCCGACTGCCCGCTTCTGGCATCCATGGTTCGGACTCGCCTTCGCGATTTCCGTACTGCTGATGTATGGCATGTGGGATCGCGATATGCGCATCACCGAGGTCGATCGGCGCTGGCAGCGACAGGTGAAGTCTTATATCGAGAACGATGATCAGAATTTGCCGCCGGAAGGCCGCTTCAACTACGGCCAGAAACTATTTTTCTGGCTGATGTTCTGGGGCATCCTCTTTCTGCTGATTTCCGGCTTCGGCTTGTGGTTCGTCGAAGGAATTCCATGGAGTTTGCGCTGGCTGCGCTATTTATCGATCACGGTTCACGTGATCGCGGCCCTCGCGACCATCGGCGGTTTCATCATTCACGTTTACATGGGCACGGCGATGGTCCGTGGCGGATTCACTTCCATCATTCGCGGCGAAGTTTCCAGCGACTGGGCCCGTACTCACCACCGCCTCTGGTATGAGCAGGTCACGGGAAAAAGTACCAGGCCAGGATCCGAAATCGACAACTGAAGCGCCGGTCCAGCCTTCCCGCAAAGACCTGCTTCGCCGTCCCGCAATCCGCACCGGGTAGCGGCACGCCGCTACTTCGCGTAGCTCACCCTCCAGATCGAGTTCGAACCGTCGCTCACCAGCAAAGAGCCATCTCTGTTGAGAGAAACTCGAATTCAATGGCTGCCGATGTTATTGCGATGAGGAGGCGCGGCGGTTTTAATAATCCACGATCCTTTTTTGCCGCAGCTGCTCCAGAAACTGGCTGATGTCGCTGCGAATTTTGCCGGGATCGGCATCGTGAAATTGGGTTTGCAGGTCCTTGAGGATCTCTCCGAAGGTGCGCGTTCCGTCGCAGCGCTCGAGGACGTGGCGGCCGGTTCCCTGCAGCTTGATCGCGCCTTCCGGAAAAAGGATCACGCGATTGTCTTCGTTGCCGGTGTTCTGGCTCGACCAGCGGCATCCGGCAGCGAGGCGCGGCGTGGACGAATCTTCGGGAGGCGACACGCTATTGATCCTCGATGCGGAACGCCCCCGGCGGCGGCCAGCCCGGCTCGACGTAGGCAAAATAAAGCGCGTCGAGCTGCGCCCACAAAATATCGCACTTGTCGCGCAGGGCTTGAATCGCGGCCTCCTGCTCGGCGCGAGTGCGGGCGTGATCGAAAACATAGTTCACGGCAAATTGAGAATCTTCCGGCGCTTGATACAGCCGGGCCTGAAAATAATCCAGCCCATTCGCCAGCCAGGGATAGTGCTCGCGCAATTTGTCGACCCGGAGGGTGATCAAGCGCGGGGAAAACAATTCCGTTAGCGAGGACGCGACCGCTTCCAACAGGCTACGGCTGCGCACGATATTCAAGTATTCGTTCACCGCAAACCGGGTCGCGGGAAGAATGCCTTCACCGGCCCGCACCTTGGCGGGGTCAAGACCCGTGGCTTCCGCGAGTTTGATCCAGCGCTTGATGCCGCCTTCGCTGGTGGCGTCGCCGTCGTGATCGACGATGCGCTTGCGCCAGGCTCTGCGGAAGACCGGGTCCGGGCCGCGCGAGAGAATGATGGAATCCTTGATCGGGATAATGCTCTGGTAGTAATAACGATTCAAAGCCCAGGCCTGTAGCTGCCCGCGCGTAAGCTTGCCTTCATGCATCAGCAAATGGAAGGGATGCTTGTGGTGGTAGCGTTCCTCGCCGGTGGCTTGTAAGATCGCGCGAAACTCGTCGAGCGAAAGCAAACGGGTTTCTCCGCTTGCGGACTGAGTGCCTACAGATTGAACTGCCATCCATCCTCCGCGATTTCCCATCCCGCATCCCGCACCCGGCGATGCTGAGGGCTCGCCTCATCGAGCATGGGATTCGTGTTGTTGATGTGTAGAAATATTTTACGCGGGCCGCGAATTCCCGCCAACTTCGCAAGCACAGCTTCGACAGGCATGTGGCCCATCTGAAGCGCGGTTTGGCCACCGCCCTGGACGCGGATCAGTTCATCGTCATTCCAGAACGTGCCGTCGAACAGCAAGACCTTGCAATTCTCCAACCGGCTCAGCAAATCGCCGTCGAGATGCGGAACCGCTGGCAAGTACGCCAGATGCTGCCCTGTCGTTGAACGAAGAAAAAATCCCAGAGAGGCTTCTCCGGGCGCAACTGTCGCCTGTCTTTTTGCGCCGACGTATGCGGGATAGTGCGGGGCCAGCGAAATCGCAGTGCACCGCAAGCCGGAATCCACCGCGGAGGGGCCGCACAAAGAAAATTCGTTGCCCGGCGCGAAGTCAACCCACGTTGCCTGGTCTGGAACCCGCTCGAGCATGGAGAACATGGAGTTGTCTTCGGTCAGGATGCGCCGCACGGATGGGGTCGCATAAATGCGCAGCGGTTGAAGTTCACGCAGCAGCAACAAGCCAAGGACGTGATCAAGATCCGCATTGGCCAGCACGGCGCCCGCGATCGGCGACTGCCTCAACCCAGCCCGCGGGTGCAATGCGGGCGTGGCTTCAATTTGCACTCGCAAATCAGGAGACGCTCCCAGAAGGAACCATGCGTTGCCGTCGGAGGATACGGCGACCTGCGTCTGGCTGCGCGGCTTGCCGCTCAGTGTGCCCGCCCGCATGGCCCGGCAGTTGGCGCAAGCGCAATTCCACTGCGGAAACGCGCCGCCGGCGGCAGAACCCAGGATTCTGACGTGCATGTGATTGGAGTGTAACGCCTGACGGGCGCTCGGGAGGTTATTCCCTGAGAACCCCATCGCGAATGGGCCTTTTGCAAAGAGAGCGACTGGAAGAGCGCGTGATGAAACTTGCAACTTTTGTCCGGATAGCCGTTGATTAGGCAGGTTTTTGCAACTATTTCCGGAAATTTTATGGGTTACGCCTGTTTTCTTATTGTTTTCTGCCGGATTCTTCGAGCATACTCCGCAATACCGCGCCCGGCGCGGGTTTGGCCCTCCCCGCCCTCCCCAATTCGATCCCGCCGGCTAGCCTTGGCCCACGCTGGCCGCGCAGCGCAACGGATCGATGTCCCAGAATTTGATTCCGGCGCTGAGATTCTCCACACCGACTTCCCCGGCCATTTCCGTTCCCGGTTTGCCGCACCAAACGATGCGGAATTGCGCCTTGGTTCCCTGGTAAAGAACATCGACCACGTCGCCGGGCTTCAGTTGCGCGTCCACGCACTGCAGCGTTGCGCCGCGGCCGCTGATGGTGCGCAAGCTGGCGGGCTGAGTGAACGGGCGGGAATTCGCGTCCATGCCCCAGATCTGAACCGGAAGATCCACGAAAACACGCGACTGGCGGCGCCGATCCATGCGTTCTCCTTTGGGGGAAGATGCTGCATGGTAGGCGGCACGGACCGGCAAACAAAGGTAACCGCGGTCACAAATGCGGGTGTGTCGAAAGTTTGGTTACGGCTGTGGGAAATCGGGGGAAGCCAGTTCAGTCGGCATCGCGAAGCGAGCAGGCGCCGGGGCCGCGAGGATCGCCGCAGGATCCGCAAGCGCCGGGCGCAGCCGAAGGTCCGGACGACTCTTGGCCGACATCGCGAAAACGCTAAGCTGAGGCGTCAGTTTCTGGCTCTGGCACTTGGGGCATTTGGCTTTGTCGCGGCCAAAAATGAGGGTTTCAAACTCGTGCTGACATTTCTGGCAGACATATTCAAAAATCGGCATGACGTTACACTCCTGCGACGGGCTGGTCCTATTAAAATCGAAATGTGGGGACTTCGCAAACCGGGGAGACGAGGGCCGTACCCTCAACTGCCGAGCAGACTCAGGGGGCAAAATACGTGCCTTCCGTATTTCGTCCGCATCGTTTTCTACGTGGCGGGCACAGGCAAACGCTGGCGGCATTCTTCCTTCCGCGGAAAATTGCCTTGCCTGCAGCCGAAAAGCGCCTGATCGAAGTGGAACCTGGGATTCCGGTGCTGTGCCATTGTCATTGGCAGGCGAATCGCCGCGCCTTGACGTTGATCGTCGTGCACGGGCTGGAAGGATCGAGTGAATCTCAGTACATGCTGGGCGTGGCGCGCTACGCGTGGAACGCGGGCATGAATGTTGTGCGCATGAATCAGCGGAACTGCGGTGGCATGGATCACTGTGCCCCGACTCTCTACAATTCCAGCCGGTCTGCCGACGTTGCGGCCGTTGCACGCAACCTTGTGGAGCAAGATGGAATTTCCTCGTTCGTGCTCACCGGATTTTCCATGGGCGGCAATCTGGTTCTGAAGCTCGCGGGAGAATGGGGTTCCGATGGTCCTGCCGAATTTCGCGGCGTGACCGCGGTTTGTCCCGCAATCAACCTTGCCGTGGGCGCCGACGCCCTGCACGAGCCGCAGAACCGCATCTACGAATACTATTTCCTGTGGCAGTTGTTCCGCCGGTACCGCCGGAAGGTGCTGCTGTTTCCCGATCATTTCGACCGCTCGCGGCTGCGCGGAGTGCGTTCCCTGCGCCAGTTCGACGACCGCGTAACCGCGCACTACTGCGGATTCGAAGGGGCCGACGACTATTACTTGCGCGCCGCCGGCGCCGCGGTGATGGACCGCATCGCGAAACCGGCTCTGATCATTCATGCCTCCAATGACCCTTTCGTGCGCATCCTGCCGGAGACGCGGGAGAAAATCACATCCAATCCGCACATCACCTATGTGGAAGTGCCCGATGGTGGCCACTGCGCCTTTATCGGCGAGCGCGACCACGACGCAGACTACGACGGGCGCTGGGCCGAGCGGGAAGTCGTGGAGTTTTCCAGGCAGTTTCAGTAGTCGGGGCAAGCGGCCAGCTCGACCGCTTCACTCAATGAACGCGCGCCGGACTGCGCTGCCATCCCAGCATCTCGAGGCCGCGCCCCTTCCAGCGGGTGCGGGCGACGGACAGAATGAGCATGCTGACAAAAACGGCAAGCAGTCCGACCGATGCGCCGCGAATGCTCTGCACATGCTTGGGCAAAATCGAGAAGCGCCCGTACACCATCTCGATGTGCACCCAGTAGACCAGCAGTGAAGCTTGCCCCAGTTGAATGAGCGGGCTGAACCCCCATTGCCCGGCGGGCTTTTGTGCGAAACCCCAGCGGCACCAGGCGTAGCTGCCGCATAAAATCACCAGAAGAAATCCCAACCGGGCAAGGAAGAAGTTAGGGCTGGTGTGCCAGTAATCGTAATCGGCATAAAGTTGAATCGGCAACGCATCAAGCCAGCGGCTGGCAATCACGAAGAGGACGCCGCAAATTCCCGACGAAGCGAATACGAGCGCCTCACGTGACCGCGCCCAATCGCTTTGCAGGATGAATCCGATGGCCAATCCGGCGAAGGCAAAAGCAGCCCAGGGAAAAACGGGAAACAGCCAGGCCTGTGGTGTGCCGAGGTTGTGCACCCCGTTCACGTAGGATTCGATCGGCCAGGGCAGCCAGTTCGGGCGCCATGTCGTCCACAGCGGCGGGGTCAGCAAAGCAATCGAAGCAGCCGTGGCGCCGGAAGCGAGTACAAGGTTTCGAATGGATTCGCGAGTGATGGAGAGCACGATCCAGCACAGAAGGCCCATCAGCATCATCGACAAACCAATCGTGTTGAGCACGTCCACGCGAAGCAAATCGCTGAACGGAGCCCAACCCCACGCGATCACGTATTCCTGCAGGCGAAACAACAGACCGAACGCGAAAATTTCTGCCCCGCGCTGGATTGTGCTTCGGGCGATCTGGGCTGCGGGAAGATTTTTCTTCCTCAACTTCTCAGTGACCAGCGCGAACGAAATGCCCGCCAGAAAAAGAAACAAGGGCGCGGGAAACGTGCCGCCGAGCTGCGAGTACACGAAGAACTTGCTTTGGCGAGCGGCGGGGTTGAGCCAGGCATCGTAACAGTGCGTCTGGAACATCAGCAGGCACGCGAGACCGCGCATCCAGTCGATGTAGGCGAGGCGAGATGGAGCGGCGGCAGCCAATGCGACACCGCATGATATCGCACCCCGACCTTATGATAAATTTTGCTCAGGGGGCGCGTAGCTCAAACGGATAGAGCATCGGATTTCTAATCCGGTGGTTGCAGGTTCGAATCCTGCCGCGCCTACCAGCCTGCGGCGCCCGTTGCAGATCGGCCGGGATCCCTGGGCCCGTACTTTCCCGAAGTATACTAGTGAAGCTGTTCTAGTGATGATCCCGAATCCTCTCGCCCTGATTGCCGAAATCACCCACCGCTGCCCGCTGCACTGCGTCTATTGCTCCAATCCGCTCGAGATGGCCGCTGCTGCGGAAGAATTGACGACGCAGCAGTGGCTGGATGTATTGCAGCAAGCGGGCAAGCTGGGCATGCTACACGCGCACTTTACCGGAGGCGAGCCGCTTGCCCGCCCGGATCTGACAGAACTGATTAGCGGCGCGCGCAATGCAGGGCTTTACACCAACCTCATCACCTCGGGCCTGGGATTGGGCGAAACGCGCTTAGGAGCGCTGATCAACGCCGGGCTCGACCACATCCAGCTCAGCCTGCAGGATTCGCGGGAAGATTCTGCCAACTGGATTGCCGGGGCCAAAGCGCATGCCCACAAGATCGAGCTGGCGCGGCTGATTCGCCAGCACAAAGTCGCGTTCACCGTAAATTTGGTGGTGCACCGGCAGAATATCGATCACCTGGCAGAAATGGTCGACTTCATCGAGGGCCTTGCTCCCGAGCGGATGGAAATCGCGCACACGCAATATTACGGATGGGCGCTGAAGAATCGCGCCGCGCTGTTGCCCACGCGTAAACAGCTGGAGCGGGCGGTCCAAGTCGTGGCCGACGCCGAAAAGAAAATGGCGGGCCGCATTCGCATCGACTTTGTGGTGCCGGATTATTACGCGCGTTTCCCCAAAGCCTGCATGGGCGGGTGGGGACGGCGCCTGATGCTGGTGAACCCGGCGGGAAAAGTTCTGCCTTGCCATGCGGCAGAAATTATTCCAGGGATGACGTTCGAAAACGTGCGGCAGCAGAGCCTGGAGTTTATCTGGCAACAGTCGCCATCGTTTCAGCGCTTTCGCGGCGAGGACTGGATGCCGGAGCCATGCCGTAGTTGCGATCAGCGGGCGCAGGATTTTGGCGGCTGCCGTTGCCAGGCGATGTTGCTCACCGGCGATGCCGCCGCAACCGACCCAGCCTGCTCACTGGCACCGGCCCATTCCGTTGTGGAAGCCGCGCTGGCCGAGGCAAATTCGAATGCGGATGTTTCCGAACCGGTTTCCGGCGGCTCGTTTGTGCAGCTGCAGCAACTCGCCGCAAATCTCTGGAGCTATCGCACTAATCCCGAGTAAGCCAGGCGTATCGGCTCACCAGCGAAACCCAAGCGTGATGGGACGAAAATCGGTGGTGACCCCGTTGTGCGAGCCGTGCACCCAGCGATATTCCGCGTAAAGCTGCACGCCGCTGGGAAACTTGACGGCCACTCCTCCGCCAAAGTTGTAGCCCAACTCGTTCTGGCTGGTTTTTACGAAGTCGCCGCTCAGCGGAATGCTGAAGTTCTTGCATGCCCCCCACCACGTCCAGAAACCGTTACACGCAGCTCCGGGGACCGTCGTTTCGTTATCCAGGCTGCCGGAGCGGTGAAGAAAATTGGGTCCCGCCAGGAAATAGCCGCTGTAGCGACTGGTCACCGGAAGGTTCACGATGGGATCGAGTGCGAAGGCGTAAACGTGACTGGAGGCGCCGCTGGCCTGCGCCAACTCTAACGTCGAATCGCGCAGCGGCAGATTGGCAAACATAAAATCCGCACGCAGCCCCAGGTAACGGCTAACATTGCGCGCGGCGCCGACATCGGCCACAAACCCGCCTTGGCGCACGTATGTTTTTGTCGTGCTCGCGTCCATGTTTGCGCCCGCGCCGGCGTTAAACGTCCACTTCTTGTAGTCCCTGGGGCGCTTTCTGCCAGGGCGGGAGATCGAAACATCGTCGGCGGGTTCCTGGCCGCTTGGCTGGGTCGAGGGTGTTGATGCAGGCTGTTGTTGAGGCGGAGGCGCCGGCGGTGTATTCGGCGCAGCTTGCGCAAAGCCGGCAGCCGCCAAAATCAGAACCACCAACGGCAGCATGAGCGCTTGCGTGGTGGCGAGCTTTCCCATCATCCAATCTCCTCCCAACCCGGGCGTGGCGGACCGTCGCGCTCGGCATGGAGAGGCGCCGTTGTTGAAGGTTCCGCTGGTCGCAGTCAGGACGATGCCTGCGCTGCGGCGAAATCGCATTATAAACAACTCTGATGCGGATTCCCTGCGGCGGGCGGCCTGAGCGATGCAAACCCCGCTCGCCGTTGCCCTTTCGCGGCGTGGCGTGATGGGTATGATAAAAATGATTGCCATTCCTGGCGGCAGAAACAAGTGAAGACCAAGCGCCCATCCGCGAAGGTGCCACGCGCAACTTCCAACCCATGCCGCGTCGCGCTGATTGGCTTCGGCACCGTCGGCCGCGCCGTGGCGAAAATTTTGTGTGAACACACAAACGGCTCCCTTCAGCTGACTCACATCTGCAATCGCAATGTGGAACGAAAGAAGCAGGATTGGATCGGCGAAGACGTAATCTGGACGGATTCTTTTCAGGCTGTCCTGGATTCCGATTGCGACATTGTGGTTGAGCTCATTGGCGGCTTGAGCCCGGCCGGGGACTGGGTGCGGCAAGCACTGCAAGCCGGAAAATCGGTGGTCACCGCCAACAAGCAACTGGTCGCGCAATGTGGCCCCGACCTGCTGCAACTGGCAAACACAAATGGCTGCCAACTTGAGTTCGGCGCGTCCGTCGCCGGCGGCGTGCCGGTGCTGCCCGCTTTGCGAACGGGCATGTCGGGCGATCGCCTGCACGGCATTGCCGGCATTCTGAACGGCACTTGCAATTACATCCTCAGCCGCATTGAGACGGCGCGCATCCCGTTTAGCGAGGCTTTGGAAGAAGCGCAGGCTCGCGGCTATGCCGAAGCCGATGCCAGCGAAGATCTGGATGGAGGCGACGCGCGCGCCAAGCTTGCGATTCTCGCGCTGGCGGGATTGCGCTTCAGTGTTTCACCCGGCGCGATCCGAGCCCGAACCATTCGCACCATCGATGCGGTCGACTTCGACTACGCGGCTGAACTCGGCTGCACGATCCGGCAAATCTCGCGCGCGGACCTGCAAGGCGGAACGCTGTTTGCGGAAGTTGGCCCCAGCCTGGTTCCCGTCGCCTCGCCATTTGGGCGCGTGCAGCGCAATCTCAACCTGGTTTTGACCTCGGGAGCCTACGGCGGCGACATGGCATTTCTGGGAGCGGGCGCCGGAGGAGATCCCACCGCCGTCGCGGTTGTTTCCGATCTGCTGTTTGTCGCGGAAACACTGGCTCGCGGAAGCCAGCAGCCGGCGCAGAAAAAATTGGAACTCACCTCTCCCCAGGTGAGTTGCAATTTCGAAACGCCCTGGTATCTGCGATTGGTGGTGAAAGATCAGCCGGGAATTATCGCGAGCCTGGCGGGAATTCTCTCCGAGCACCAACTCAACATCGATGCCGTCCTGCAAAAACCGGGCTTCGACAAAAATTCACTTCCCTTTGTCATCACGCTCGAACCCTGTCGCGACGCCCAGTTGGAGCCCGCTTTGCAGCGCATGTCGGCCTTGCCCTTCGCGCTGCGGCCTTGCCTTTGCCTTCCGATCCTGCGCTGATCGCCGGGCGACCTTGTCCAAAAGAAAACAGGATCGGCTTGCGGCCGATCCCGAAGTAAAAATTCGCTTGTCGTTTACGCGCTCTGCTTCCAGAAGGGATTTTTCAACCCGGCCGGGGCCAGAGGACTTGTGCTCTTCGCCTCGGTTCCAGAGTCGTCGGAAATCTTTTCGTCGGTCAAGCGTGACGATGGCGGATTGCCTTGTTCCCGGTTCGGCTGCCCAGGCGGTGTGGCGGGAAAAGAACGGTTGTCTTCCATCGTGACCTCCATGAAGTAGTTATCTATCCCTATTGAACCACTATTTGCTTCCCGCCGGAAGCTTTCTTCAACATCCTTATCCGCAAAATGCCGATGCCAATGATCGAAAAATCGACAACTCTTTTTCCTTCAAAAATCCTCGTGATCAGCATTTCGGCAAAAACTGTTACGATCTTTAATCGTCCGTTTGTGAATGGAATTCTCTTCGGAGATCTAACCCACCATGAAATACCGAAAGCTGGGACGAACTGGCTTCGACGTCAGCGACATCTCTTACGGCCTTTGGGGAATGAGCGGCTGGAGTGGCTCCAGCGACCGCCAGTCGCTGGAATCGTTGCAGTTGTCAATAGATGCGGGCTGCAATTTTTTCGACACCGCATGGGCCTACGGCAATGGGCACAGCGACGACCTGTTGGGGCAAATCATCGCCCACAACTCGGACAAGCGGCTCTATGCCGCTTCGAAAATTCCTCCCGCCAACGACAAGTGGCCGGCGCTGCCGGAATACAAATATCGTGATGTTTTCTCCCCCGAGCACGTAATGAAGTACGCGGAGCAGATTCGCAAAAAGCTCCGCACGGACGCGATCGACGTGCTTCAGTTTCACGTCTGGGATGACGGGTGGACCGACAATCCTGAATTTCGCAGCACTGTGCACAAGCTGAAGGACGAAGGGTGGATCCGCTTTTTCGGCTTGAGCCTGAACCGCTGGGAACCGGAGAACGGCATCAAGGCGCTTCATACTGGGCTGGTCGACGTTGTGCAGGTCATTTACAACATTTTTGACCAGGCGCCGGAGGACCATTTATTTCCCCTGTGCCAGGAATTGAATATTGGGATCATCGCGCGCGTTCCGTTAGATGAAGGCAGCCTCGGCGGGAAGATGACACTGGAGACTCGTTTCCCAAAGAACGACTGGCGCTCCGGTTATTTTGGCCCGGAGAATCTGGCCAACACCATTCATCGGGTTGAAAACCTGAAGAAAGTCCTGCCTTCCGGCATGACGCTTCCCGAAATGTCGTTGCGCTTCATTCTGTCGCATCCCGCGGTCAGCACCACCATTGTGGGCATGCGTGACCCCGAGCACGTACGGATGAACGTTGCCGCCAGCGATGCGGGGCCGTTGGATTCCGGCCTGCTGGCGGAATTAAAAAAGCATCGCTGGGACCGCAAGCCTGCGCACTGGTCCGATTAAGCTCGCCGGCGGGACTCGGCAGAGGGTAGAAGCGACAGGGCCGAAAGGCTCAGTGCAAGCCGGCCGCGGCGATGGTATGCTTTTCGGGCTGATACGCCGCATCGGGTTGCCCCGGGCAGATGCCATGAGCAAGACGTCCTCCATCTTCGGAACTGGATCGAGAGCTCGGCTCGGGCCCTTTGAGCATCGGGTGCTGCAGAGCCTCTGGTCGCGTGGCAACGCGACGGTGCGCGAACTGCTGGCAGACGGCGAACTCCACCAGGCATACACCACCGTCATGACGACGATGGATCGTCTCTACAAGAAAGGCCTGTTGGATCGAGTCGCCGAAGGCCGCGCTTTCCGCTACACTCCTCGTCACACTGCGGAAGAGTTGCAGCGCTTCACCGCACTGGAGAGCATTCGCCAGTTGCTGGTATCGAACGAGGTTTCGGCCATGCCGCTGTCTTATCTGGTCGAAGCTCTGAGTGTTCATGATGCGCAGTTACTGGATGAACTTCAGCTTCTGGTCGAACGCAAGCGCCGTGAATTGAACCAGGCAAAAATCCGGGGTGAACGCTGATGTTTGCACTGCGCGGACTCATCGTATCGCTTACATTTTTTGTCATTATCTATGCCGTGCTGTCTCTTCTAGTGGCGGGGTCCTGGCGCTCCGTGAGACTGCTGCACCTGAAATCGGAACGCAACCTGGCCAACTTGCTGTTCGGACTGCGGATTCTTCCGGTGGTTGGCTCTGCAATCGTTACCCTCGGAGTGGTAGTGCCGTCGTTCCAGATGCTGGAACCGCGCTCCATCGAGGAGAAGATCGGCCTGTTGCCGCTCGCGCTGGGTCTGTGCGCGATCCTGTTCATCGCTTGCGGTGCAATGCGCGTGGTCATGGCGCAGACCCGGACCCTGCGCGTGGTTGCGCGCTGGATGGAAGGCGCGAACCCTCTTCCGGTAGAGACCGAAGCAGCAACCTTTTGCGCTCGACACGAGGCGCCCCCGCTCACGCTGGTCGGAGTTTGCAAGCCCAAGGTCCTGGTCTCGAAATCTGCCATTTCCCTTCTGAAACCCGACGAGTTGCGCATCGCCCTTCGCCATGAACTGGCACACGTCCGCTCGCGCGACAATTTGAAGAAATTAATGATTCGGTTCTCTCCGTTTCCTGCCATGGCTGAATTAGAGAGCGCATGGTCGCAGGCGGCGGAACTGGCAGCTGACGATGCAGCGGTTTCCAATTCAAGCGACGCTCTCGATCTGGCAGCCGCCCTGGTCAAGCTCTCGCGGTTAGTGCCGGTGGTACCCGCTCCCGTCTGTACGGTCGGCTTTGTGACCGGTTCGGTCAGCGCCCGCGTGGCCCGACTGCTGGCATGGGACGAGATGGTTCACACCAGGCAGGTTCGAATGGATCGCCATTATGCCGTCTTCTCGGTACTTGGCGCACTGCTGTGCGCCTGGGGTGCCTACACACCGGCTCTCGCGGTAACTCATCAGATCACAGAGTGGATCGTTCGTTAGGTAGCGTGCAGAGACGGCCACGCCTGTTGCTTTGCCGATACCCAGCAGTTTGCAACTTCTTGCAGGCTGGCTTCTGTAACCGCTTTCAGCGCCCGGCCCCCTATCTAAGGGCCAATAGCGTCACCCGGGCTCGCTCTACTAGCTCTGGTAGTAAGCATCCGCTTACTGCTACTTTTTCTCCTGCCTGTTTCAACGCGACAGATCTGACTAACGGCTGCGATCTGTCACAACTTGGACAAACCCGCTCATGCCTGTCCGAATTTGGCTTTTGAAGGTTCCGAAGGCCCAGCTTTTCCGCGGCTGGGTCCTGTCAATTCTCCTGGTCTCTCTCTCCCTTCCTGCCTTCACGCAGAGCTCGAACGGCTCTCTGCGGGGAGAAATTCTTGACGCCACCGGCGCTCGCATCGCTGCCGCGAAAATCGTCGCACAGCTTTCCAATTCTTCGGTTCAACGGGAAGCGATCAGCGAGGATCGAGGCCAGTTCCGCATCGACGATCTGTTGCCGGGCAAATACACCGTCCGCATCAACGCCGCGGGTTTTGCTCCCGCAATGGCCGAGGTCGAGATCGCGGTCGCAACTGTGCGCGACATCATGGTCACGCTCAAACCGTTGCAGGTGCAGGAAACCATCAAGGTTCTGGGAGAAACGTCGTCAGTTGCCAGCGAACCGATCGACCTGGCGAGCGCGGTTCACCAGGGAGTCGTCTCCGAACACGACCTCGAGAACCTTCCCCTCGCTGCACGCAGTTTTGCCAACATTGCCTACCTGATCCCAGGCACCGAGCCGGTCGAGCCTTCCGATCCCACCAAGGCGCGTATCACGGCCGTTTCTACGGGCGGAAGCTCCGGATTGAATAACGATTTATCGGTCGACGGCGGCGACAACTCCGACGATTGGATCGGCGGGTTCCTGCAGAATTTTTCCCCTGACGCGATTCAGGAGTTTGCCGTTCGCACCGCGCAAGAGGACGCCGACACGGGAGGAACAACGGCCGGATCGGTGGTGATCACGACCAGGCACGGCACCAACGTATGGCATGGCAGCGGAGCATTCTATGAACGGGCCGCGTCGCTGAATGCGCGATTTCCTATCGAGAATCCCGCCGAGACCTGCATCTCGGGTGTCTGTACGCACAATCCCAAGCAGCCATTCTCGCGGCAGAATTACGTCGGAACGTTCGGCGGTCCGCTGCAGCGAGATAAAGTGTGGTTTTTTGTTTCCCTCGAACACGTGCACGAGGATGCCAGCATCGCCTACAGTCCCACCAGCACGCAGCAGTTTGATGCGCTGGCCCAATTGGCTGCGCAAGGCCTGATTCCCGGCGCTCCGTCGATCAACGTACCTGCCAACGTTGCCATTCCGTTTCGCGACTATATTGGCTCGCTTCGCTTCGATTGGGCGCAATCCCCGCGCTCGCAGTGGTTCCTGCGCACTGCGGAAGACACCTATACCACCCACAATGCTCTGGTCCAGCAGGCCACCCTGCCCTCAACCGGGCTGACCACGCACAACAATTACTGGAACACCGTGCTTAGCAACACTTACGCGTTTAACGCGCGGTGGCTGGGAACATTCGTCTTCGACGCCAGCGAATTGCATCTCACGCAAACACGAACTTCCACACTCGGCTTTGCCCTGGCCTTTCCCTTCAGCGCCACGTCGCTGACCGTCTCCGGATTCGAAACGTTCGGCGACAATCAATTTGCCACGCCCATCACATTGTTTCCTTCGCTGCGCAACCAGGAGAAATACCAGTTACGGTACGATATTGGCCACGCCACCGGCGACCACGCCTTCAAATTCGGCGTTAACTTCATTCACGAACCCGTGCTCAGCGGCGCATTTCCCGGCAACCAGGAGACGCTGTACACATTCCCCCAGGACCCAACGTTTTACCTGACGAATCCCGCGCAGTTCACCGCCGACTATCTGGCGGGAGCGTCGACCACGCCGGCATCGAACGGCAGCTTTTCGCAAAACGTGCAACGGCTCGCTTTGTTCGCGGAAGATTCCTGGCGAGTCACCCGCCATCTCACCGTAAACTACGGCCTGCGCTACCAAACGACATTCGGTTTGTTCGAGGCGTCAGGACGCAGCCAGCTTGAGAATCCTGCGTATCTCACGCTGAAGGCGTTGGGGAGCTCGCTGGTGAACGGCGCTCCGCACGACGACCGCGCACAATTTGGCCCCCGGCTCGGCATCGCGTATTCGCCCGGATCGAGCGGCAAGACCGTGCTGCGCGCCGGTTTCGGCATGTTTTACAACGATCTGGCGCAGAACGGGTGGGCAACCGCGTTCCAGGCCGTCAACAGCGCCCCCGGTCCTTGCGTCATTCCATCCGACTCCGGTTGCCTGCCGCCGGGCGCGCCGGGAGCCTTGATCGATCCGCATTACAAAACGCCCTACGCGATTCATGCGACCGCCGGTGTTCAGCATGCCTTCAATCCGCACTGGACGGTGAACGCCGATTACACGCACGAACAGGGAAATCATGGGTACCGCGGTTACAGCTACACGCCGGGAGTCAACATCGATCCCAACGCCCCGGCGCTGTCGGTTTTCCATTCCGACAACCGCTCCAGTTACAACGCGCTGATGCTGCGCGCTCAGGGAAATATGTCACGGTTCAGTCTGACCGCGAACTACACGCTCTCGCGCGCCGAAACCTGGGGATGTCTGCTGGGCGAGCTGTTCGACTATGTCAACGGCGTCTGTGATCCGCTGCATCCCTTTGCCCGCGGCGACTACGGTCCATCCGGGGAGGATGTCACGCACCGCTTCGTGCTGGCGGGAACGCTGCGTCTTCCCGCTGGCATTGAACTGTCAACCATCACCCAGGCGGAGAGCGCGAGGCCGATCACGTTGACCACCCCGGTGGGAACGCGGGCGGTCATCAACGGCGTGGAATCGTCTCTCGATCAATTCCGCGGTACGCCCTTCATCCAGGCCGACCTGCGCGTGAGCCGGCCCTTCCGCATCGGCGAGCGCTGGGAAGTCCGGCCTTTCGCGGAGTTCTTCAACTTGTTCAACCGCAATAATCCGGGCGCGAATTATGTCACCGACATTTCGGCGCTGCCGAACCCGGTGGACAATCTGGCTAACGCCACTGCCATTTGCAGCGACCCGCCGGCCTGCACTGCATACGTACCGATCACCAATTTCAGGCAACTGTTGGTTCCGTCCGGGGCGCTGGGAGATTTCTTTGGCCCTGGGACGACGGTGGGGATTCCCTTCGCAGCGCAACTCGGGGTGCGCGCAACTTTCTAGGGGCGGTTAAAACCGTTGCGAGCCGGCGATCACCGGGCCGCTCCACTCGTGCATAGGACGTAGAGCGCCGCAATCGAGGCAGCGCGTTACGTCGAAGCGCGTGCCGCAGTTGGGACAAGCAGCTCCCGTCAGGAAAGTATCGAAGGGTTGCCCGCACTTGTTGCACTTCCAATATTCCCCCATCGGCGGCGACGCGTTGCAGGCGGGACAAACATATTCCTGGCGGCGCGGCAGTTTGGCGAAGCGCGAGAGGGCGCGGGCTTGCTGTAATCCGGCCCAGGAATTCATCAACACAAAAACGGCAATGGCGCCCAACCACACGGATTGATCTCGGATCGCAAGCCAGATAAAACCGCCCGCGCCAAGCAGCCCAATCACCGCCGCCGCCATCAGGCTGCGTGCGCGGCCCATGACGAACCACAGCAACGATCGCAGAATCTGGCCGCCATCCAGCGGATAGATCGGCAAAATATTGAAGATCAGCAAGTACGCGTTGATGTATGTGATCGCGTTCAGCAGCGCCCGCAGATCCGGCTCGCCTCGCAGCAACGCAAACGAGTGGCTGGCGGCGGCGCCGGCGTAAAGAACGACGAGCAGCACGACGTTCACCAGGGGCCCGGCCGCGATGCTCCACAACGTCGCACCCGGGCGCGGCGGCGGATTGACATAGGCCACACCACCCAGAGGCCACAGGACAATTTTGTTGGCAGTGCCTCCCACCTGCCGGCAAGCGAGCGCATGGCCAAACTCGTGCAGCGTCACGATCAGAAACAGGGCCAGATATTCCAGCACATTCCACGCGAGCGACGAATAGTTGCCCTTGCGCTCGCTGATCTCAAACGCCGCCACCAGAAACCAGGACCAATGCAGAAACACGTCGATTCCGGAGAACCGGAACAGCCGGATCGATCCCTGGCCTGACGTGGGCATGTGCAGAGTCTACCTTGAAAAGCCATCCGCGCGGATTTACTTGTGGGGTGTGGAGAAATGGCTCGAGCGAGGAAGACGAGCCGGGAAAAATCTGGGGTGGGAAACGGGAATCGAACCCGCAACCGTCGGAGCCACAGTCCGGTGCTCTGCCAGTTGAGCTATTCCCACCGCCTCGACGATTATAGCAACTACGGCTGGCGGTTGCGGCGGGCGAAGCGATGAACGCTTCTGCTTCAGGCTTTTGCAGCCGCGGCGCGCAATACCGGCTCGCCGCGGCCAATTCCCACGTACTCGAATCCCATGTTGCGCAGCCGCACGGCGTCCAAAAGATTTTTCGTATCGACGATGACCGGCTTCCGGAGCAACTGCTTGATCCTTTCAAAGTCGAGCACGCGGAATTCGGGCCATCCCGTGCCCACCACCAGCGCGTCAACGCCTTCCGCCGCGGCATACGGCGAATCGCAGTAGCTGACCGAGCCATTGAGTTTTTGTTTCGCCTCTGCCAGCGCGACCGGATCGTAAGCCCGCACCCGCGCGCCTTTCGCCACCAGCGTCTCTGCCAGGCGCACTGCTGACGATCCTGCGACCGAGTTCGTATTGGGCTTGAAAGCCAAGCCCAGGATGCCTACTTCTTTGTTCTCCACCGAATTGAGCGCCATGGCGATCTTGTCTACCAGGCGCTCCGCCAGGGAATGATTCACGTCCCGCGCCGCGCTCAACACGCGCAGCGGCACGCCATTCGCCAGCGCCAGCTGCGCCAATGAATCCATGTCGCTTTCGGCGAACACGCCGCCCATCCCCGCTCCCGGCTGCAGGCATCGCGGGGCAATTTTTTTATCCAGGCCCAGCGCTAAAGCCAGGTTCACGGCATCCGCCCCCACTCTCTCGCACAAAGCAGCCACTTCGTTGATGAACGATATCTTGGTAGCGACGAAAGCGGTCGCGGACTCTCGCACCAGTTCCGCCGTCGCTTGATTGGTCACGATCACCGGCACGCCCCGCATCACCAGCGGATGAAAAATCTGTTTCAGGATGTGCACGGCCTCGTTCGAGGTCGAGCCCAGAATCAGGCGATCGGGCCAGTTAAAATCTTCCACCGCGCATCCGTCGGTGAAGAACATGGGCTGGGAGACGATGGTGCCGTGCGCCCCGGCATCCTTCAACGATTTCTCCAGCGCATCGGCGGTTCCTACGGGCACCGGCGTCACGATCGTGAGAATCGGCGGCTTGGGCGCCAGCTTGGCAATGCGCATGGCCACATCCGACAGATTCTCGGCGCTGTCCTCCGCCAGGAAGATGACCTGGGTTTTGCGCGCGAAGGATTCAATGTCGGTCGAGTATGCCAGGCGGCCGGCGCGAACGTTACGGCGGATCACTTCTTTTAAATTTTTCTCGAAGAAAGGAATGTTTCCCTGCGCCATCTCCACCATGCGGCTTCGGTCGGGATGGCAACACGAGACAGGAGTTCCAAAATCTGCCAGACAGGCCGAAATCACCGTTCCCAGGTAACCCGAACCGTAAACTCCAATCTGCATGAATCGCCCTCCGGCCGTTCAGAGCCGCGCCCGAAGAGGCCAGGGGCGCGGAAATCAACCTCTCCCTTCTCTTTTATTTACAGCGCCGCCCTGGCTGGCGCAATGCACGGTAGGGAAATGTACCAGGGGCCATCGCCGGATGTCGGCAGTAACGTAATACGGGGTAACCGGCACAGTGGTTACCTGAAGCCGTAATGCTTGCCGGCCAAAGGCGCGATTTTGATTGAGTGCGAACTCGCAGGCAAGCCGCACATCAGACATACCTCTGCGGCGTATTGTGCGAAAGCAGGAAAAATAGCAGGCTCTTCAATCAGTCTACGGAGACACCAGGCTTCCGCCGAGCGGCACCGGCGCCAGATCGATCCAGTGGTCGGCTTTGTCCTCCCGAACGAAGGTCAGGCGATCGAGCAGCATGCGGCGGCTTCCCTCGTACGAGCGCCAGCGTTCGCGCGACACGCGCAGCGCATTTTCTGCCGCCACCTGGCTCGCCATTTGCACGATGGTAAGGTGCGGAATGTACGGCCACTGCTCAGGAAATGCGAGAATCTGCTGGTTCAGCTGGTCGTGCAGTTCCTGCAGCCGGGCCGCACCGAATGCCACTCGGATATAGACCGTCGGGGTCGTGGGGATGAAGGTTTGAATGTCCCCCAAAATTACTTCAAAGGGATCGGCTTTGCTGCACACCTGTGCGAGTAATTGCAGGGCCTCGCTCTCGCTGCCCTGCAGCAGTCGAGGAGGGAGCAGGGTGATGTGGGCGGCAAGATGGGGCAGGTCAGGGTGCAACTCCTGGCGAAGCGCCTGAATGAACTCCCCCACCGGGCTACTCATATACGCAACCAACGCATACCGCGGGCTCGGCATAGCAAGAAAAAATTATAGCGCGTTCGCTCGTTTATAATCGGAGCTGCCGCGAGCTGGTAATCCGCGTAGATAATGTCGGGGCGTAGCGCAGCCTGGTAGCGCACCTGCCTTGGGCGCAGGGGGTCGTAGGTTCAAATCCTATCGCCCCGACCAATCTTCATCTGCTTGTTTGCTGGGGTTTTCCGCTTTTCCTTTCGGTTCGCTTTCCTTTCCCAGCCAAGTTGTGGCGTTATGCAACGGCTCTGCGCTTCCCTTCTCACCGCCTCACACGTTTCCGAGATCTTCAGTGCGATGCGGTACGCTGTGGACAGGACAAGTATTCAGAGGCGAAAATGCAGGCGTGGTAAGGAAAGCCCCAGCCGTCTCGTTGCATTCCGCTCTCAGCCCGTCCACCCTGATGGACACGTTGCGCCGCTCCATTGACCCTGAACAAAGAACGCTGTTCTCGCTCTCTGGCTATAAAGGCGAGCGACCAGTGCTTGGTGAAGTTCGAGAGAGTACATTCAGATTGCAGAAGCGGCGGTACGGCCGCAACCATTTCGCAGAACACTTCTACGGGACGGTTCAAGCTGAGCCCAGCGGCAGCCGAGTCGAAGGCTGTTTCGACGCTCCTCGCTGGGCGAGATATTTCATGCGTTTCTGGCTGGCGGGTGCAGTCCTCTGCGGAGCGCCAATATTTGTACTCACCCTGCTGGACGTGCTCACTGGAAGTCACCACACCACTGGAGACACGTGGGTCGGACTGGTCGTTCCACCAGCTTTGATTCTGTTTGGAACCGTTCTTCCGAAGGTGGGGCGAGTATTCGGTCGAGGCGACCGCAAATTCATGCTGGAGTTCCTTCAGCAAACGGTGGCGGCACGAGTCGAAGACCTCGAAACGAGCATCCGCTGAAAATTTTCCTGCGACTGTGATGTGGCCACTAACGGAACCAAAATTCATCGAAACGGCACGCTCCTGATGTAGTCGTGGTACCAGCCGTGTGCCTGTGACATTTTTGTGACGCAACTAGGGGAAAAGGCTGGAAAGCTCGAACCGAAGAGTGTTAGAAAATAAACCAGATACCCAAGTCACTTAGTATCGTGTCTGCCTTGGGCGCAGGGGGTCGTAGGTTCAAATCCTATCGCCCCGACCATCCATCCCTTCTCTACATTTCAGGCCGCTGGTTTGCGAGGCCGAACGTAAGAGGCGGAATAATGACCGCCGCGGTCCCTGCCTACAGCCAGCCTTTGGTTCGCGCGATCCGCGAGGCTTCCACCCGATTCGTGGCGCCTGTTTTGCTGATCGCTTCGGAAAGATAATTCCGCACAGTTCCTTCCGAGAGGCCGAGCTCGGCGGCAATGTCTCCGCTTTGCAATCCTTCGCCGGCCAGTCGTAAAACCTGCCGCTCGCGCTCGGTTAGCGGATCGATCTCGCCCCAGGCTTCGGTCGCGAGATCGGGATGGATGACGCGCAGTCCTTGATGCACGCGCCGCACGGCATCCGACAACTCCTCGGCCCGCATATCTTTGAGCAGGTAGCCGGAGGCGCCCGCTTCCATCGCGCGGCGCAGGTAGCCGGCGCGCGCGAACGTCGTGAGAATGATGACGCGAGTCGACAAGCGCCGGCGCTTGAGATCTGCCGCCGCATCGAGGCCGGTCATGAGCGGCATTTCGATGTCGGTGATCAGCACATCGGGCTTTTGCGTGAGCACGGCCTGCACGGCCTCCTTGCCGTTGCGTACTTGCGCGATGACCGAGATGTCGCCTTCCATCTCAAGCAGCGCCGCCAACGCTCCCAGAACCATGCCTTGATCCTCGGCGATGATGACGCGGATTTTTTTGGAAGCGTCTTTGGCGGGATTCATATCGATCGGATCCAGGATGCGATTCTGCGGCCACGAAGTGAGGAGAGTTTGCTGGCCCGCAAAGATACCGTTTCTAGCCCCCTTCCTTCATCGGCAAAACAATGGTGAGGCGCGTGCCGGAATCGGATTCACGGCGCAGCGTGCCGCCCAGCATTTCGACGCGCTCGCGCATTCCGCGCAGGCCATTGCCCTCATTCAGCGAACCGCCGCGGCCATCGTCCTGAATCTGCAGGCAGCAGGAGCCATTTTGCTGCTCCAGGCGCAGGGCGCAGTTGCGGGCTTGTGAGTGGCGAACGACGTTCGTTACGCCTTCCTTAACCGCCATGGAGAGAACAGACTCCTGCAAAGCCGGCAACTTCACGGCAGCCGTCTCGCAAGTCACCGCCAGGCCCGCGGTCTCCAACGTAGACTTGGCTTGCGCCAGCTCTGCCATCAATCCTCGAGTGCGGTAGCCGCGGATCGCCTCGCGAACTTCGGACAGCGCCTGCCGCGAAATATTTTCGACTTCACGGATTTCCGTGCCGGCGCGCTGAGGATCGCGGTCCATGAGTTTTCCGGCCAGTTCGGATTTAAGAATGATCACCGACAGCGTGTGCCCGAGAACGTCGTGCAGGTCGCGCGCAATGCGCTCGCGTTCGGCGACCTTGGCCAGTTGCTCGATTTCCCCTTGCGCCCGAATCAGCTTGGCATTGGTGCGGTTGCGCTGCGCGAAATGGATATTGCTGATGCCGATCACGAACGAGAGTCCGGCGGCAAAAAGCAGGAACCAGCCGTTCAGGTGGAGAATCCACCAGGTAAGCACCGCCGCAGCTTCCACCGCCGCCAGCACTTTGAAGCCGTCGGGCTCGGTGTCGACAACGAAAGGTCCACAGGCCGCAGCAAAAATGAAAAATGTGGTGGCGCCACCGTTGAACTTCGCAAAACCGAAGCCCATCAGGATCATGGCGGCCAGATGCAACAGGCCCTGCCGGCAACTCACCCAGAAGAGACCGAAGTAGAGAACCAGGAATACGAGTGTCGCCAGCAACGTGATGATCCACACTTGCAGGCTGGCGCGGCTTACGATGGGATCAATCCAAAAAAATCCGAAGTACAACACGGAGTACATCGCCCATGTGTATTCGCTATTTTTGGGAATCAATCGCATAATCTTCGTTCCTCACTCCCGCCGCACGCCGACCGCCCTAAGCCGCCATTATCGTCGATTCGCGCCTGCTTGGGGCGGCCGCAGTTGAGTTCGAGCCGCTACTTGCCAAACTGCAACGGCAGCAGGAATAAGAGCTACAAGCCACCGAGGGTCAGCGCACCAGGCCAGCAACCCCAGGCACACCAGGCACGCAGCCGCTATCAACGATTGCACCCTGTTTCCCATGGAAGCCTCCTTCCCGTGCACCACAACTCTCCGCAACCTCAGCCGTACAACTTTCCTTTATCGCGCTGAAAGCCGATGCGCGCGACGCCCAGGCAAATCAATGTAAAAGCCAGCAGAACCTCCCAGTGAGTGGCGGCGGATTCGTTGCGGCCCGCGCCAACAACACCCAGCGCCAATTGCGACAGATGGTACGAGGGCAGCGCCAGCGCAATCTGGCGGACCAACTTGGGCAAAAACATGTACGGCACCCATAAGCCGCTGCAGAACGACATGGGCAGATAAAACAGGTTGATGACGGCCGGCGCGGAGTTCGGGCCGGCAAAGTAGCCGATCGCCAACCCCATCGCCGAGAACGGCAGTGACCCCACGACCAGCGTGCCCAACAGCGAAGCCATTTCTCCCAGAGGCATTCGCACCCCACCGAAGCTGACGCCGAGCACGAAGAGAAGAGAAATGACGATCGCGCTGAAGATGAAGCTGAGGATCACCTTGGCAGCAAAATAGGCGAAAGGCGGCATGGGGCTGGCGCGCTTTACCTGCAGCCATCCCAGGCCGCGGTCCGCGGCCAGTCCTGCAGCGGTGCCAAACAGCGAGGCTCCCATCACGCCGAAAGTGCCGTAGGTCGCGAGCAAGTACGTAGGCACCCTGACTGCGCCAATGCTCTCCTTGGAATTCAGCAGCAATCCGAAGAGTACGTAAAACATCAGCGGGAAACTGATGACGGACAAGGTGTAGACGCGCAGCCGCAGGTTTTTGAGAAACTCAAATTTCGCTTCCTTGAAATAAATTTTCGCGGAATGCCGCGCGGAACGCTCTGTTTGGGATTGCGCAAGAGTTGCAACGGTGGTGCTCATGATCTTCTCCTCGATTGTGCTCGATGGTTGAAAAGGTTGATTAATTCCTGCCACGCATGGCGTCGCCGTTATCCTGGGTAAGCGCAAGGAATGCCTCTTCCAGGCCTGCGCTGGTCACTTCGAGATCGCACAGCGAAGTGTCCTGCGCCAGAAGCGCACGCACCACCGGTTCCGCATCGCGCACATGAATCTCAACCGCTTCGCGGTCGGCCTTTACGTCACCCACGCCAGGTATGCGGTGCAGTTCAGCCACGCTCAGCGAGGTGATGCAGCGAATACGTTTGCCGCAGGTCTGGGCCTTGATCTCCGCCGGCGTGCCTTCGGCAATGATCTGGCCGCGATTGATGACGGCAATGCGATCGGCGAGGGCATCGGCTTCCTCAAGGTAATGAGTGGTGAGAAGCACGGTCTTGCCGCGGTCGACCAGACGGCGTATCTCGTCCCACAACATCCGTCGGGCTTCGACGTCGAGCCCCACCGTGGGCTCGTCGAGAAACAGCAAATCGGGATCGCCGCAGATGGCGAGAGCAAACAGAACCCGTTGCCGCTGGCCTCCGGAAAGGTCGCCGAACTTGCGATCGCGGAGCTTTTCCAGGCCCGCCGCTGCCAAAACCTGCTCCAGCGGTAGCGGGCAGGGGTAGTAGCTGGAGAACAATTCGATGTGCTCGCGCACCCGCAGTGTCTCGGGAACCCGTCCCACTTGCAGCATCGCGCCGGTGCGCATGCGGTTCCCCGGGTCGGCCGGATCGCCGCCGAACACCCGTGCTTTGCCTGCGTCCGGCCGTAGCAAGCCTAGCAGCAGCTTCACCGCTGTCGTTTTGCCCGCCCCATTGGGTCCCAGCAGGGCGACCAACTCTCCACCGCGCACGCTGAAGTTCACGCCGCACAAGGCGGGCACCTTGCCGTAACTTTTGTTCACCGCTTCCAGGGCCGCCACCATCGCGCCGCCGGGCTTGGGTTGTTCGATTGCCACCGCTTCCGCCACGCTCATCAGTTTCCTCGCGCCGGGCGATTTGAATGCCCCCGACCACTGCATCATGGCCGATGCTTTCCACGGCCACCAGTGCAGTTCATCACCCGGTCGAAGTGACAATTGTCATCCCGGGCACTGGGCGCTCATCGGAGGGCAACCTTTGGCAAAACTCTGTCAACTCATCTGGCCGCCTCCAAACTGCAATACAGTGTCGGCCTCCTCGGGAGCGAATCTCGAGGAGAGGCAATATCGCCACTCGCATGACGGCCCGTCGTCCAGCACGATCAGATCCTTTTCCACCTCGCGACGGCTCTCGCTCTCCACTCACCTCACCCCGATCTCAAGGAGAAAGCCATGCACCGTTCTTCCGTCTGCCTCCGTTCTCTGCTGACTGTGGTTGGACTCATCGCTTGCGCCGGCCTGGCCCAAGCCCAATTTCGCGCCTCGCTGCGCGGCACGGTTACCGATCCTGAAGGCGCGGCCATTCCTGGCGCCAAGGTGACCCTGATCGATACCAATACGAACCGCACGTTGGTGTCGACCTCCGATGAAAACGGCCTTTATCAGTTCAACGCGTTACCACCGGCGCCTTACCGCCTCACCGCGGAGGCCCAAGGATTCAAGCAGAAGGTGCTGCAACAGGTACAGATCATCCCGGAGCAGCCGAACGCCCTGGACATCAAGCTTGATTTGGGAGCAGTAGAGCAAACGGTGACGGTCTCGGACACAACCCAAGCGCTCGACACCGAGACCGCCGACACCACCGGAACGGTAAGCAGCAACCAGATTCAGCACTTGCCGTCGTTTGGGCGGGATGTTTTGAAAGTAGCGGCGCTTGCACCCGGATCATTTGCCGATAATTCGCAGGGCGGCGGCGGCAGCAATAATTACAATCTTCCCGGCACGCAGAGCGGCGCCGGCCAATCCGGCGGAGCCGACGGAATCTTCAAAACGGAAAATGGCGCGCAAGTCATCTCCAACGGTAACCAGAGCGAAAATAACGGCGTTTCCATCGACGGCATCAGCACCACGAGCGCGGTGTGGGGAGGTGCAACCGTCATCACCCCGTCCGAAGACTCTGTGGACAACGTGAAGATCGTGTCCAACGCCTACGACGCCGAGCAGGGGCGGTTTAGCGGAGCACAGATCCAGATCACGTCCAAGGGCGGAAGCAACCAGTTTCACGGCAGCCTTTTCTTTACCACGCACCAGCCCGGTTTGAACGCGTTCCAGCCATTCAATGGCTATGGCCTCAAGACGACACGGGATGACAATAAGTACAGCCAATTTGGGGGCAGCGTGGGCGGCCCCATCTGGAAGAACAAGATTTTTGCCTTCTTCAACTACGAAACCGTGCGCGAGCCCGTTGTCTCCTTGCCCGGCAACGGCTGGTTCGATACGCCGGCGTTCGACGCCCTGGCTCGTCCCGGAAGCATCGCAGCCACCTATCTATCGTTTCCCGGAAATGGAGTGATCGGAACCCTGAATCCCAGCGCCACTTGCCAGACCGCTGGCTTGAGCGAAGGGGTGGACTGCCGGACGATTCCTGGACAGGGAATCAATGTTGGGACGCCGCTCACGACGCCGCTGGGCACCCAAGACCTAACCTGGACAAGTAACAGTTCGCCCGGCGTGGGCAGCGGCCTAGGCACTGTGGCCGACCTTGCGAACTACAACACTCTCAATCCGACCAAGTTTACCGCTGTGCAGTACAACGGCCGCCTTGACGCCGACATCACAAGCAAAGATCGCCTGGCATTTGCCATGTATTGGGTTCCACTCACCAAAACCAATTACAACGGAAGCCGCGGTTACGATTATTTCCATCACAATCAGATTAACGATGCGTTTTCCGCGATCTGGAATCGCACCTTTTCTCCCACGTTCCTCAATGAAGCGCGCGTGAATGCTGCGGGATGGCGATGGAATGAATTGAGCGCCAATCCGCAATTGCCCGTGGGCCTGCCTGCAGATACCTTCGAAGTCACTGGCGGTATCACGCTCAATTCGTTTGGTCCTAACTTTTTCAGCATTCTGGATCAGTGGACCTACACCTACAAAGATGTCGCGACAAAGATTGTTGGACGCCACACGGTCAAGTTCGGCGGCGAACTCACTCGCCTTTACTACCTGCAGGACAACGTGGCCTCCGGAGTCCCCTCCTACACATTCTTCAATATCTGGGACTTTCTCAATGACGCGCCTCACAGGGAAGCCGGCAGCTTCAATCCCAATACTGGTGAGCCCACCACGCAGCGGCAGGACGATCGCGAGAACTTGTTGGGTTTTTTTGTGCAGGATGATTTCAAGCTGCGCAAGAATCTAACCATCAACGCCGGATTGCGCTGGTCCTACTTCAGCCCCCTCTCTTCCAAAGAGGGCAACATGTTTGTAGCCGTCCCGGGCGCCGGCGAAGGTTATCTGACGAACCTGGACGTGCGCAAAGGGAACTCCTGGATCGCTCAAAAAAATAACTTTGGCCCGCAGATCGGCTTCGCCTGGAGCCCCGAGAGATACAACGCCCGGATCGTTTTCCGCGGCGGTTACGGTTTGAACTACAACCAGGAGGAAATCGCTATTTCTTCGAACATCGTGGGGAACCCTGGGCTTGTGGTATCTCCCAGTTTGAACATGTCAACCCCTACTTCTCCAAACCCCGGAATCTTGTACGCCACAGCTTCCGATCCGCACTCTTTGAACACCTACCCGCCGAACCCGAATACAGTTTCGCCGTTTGGACCCAATGGCTTGCCCTCCAGCGCGACCGCCTCGGCCGTCAACGTAAGCATCTTTCCCACTCACCTTCCCACCATGCGAGTGCACCACTATTCCTTTGATATGGAAGATGATTTGGGCCACCATTTGATCGCAACTCTGGGATATCAGGGAAGCTTGTCCCGTGATCTCTTTTTTCACGAGAATCCGCTGGCTTTGCCGGCGGCGACCGGACTCGCTTTGAATCCGGCCATCGGCGGCGGGGACTTCTGGGGCGTTTCCGGCTACGCCAACTACAACGCTCTGCTCGCGGAATTGAAGCATGATTTCTCGCATCAGTTCATGGTCGATGCCCAGTTCGTCTGGTCCAAGAGCATGGACACCAGTTCCGGCCCGTATTTTGAACAGCCGTATCCTTTCAACCTCAACCTCGATTACGGGCGATCCGACTATAACGTCTCCAAGGCCTTCAAGATTTATGGGATGTGGCAGCCAGTCTTCTTCCACGGCAACCGGAGTTGGATCGACAAAATTGCCGGAGGATGGACGCTGAGCGGCATCGCCAATATCCACTCCGGATTTCCCTGGACCCCGGTGGTTAGCGTAGTTGGCGGAAGCCTTTATTGCGGGCAGTGCGGCTACACCTCGGTGTTTCCCGCCGCTTACCTGGGCGGCGCCGGCAACAGCACCAGCAATAGCGCGTTCGAGAATCCTGCTCGATCGAACTTCCCTCTAACCGCGACGATCGGCAACGCAACTCCCTATTTTGCCGCGCCGGCTTATACCGCTTTTGGTGGTTCGACCTACGGGACTGCGCTGCCGCAGGCTCCCGGGGTACGCCGCAATTCACTCACCATGCCTGGTTATCGTGACCTCGACATGACTGTGGCCAAAGGCTTCGGCCTTCCCAATAATCGCGTGCTCGGCGAAAGCGCGCGAATTGAAGTGCGCATGGACGTGTATAACGTTTTCAACACCGCCAATCTTAATCCCAACAACATTCAAAACAACATCGGGAGCTCAAACTTCGGAACGATCACCGCCGGCCTGGCCGGTCGCGTCGTCACCTTGGGTGGCCGCTTCAGCTTTTAAATATCCAACGGCGCGCCGGGAAATTGGCGCGCCGTTTCCTTTACACTCTCAGTTAGCTTCATATCTCCTGGTCAATCAAACAACCATGGTTAAGACTGCCGCTTCCAAATTTCGCCTGCAATGGGTGGTAGTAGCTTTCGTTCTGTTAGGCGCAGCCGCGAGTTTCGCTCAGCCAGCCCCGGAACTGGTCATCCCCATCAATGCCGCCGCTCCCGCGCACCCCTTGCCGCATTTCTGGGAACAGATGTTTGGCTCCGGCCGCGCGATCCTGGCTCTGAGAGACAGCTACCGTTCCGATCTGCGCCAGGTCAAGCGCATCACGGACTTCAAATATGTTCGCTTTCATGCCATCTTTCACGACGAAGTCGGGGTATACGACGAAGACGCTCAGGGGAATCCGATTTACAACTTTTCCTACGTCGACCAGATTTATGACGGACTGCTCGCCAACGGCGTGCGGCCTTTTGTCGAGCTGAGTTTCATGCCAAAAAAATTGGCGGCGCAGGAAATCCTCCATGCCTTCTGGTACAAGCAGAACATCTCTCCGCCAAAGGATTACGCAAAGTGGGACGCACTGATCACGCACTTTGCCCAACACCTGATCGAGCGTTACGGCATCGAGGAAGTCGCGCAATGGTATTTCGAGGTTTGGAACGAACCCAACCTCGATTTTTGGGGCGGAGAACCAAAGCAGGAAACTTATTGGCAACTTTACGATCACACCGCGCGCGCTCTGAAGGCTGTCAATCCACGGCTTCGCGTCGGCGGCCCTTCCACCGCACAAGCGGCATGGGTTGATGCTTTTATCAGGCATTGCACTGAGAACCATGTGCCGGTCGATTTTGCCTCTTCGCATACTTACGGAAACGATGACCCGGTGAAGGTGTTCGGAGCGAGCGAAGAGATTCCCCGCGACCGCTTTGTCTGCCGCGCCATCCGCAAAGTGCACGAAGAAATTGCGGCATCCGCCAGGCCGAAACTGCCATTGATCTGGAGCGAATTCAACGCCAGCTACATGAACGAGCCCGATGTGACCGATGCGGCTTACATGGGACCTTGGATGGCGGACACCATCCGCCAATGCGACGGACTCGCCGACGTCATGTCGTATTGGACCTTTTCCGACGTCTTCGAAGAACAAGGTGTGGTGAAGCAGCCGCTTTATGGGGGCTTTGGGTTGCTCGCAGAGGACGGCATTCCCAAGCCCGCTTTCGCCGCCTTCGAACTCCTGCACAAACTTGGAGAGGAGCGGCTGGCGTTGGACTCCGACTCTGCCCTGGTGACTCGCCGAAGCGACGGCACCCTGGTCATCGCCGTCTGGAACTACGCCGCCCCCGAAAAGGCGGGGACGTCGAAGACATTTACGTTCAAGTTTGCGGGAATCAAAGCGGATCATGCATCGATCTGGCGCGTGGACGCCGGGCACGGCGACATGCATTCCGCTTATCAGAAGATGGGCTCTCCGCTCTATCCCACGATCGCGCAGACCGAGACTTTGCGCCGGGCAGCACAGCTTTCCGCGCCCGAAAGCGCCGGCATACGGAACGGCGAACTCAAACTATTGCTGCCGACTTACGGACTGGCTGTGATCGAACTCAAGTAGCCCGAAGCGCATGCGGCTTTTTCGCCGCCGGAAGTCTCCCATGCCTGCATGTGAAATTCGCAGGCATGCTACAAAGAAATACGCGTGGCTCATCCAGTATCGCGATCCAACAACTCATTGAGCGCGGCGCTGCATGCCGGTTTCTTGCTCACCGGAGTTGCGAATACCATGCTCGGCCCCCTGCTCCCAGTGTTCGCGGAGCGCTGGGGATTGAACGACGCGCGCGCCGGATATTTGTTCGCCGCCCAATTTACCGGTTCCATCTTCGGCGTGATGGGATCAACCTGGCTCACCGCCCGGCGCGGAGCTCGCTCTTCCCTGCTCCTGGGCATGGCTGCAATGGCGGCAGGATCGGTGATGCTGGCCGCTCCGGACTTTGCCCTCGGCATTCTGGCTGCGATTTTGATTGGGGTTGGATTCGGATTTTGCAATCCCACAACCAACTTAATCATTGCCGATCTCTATCCACACCGCCGCGCGGCCGCCTTGAACCTGGTGAATTTTGCCTGGGGCCTTGGCGCCGCAATCTGCCCTCTCTGCGTGGCCTCACTGGTGCGCTCGCAATTGCCAACTTATTTCCTGTTCGGCCTGTGCAGTTTGCTGGCGGTAGTGGCACTCATCGAATCGCGCGCGGAATTCCCCGCGAACGCAGCAACATCCGTCCTGGCTTCAGCCGACAGCTCCAGTTTCTGGCAAAATCGCACCGCCGTCTTATTGTGCGGGCTGTTCTTTTTGTACGAAGGCTGCGAAGCGGGTATCGGCGGTTGGATTGCCTCCTACGCGCACCGCACGCCCGGAGGAACCTGGTGGGCACTGACGCCATCGTTTTTCTGGGGCGCGCTGCTGATCGGCCGCTTGGCTGCTCCCGCGGTTCTTCGCCATGCCACTGAGCTGAAACTATCGCAAGCCGGCTTGCTGGTAGGGATTGTGGGACTTCTCGTGCTGATAGGAGCCAGAAATATTTTGACGATTGCCGCGGGAAGCGGCCTCGTTGGCCTCGGATTCTCTTCGGTCTTCCCAATTCTCATCGCTACGCTCTCGTCGAGGCTCGGGAGCGCAGCTTCGCGCGTGGCCGGAGTTGCATTTCTTTTGGCGGGAACCGGCGGCGTCATTTTTCCCTGGCTCATCGGCTTCGTTTCCACCGCATCCGGCAGCCTGCGGTCCGCATTCGCAGTGCCGCTCGCCAGTTGCGTATTCATGCTGATTTTGAATAGTGTCCTGTCGAAAGAATAATTTTCCGCCAAGTTTATGTCTCGACGCGCTGCCCTTCGCCCCGGCGGCCGGCAGAGCCGGGGGCGAAATGGGTGGGCGGGGAAAGCGAAAAGCCTCCCGCCGAGCTCGATCGCGCCGTCACCCCGAATGGGAATGTGCATCCATGAAAGCGGTTGGCTCGCCGAGAGCTACCGCCAGATCTTTTAGGAAGAGAGCGGCGCGCGCGCCATCCACGACGCGGTGATCGCTGGAAAGATTCAGCATCATCATGGGGCGCACCACGGGCTGGCCGGCGAGCGCGACCACGCGCTCACTGATGCTGCCGACGGCAAGGATCGCGGCTTGCGGCGGCGTGATGATCGCGCTGAAAGCGTCCACTCCATACATGCCGAGATTGCTGATGGTGAACGTAGCGTCCGCGATGTCGGCGGGGCGCAGTTTTCCGGCGCGGGCGCGCTCGGCGATTTCCCGGCTTTGCATTGCGATGTCAGCGATCGTAGCTTGGTGCGCGTGGGGCACAACCGCCGCCACTACCCCATCGTTCACTGCGATCGCAACCCCGATATTCACCTGGTCGTGCAGCCGAATTCCCGCGGAGGTCCAACTGGCGTTCAGCCGCGGATGCTTGAGCAGCACGCGCGCGGTTAACGCAACCAGCAGATCAGTCACCGTGATTTTGAGTTTGTGCGTGCGCTCGATCTCGGTTGTGATTTTTGCGCGGTAGTGATTGAGCGCCGTTGCGTCGATGTCCCGTGCTACAAAAAAGTGCGGCACCGTGGTCCAGCTTTGCGCTGTGCGCTCGGCCATCAACCGCCCCAGCGTGGTTGGAATTTCGAGGCTTGCCGCTGGTTTTGTACCGGCGCTTGCCGGTGCCGGCACGGCTGCGGCATTTTGAATGTCGGAGGCGAGAATTTCGCCGCCGGGTCCGGAACCTTGCACAGTCGAAATATCAACGCCGAGTTCTTTCGCCAGGCGGCGCGCCTTCGGAGAAAGTTTGGCGCCATGGCCGGCCGCGGTTTCTGCAGGACGCGCAATAGCAGGCGCGGCGTGTGTTTCGGTTTTCGCGCGCGCGGCCGGCGCTGGCCGCTCGCCCGCGGCTGGCGGCTTTTCCCCCGGCGCAACGATCCACGCGATGGTTTGTCCCACGGGAATTTCCGCGCCGCTTTGCGCCGAGATGCCGGCCAGAACTCCATCGGCGGGCGCCTCGACTTCCACCACCGCCTTGTCGGTTTCCACCTCGAGCAGGGGCTCGCCTTTGGTGACGCGATCACCTTCCTGCTTGCGCCAGGCGATGAGCTTGCCAGTTTCCTGCGCCATCTCGAGTGCGGGCATAACTACGCTGAAGGCCATAGTTTGGTATGGGGGAAGGCGTAACTATGGCCTTCAGTCCGAAACTCCTACACGCTCGGTCTTCGCGCTGGCTTCGATCATGTCGAGCACGCGTGTACTGGCCGGCGCCTCGCTTTCGCGCGTCGTGGGCAAGGGGCCGTTCACGGTGAAGTAGTGCGCGCCCGCAACCAGCAACTCCTCTGCGGGGAAACGCGTAATCACTTCGTGCCCTGTCGGCGTGACTACAATCTCTTCTTCAATGCGCGCCGCGCTCCAGCCATCGGTCGAGGGCCAGAAGGTTTCAAGCGCGAACACCATGCCCGGCTCAATCGTGACCGGATGCTCGAACGAAACCAGGCGACTGATCACCGGCTTCTCCCAGATCGCCAGGCCGATTCCGTGGCCGTACTGCAGGGCGAAACAGGCTTCTTCGTTGGGGAAGCCGAACTCCTGAGCTTTGGGCCAGACTGCTGCGATTTCTGCAGTCGTGCGGCCGGGGCGAACCAATTCGATGGCGGCGTCCAAATATTCGCGGCAGCGCTTGTAGGCGTCAACCATGGCATGCGATGCGTAACCCACCGTGAAGCACCGGTAATAGCAGGTGCGATAGCCCATGTAGGAATGGAGGATGTCGTAATAGACAGGATCGCCAGGCCGCAGGACGCGATCGGAAAAAACGTGCGGGTGTGGATTGCAGCGCTCGCCCGAAATCGCGTTCACCGCTTCCACATATTCTGATCCCATGTCGTACAGCACCTTGCTAACCAGGCCCACGGCCTCGTTCTCGCGCAGGCCGGGCTTCATGGCGCGGTAGAGCTCGTCGTAGGCGGCGTCGACCATCATGGCCGAATGATTGAGCAGCGAAATTTCATCCTGGGTTTTGATGACGCGCGCCTCCGACATGAGCGCCTGACCATCGACCACTTTGATGCCTTCGCGCTGCAGCGCGAACAGAACAGGCAGTTCGATGATGTCGATGCCCACCGGCTCTTTGTGCAGGCCACGCATTTCCAATTCGATGCGGATTTTTTTTGCCACATCCTCGGCCCGGCCCATCTCGGGCGTCATCGCGCCGCGCAGCATGGAAATCCCGGCGCGAGAGCGCTCGCCCAGCCACGGGCAATTCAATTGATGATGCTTGGCGGCGGATCCGAAATCCCATAGGATCGGTTCGTCATTCTGCGGCAGCAGCGTGAAGCGGTTTGCCTTGTCCTGCGCCCAGGTTCCAATATGCGTGGCCGTCAGGTAGCGCACGTTGTTCATATCGAAGCAGAGCAGAGCGCCCATCTCCGATTTTTTCAAAAGATCTTTCGCTTTTTGCAGCCGCTCGCGGCGCAGGCGGTCGAAGTCGATGCGGCTTTCCCAATCGACGGCCATGGATCCATGAGTTTTAAGTGCCATCACCCAGCTCCTGGCTCTTAGCTATTAGCTTCTAGCTTGAACCAACCAATCACGTTAAGAAGGCTTACACATCGATCTCGCCGCTTCGAACAGCGTCTGCTCCGTGGGCACCGTCATATCTTCGAGCGGAGGAGAAAACGGAATGGGAACATGCATCGCGCCCATTCGTTTCACGGGCGCATCCAGATCGTAGAATGCGCCTTCGGCGATGACGGCGGCAAGTTCTGCGGTGACGCCATAGCGGCCATAGCCCTCGTCGAGCACGATCACGCGTGAAGTCTTCTTCGCCGAATCAATCAGGGTTTTTTCGTCCAGCGGCCAGGTGGTTCGCGGATCTACCACTTCGGCGCTGATGCCATCTTTCTCGAGCATGTTCGCCGCTCCCAGCGCGACTTGCACCATGCTGCTGGTCGCAATCAGCGTGATGTCGTCGCCGGCGCGTTTCACCTCGGCCACTCCCAGCGGAATCGTGTAATCGCCCTCGGGCACCGGCCCTTTCAGCTTGTACATCATTTTGTCTTCGAAGAAGACCACGGGATTCTCGTCGCGGATGGCGGACTTCAACAGGCCTTTCGCGTCGTAAGGAGTGGACGGCAACACCACTTTCAATCCGGGCACATGGCTGAACCAGGCATGCAGCGATTGCGAATGCTGCGCCGCCGAGCGGCGGGTCGCGCCCAGCGTCGTGCGCATCACCATGGGAACTTTCCAGTGGCCGCCCGACATGTAGTGGACCTTGGCCGCCTGGTTCACCATTTGGTCCATCGTCAGGGTGATGAAGTCGCCGAACATGATGTCGACGACCGGACGCATCCCTGCCATCGCTGCGCCAACGGCCACGCCTGTAAATCCAGCTTCCGAGATGGGTGTATCGATGACGCGCTTGGCGCCAAATTCTTCCACCAACCCGGTCAAGACTTTGAACGGCGTGCCGGCTTCAGCCACGTCTTCGCCAAGGATGCACACGCGCGAGTCGCGGCGGAGCTCTTCGGCCAGAGCTTCGCGAACTGCCTGCGCAAACGTCAGCTCACGTTCAGGCATAAACGTCCTGGTCTACTTCGTCCGGATTGGGATAGGGCGCGTCGATCGCAAATTTCACGGCAGCCTCGATGACAGCGCGAACTTCTTCAGAAATTTTTTCCAGCGATGCGGCATCGCCTGCGCCTTGCGCAATCAACCAATTGCCCAATACCTTGATGGGATCGCGATCGCTCTTCCATACATGCTCCTCCTGCTTGGAGCGGTAATATTCGCGATTGATGTCGCCAACGTGATGACCGCTGTAGCGGTAGGTGTCGCACTGCAGGAACGCCGGACCGCCGCCGGAGCGCGCGCGCTTCACCAATCGCGCCGCCACCTCGTAAACCGCGCGCACATCCTGCCCATCCGCAAGCGCGGTTTCGATTCCAAACGCGCTGGCTCGGCCCAGAATCGTCCCGGCCGTCGTTTCCTTGTAGTGCGTGTACTCGTTGTACTGGTTGTTCTCGCAGACATAAACCACCGGCAACTTCCATAGCTGGGCGAGGTTCATTACTTCATACAGTGAGCCTTGCCCCAGCGCGCCTTCTCCGAAAAAGCAAATAGCCACTCGGTCGGTGCCAAGATTCTTCGCGGCAAACGCCGCCCCGGTGGCGATGCCCACGCTGCCACCAACGATTGCATTGGCGCCGAGATTTCCGGTGGCAGGATCCGCGATGTGCATGGATCCACCCTTGCCGCGGCAGTATCCCGCTTCTTTGCCCAGCAACTCCGCAAACATCCGGTCCGGCGACGCTCCCTTCGCCAGGCAATGACCGTGCCCGCGATGCGTGCTGGTAATGTAATCGTCGATGCGAAGGGCTTCACAAATTCCCACCGCGACCGCTTCTTCGCCGCTATAGAGATGAGCCAGGCCCGGCATCAGCGCGCGGGTATAGAGCTCATTCACCTGCTCTTCAAACAGGCGGATGCTTACCATCTGGCGGTAAGCGTGAAGCCATTTCTCTTCCCCGGCGCCCGCCGTGCGTCCCGATTCGTGATTGGTGATCGCCGTGGTCATTGCTTTTTGGGTCCGGCGGTGACCGGCGTGCTCACGCCTGACATCGCGGCCAGCACGTCAAACATGCAGGCGAAATCATACTTGGTCCAGCCCATTCCCCGCGCCGCCGTCAGGATTTCGTTGCTCACCGCCGTCGAAGGCAGAGGCACGTCGAGTTGGCGGCCCAGATCCATGGCCAGCACCATATCCTTCTGCATCATGTTCACGTCGAACCACGCTTCTTCCGGCTGCTGCAGAACGAACGGGCCGCGATACTGAATCATGGGCGAAGCGATTGCGCTGTGGCACAGAACATCGACCGCGGTATCCCGCGCGATGCCGCTTTTTTCCGCCAGCAACACGCCTTCGGAAAACGCCAGCATCTGCACGGCGAGACTGAGATTCACCGCGATCTTCATCGATAAAGCTAAGCCGTTGTCGCCTACGTGCGTTACCTTCGGCCCAATGTCCAGCAGCAGAGGCTTCACCTTTTCGAAGGTCTCCCGCCGCCCGCCCACCATCACCGAGAGCTTCCCTTCCTGGAGCGTAATTACGCTGCCCGAAACTGGCGAATCCACCATGTCCGCGCCTTTTTCTCGAACTTTAGCGGCCAGCGCCCGGCTCACGTTCGGGCTGATGGTGCTCATGTCGATGAAAACTTTGCCCGCGCTCAAACCGGCCAGCATTCCATCGGGACCTTCGGTGATGGCGGAGGTGGCAGCGGCGTTGGTCACCATGGCAAAAATAAAATCGGAATCGGCAGCGACGGCGCGCGGAGAATCCGCCCACTTCATACCTTTTTCCACCAGCCACTGCGCCTTCGAGCGAGTGCGGTTGTAGCCGGTGACAGTGTGGCCTTTCCCGAGCAGGCGGTTCACCATCTGGCTGCCCATCACACCCAAACCGATGAATCCGAGTTTTGCCATTCAACCTCCGATGCAATTCGCCAACTGAAACCCGCGCCGCCTCTAAGAAAACTTGGAACTCCCTGGGCTGTGCTTGCCGGTCCCCTTCGCCGAGGTGATCCGGGAATCCTGCCGCACCTGCTCGAGGTGGGCGCGCATCGCGCTGCGCGCGGTTTCCGCGTCGCCGCGTTCCATCGCTTCCAGAATGCGCTTGTGATGGAACTGGCCGCGCTGCGGCCCGCCCTCGACGTTGAAAATTTTCAGGCGCTGCTCGCGCAGCAATCCCACGATCGAGTCGATGAGAGAGAGGATGAGAGGATTGCCCGCGGCCTCGGCCAGGGCGAGATGAAAATCGAGATCGGCTTCGATATAAGCCTGCGGATCTTTCTGGGAACGATCCATCACCGCTACCGCTTCGCGCATCGCGCTCAAGTGCTCTTCTTCAATCCGGGCCGCCGCCAATGCCGCAATGCCAGGCTCAAGGATCAGGCGCAACTCTGCCAGGTGCGGCGATCCTTCCTGCTGCCCGATCTTGACCATGAGGTCGAACGATTGGCGCGCCGCATGAGAAGTTCCGTCGGTGATAAAGGTGCCGCGCCCCGAATAGGCCTCTACCAGACCTTTTTCGCGAAGAGCCTTGACCGCCTCGCGCACCGCCGTGCGGCTGACACCAAGCCGCTGCGCCAGTTCGCGTTCGGCCGGAAGCTGATCACCGGGCTTCAGCGTGCCATCGAGGACGGAGGCCTCGATCTGCTGCACAATCTGCTCGTAAAGTCGAGAAGTGCGCACGACTTTGTACACAGGGGCGTCTCCCGCACGAGCCAGTTGGGGGGACCTGGCGATGGTCTGGCTACTATACCGCAGGTCCACTGGCGGTTCGAGGAGTTCGGAAGAAGGCACGATTCGATCCTGATCCTGGTATTTGGGTATGGTGGTATGACAGCTAGGCACGATACCACCAATGCGGGCCGCGTTGCAAGGGCCGAAATTGTTGAATCAACGAAGCATGATTTTACTATCAGGGCACAGGTCTCATGAAAGCGCGCAGCCCACGGTGAATTTGCTTGACTTCATTCGCCTCACGGTGGTATGGCTGTCGGACCAGAGAATACGGAGGATGTTCTGATGCGATTTCGACGCACCGCTGTGTCCACCGGTTCCGTGCTCAACCTTATCATCCTGATCGTATCGGTTGCTCTCACCCTCGGCATGCTGGTTCCTGCGTCGCCGGCGCAGTCCACCACCGGGCGCATTCTGGGCAATGTGACCGATCCCAGCGGCGCGAGCCTGGCGGGCGCGACGGTTGTTGTCACGGATACGCAGCGCGGCACGTCGCGCACTGTGACAACCGACTCCGCCGGCGCCTATGGCGTGCCTGACCTGGTTCCGGGTGCTTACAAAATTCGCGTCGAAGCCAAAGGTTTCAAGTCCGTCGAGCGGACCGGCGTCACCATCGAAGTCGCCTCCGACGCGCGCGTCGACATCACGTTATCTCCCGGAAACGTTTCCGAAGTTGTGGTGGTCAGCGGCGAAATTCCTTTGCTGAACACAACCTCCTCCACATTAGGCGGAACGCTCAGTAATCAGGAAATTAACGATCTCCCGTTGAACGGCCGCAATTACCAGAACCTGCTCCAACTGCGGCCTGGTGTCATGCGCTATCCCGGCGGCGGTTTTTCCACCACCAGCGCCAACGGCTTGCGCGCCGAAGACAATGCCTTCCTGATCGACGGCTTGTACAACAGCGAGCCGTTCTCTGGCCAGGGCATTCTCAACGGCGCCGGCGTGGTCGGCGACTCAGCCACCATTCTCCCCATCGACTCGATTCAGGAATTCAACCTGCAACAGAATCCTCCCGCCGAATATGGCTGGAAGCCGGGTGCGATCGTGAACGTCGGCTTGAAAACGGGCACCAATCAGCTGCACGGAACCGCCTTCGCGTTTGGCCGCGACGGCGCCATGGATGCCCGCAATTACTTTAACGACTCCCCCGCTCCTAAGACCGATCGAACTCTCGAGCAATTTGGCGGCAGCCTCGGAGGCGCGATCATCAAAGACAAAGCGTTTTTCTTCGGATCGTACGAAGGCCAGCGCTACAACATCGGCAACACATTTGGCGTTACTACGCCCTCGACTTTAAATTCCGAGATTCCACTGCCCGCGGGAACCGCGCAGAATTGCACCGACCCTTCCCTGGCGGGGTTCGACTGTAACGGCGGGATCCTGAATGCGGTGCGGGATTTGCTCCTGAATGGTGTTCCCATCAGCACCGAAAGTCAGAAGCTTTCCGGTTGCACCGTGACCGGCGCTGGAGCCGCGGCCACGATCAGTTGCGCGGGAACCGGATTTCCCATCAACGGCAATCCGAACATTAACCTGGTCCAGGGTTTTCCCAACGAGGCCGGCACCGACGACGCGGTGGCGAAAATCGATTACAACCTCAACGACCGGCACACCATCAGCGGTACCTATTTCTTCGGCAACAACTCCGGAACAGCGGAAGACTTTCCTGAACTTCAATCCCAGTGGCGCTCGAAAATCCACACGCGAGCGCAGGTGGTTGGCGGAAACTGGATCTGGACTCCGAATTCAACCTGGGTCAACGAAGCGCGAGCAGGATACAGCCGCCTTTACCAGCCGACTTTGCCGGGCGACCTCAACACGCCCGCTTCGGCCTATGGCCTGAATACCGGCGTCAGCGGGCCCTTCACGGGCGGTCTGCCACGCATCGGATTTGCCGGCGCCTTCGTACCCGGTCTCGGCGCATTCAAGTGGCCCAAGTTTCAAGGTCCTGACTCCGTCACCCAGTTCATCGATCACGTCTCTTACACTTTCGGGAGTCACTCGGTGAAGTTTGGCGGGGAGTTGCGCCGCGACGGCGTGAGCGGCGGCGCGTTTGGCAACGCTCGCGGCAGCATCACGATCCTGGGAGGCGTCGCTCTCGCTCCGACATTAGCCACGCCCAACGGGTCGACCGCCCTGGAAGATTTTTTTGCCGGCGATCCTTTCAAAGCATCCGTACAAGTGGGCGATCCCCGCCGTCAGCTTCACGACTGGGCTTATGGACTCTTCGCGCAAGACGACTGGCGCGTGAGCAAGACCTTCACGCTGAATTACGGTCTGCGCTATGAGTTCAGCTCCGTCGTCAAGGAAGCTCACAACCTGATCGGCAATTTCGATCCCACTTCTCCGTCAGGCGTCATTCAGGTCGGCATCAACCATGTGAGCCGGCCCTATAATTCTGACCCCAAAGACTTCGCGCCGCGGGTTGGCTTTGCCTGGGATTTGAACGGAAAAGGTGCGAATGTGCTGCGCGGCGGCGTGGGATTGATGTACGAAGTGGTGAACTGGGAGTCCTTCCTCGCCTTCAACAACAGCTATGGACTGACCAACATCCCCACCGGCGCCATCATCGCCAATACCGGCCTTGGCAACCAGTTAACCGCCGGAGGCACGATCACGGCCGGCAACCTCGCCATCCCGCCCGTGCTACCACAGTGGGATAGCGGCGCGCCCCTCTATGGCGCGAACCTCAATTCCAGCACCATCAATTGCGATCCCAATTTTGCCAACCCCTGCCCCATCATGAGCGTGGCCAAGAATCTGACGACCCCTTATGTGTGGAATTACAACCTGAACCTGCAGCACGCGTTCACGCCGAACATTTCCTTGGAACTGGGCTACGTGGGCAACCGCGGCTCCAATCTCACCGGCATCCGCGATATCAATCAGGAAGCGCTGGGCACGAACGATCAAACCACGCGCCCCTACAACGCGCAGTTTCCCTGGTGGAGCAACATCTTCCAGATGGGAAATATTTATAAATCCAATTACAACGGACTCCAGGCAACGCTCACCTCGCGCAACTATCACGGCCTGAGCATGGTGGTTGGTTACACCTACGCTCACGCGCTTGACGATGTGGGCGCGAACTGGGACTTCGGCGCCGGCTACGGATTGCCGCAAGATTCCACCAACCCTAAGCGCGAGTACGCCAATAGCGACTTCGACATTCGTCATCGCTTCACGGCGTCAGTGACCTGGGTGATTCCCGGCAAAAAAGGCCACGGACAAATCCTCGAGGGCTGGGAAATTAACTCCATCGTGACCCTGCAGAGCGGGCAGCCCTGGGGCGTCATAGACTTGACCAGCGGAATCGATGGCCTGGGCGGCTTGCCCGTGAGCCCGCCGCAAAACCCGCCCATGCGCTGGGATTTTTACGGCAATCCGTCCGACTTCAAGTCGGGACCGACTGCCATTCCGTACTACAGCGGCGCCAGCAACCCCACCTGCGCCGCGCAGGCACTGGCTCTCGATGGAGGGAATCCGGCCGGCTTATTCAGCCAGTCGCTCGCCACTTTTGGCTGCTTCGCCAAAGGCAGATCCTTCATGATTCCTCCGGGAGCAGGGATGTACGGCACCATGGGCCGCAACATCTTTGTCGACTCCGGTTTCCGCAATCTGGATTTTTCGCTGGCCAAAAACTGGCACTTCGGGGAGCGGATGCGCGCCCAGTTCCGCGCGGAATTCTTCAACATTTTCAATCATCCGAATTTTGCCAATCCTTACGGTGGACAGAATGGGTATGGCAACAACGATCCCGCCGCCGCGCCGACGCTGTTCGGCTGCGGCTGCGTAACTCCCGACATTGCGGCCGCAAACCCCGCCATTGGTTCGGGCGGACCGCGTTCCATTCAGCTTGGGCTGAAATTGATTTTCTAAGGCAACTTCCACGGGGATTACGGGGCCGGGCGCAAATCGGGCCCGGCCCTTTTTGCGCAACAACTTTTGATGGGCGAACCTTGCCAACAGGTACCGGAATCTATGAAAAATATTGCCTCACTTCTCTCTTCCCTTCTCTTGCTCGCGCTTTCCTTCCCCTCGGTTCTGTTTTCGCAGGAACATCGCGAGCGCACGATCGAGGAAATCAAGTCGGAGGCGGTCCACCGCGCCGAAGTCGGCCAGTACCCGCTGATCGGACTCGATCCCGCCGACGTGAAGGAAGCCTTCGAAACGATTCACACAAAAGATAAAGACGAGTGGGCGGCGGGATTCATGCGCGTGGCCGACCGCTATTTCAACGAAGCGAAATCGCTGGAGAAGCCTGATCCCACGAAAGCGAACTCCGACTACATTCGCGCCTGGCGACTCTATTCTTTCGGGCGCTGGCCCATTCCAGCCTCGCCCGGGAAGCAGCGCTCGTATGAAAAAGCGATCGAAGCATTCCTCGCGCACGCCAGGTTTTATGATCCGCCGCTCGAGGTCGTGCGCATTCCCTTTGAAGGCAAAGAAATCATCGGCTACCTGCGTCTGCCGAAAAATGCCTCTGGCCCCGTGCCTCTCGTGATCGCAGTGAATGGGCTCGACAGCCGCAAGGAGGATCTCGCCGAGAGCTTTGGCGCGATCCTTCCCTTCGGCATCGGCTATCTCGCGGTCGATGGCCCGGGCACAGGGCAGAATCCCATCAAGGTCAGTGAAACCGCGGACCGCGTGCTATCCAGGGTCATCGACTATGCGCAGTCCCGGCCGGAGGTCGACAAGAACCGCCTCGCCATGCATGGCGTGAGTTGGGGCGCATATTGGGCGACGAAGATGGCGATCGTCGAGCACGCCCGCCTGCGCGGTTGCAGCGCACAGTCTCCGCCCGTGGATAAATTTTTCCAAAAAGATTTCCTGATGAACTCTCTTCTCGGCAATCGCGAATACCTGTTCGATCAGGTACCGGCCTTGATGAACATTCTCGAAGGCGTTCACTCGCTCGAAGAAATGGGGAACTACCTTCCGAAAATGTCGCTGGTATCGCAGGGCCTGCTGGGCAAGCCGATGTCTCCCATGCTGATCCTCGCCGGAGTGCGCGACACCCAGGTCCCGATCGACGACGAATATCTTCTGCTCAGTAGAGGAGACGTGCCGAAAGATGCCTGGATTAATCCCAGCGGCGGCCATCTTGGCCGGCAGGTCGGGGTTTGGCCCGATCCACGCATCTTCAAGGAAGTGATTATTCCCTGGCTGGTAAAAACGCTGCAGGCGCCGGGAAATTAAGCAAGCAGAATTCGCTTCGCAACCATCATGCCCTCACCCACCGAAACCACCGAATCCGCTGCGCTCGGCTCTTCGCCGCGCCAAAAGCCGTTCTACGCTTCGCTGTGGGTGCAGGTGCTGATCGGCATCGCGGCCGCGGTCGTGCTGGGATACTTCAGTCCCGCCCGCGCCATCGCCATGAAGCCGTTCGGCGACGCCTTCATTCGCATGATCACCATGATCGTGACGATTTTGATCTTCTGCACCGTCGTCACCGGTATCGCAGGCATGCAAGATCTGAAAAAAGTCGGGCGGGTGGGCGGCAAAGCCCTGCTCTATTTCGAAGTCGTCTCCACCGTCGCGCTGGCAGTAGGACTCATCGTCGGCAACGTGGTTCGGCCCGGCAGCGGATTCAATGTAAATGCCGCCACCCTCGATGCCCATGCCGTCGCGGATTATGCCGGGCAAGCCAAAGCGCAAAGCGTGACCGATTTCCTGATGCACATCATTCCTGCGACCGTGACCGATGCTTTTGCCAAAGGCGACATTCTGCAAGTGGTGTTCGTCTCGATTTTGTTCGGCTTCGGACTCTCGGCGGCGGGCGCGCGCGGCAAGCCGATCGTGGCGGTCCTCGAATCGCTGACCCAGGTGGTCTTTCGCGTGGTCAATATCCTCATGCTGTTTGCCCCCATCGGCGCGTTCGGCGCCATGGCTTTCACCATCGGCAAATACGGCGTGGCCTCGCTCGGCCCCCTGGTCAAGCTGATCGCCACTTTTTATGTCACTTCCATTTTGTTCGTCCTGATCGTCCTCGGCGCGATTGCCTGGATCGCGGGCTTCAACATCGTGAAGTTTCTGCTGCATATCAAAGAAGAGATTCTGCTGGTGCTGGCAACCAGCTCTTCGGAGACCGCCATTCCCACTCTCATGGAGAAGCTGGAAAACCTGGGCTGCTCGCGCTCTTTGGTCGGACTCGTGGTTCCCACGGGATACACCTTCAATACCGACGGCAGCAGCTTGTACATGACTTTGGCCGCGCTATTCGTAGCCCAGGCCACCGGCACTCACCTGACTCTTTTGCAGCAAATGAGCATCTTTGCCGTCGCCACGCTCACCTCCAAGGGCGCTAGCGGCGTCCAGGGGGCATCCTTCATCGCGCTGGTCGCGACCTTGTCGGTCATCCCGGCAATCCCGGTAGCGGGCATGGCGCTGATCCTCGGCATCGACCGCTTCATGAGCATGTTTCGTGGCCTGGTGAACATGATCGGCAACGGCGTGGCCACGCTGGTCGTGGCGCGCTGGGAAAATGAACTGGGGCGGGAGACACTGCGCGGGAGGCTAGCCTAGCGCGTCGTCGGCGCTCCGACAATCTCCGGGGCGTTAATCTTCAATTTCGCCGGCCTCCTGCCCAAAGCAACGGATGCCGTTTTTCAAGGCCGACACCTCATTTCCGCTCCGGGAATACGCGACTGAATCCAACCTTCGTAACCCCCTTCCCTGCACAATTTTTGTTGCACGTTAACACTGCTGCAATATGGTGGAACTAAGATTGTCCTAGCGGAGGGTTCCATGGGTTCGACGCGCGTCGCCAAATCGCTTCCCCTGCAAGTCGCCGCCGTCTGCTATCGCCGCCGCGAGGGCAACCTGGAATTCCTGCTGGTAAACACCAATGGCGGCAACAAATGGACGTTTCCCAAGGGTTCTCCGGAAGCTCGGCTCTCCCATAGCCAGTCTGCAGAACTCGAAGCCGCCGAGGAAGCCGGCGCCATTGGCACCATCGAACCGCGCCACTTCCATCTCTACATTCACTCCAAGGGCGTTTTCTGGCAACCGGGGGGCGTGCAGGAATTTGTGGTGAAGGCTTTTCTGATGGAAGTCCAGCAGCTGCGCAAACCCGATCGGAGCAATCGCCGCCCCACCTGGTTTTCTCCCCAGGAAGCCAGGCAAAAGCTCGCCAAGGGCCGCGAGGTCAAATACGCCCATGAACTGGAAGCGGTCATCGACCGCGCGCTCGAGCGGATCCAGTTTCACAGCGAGCTGTGGGACAAGTATCCTGAAAGCCGCAACGCCCGCGCCGCCGCACTCTAGCCGTTAGCATCTCTTCAGTTATTTTCTTTGAACTCACACCGCATGATCACCCGCTCCGCTCGTAGCTCACTGCTGTTTTATGAGACGATAAATCCAGCCCATGATTCAGCTTTCCTCCGCCGGAAAACGTTTCGGCCACAAGCTTCTCTTCGAGAACACCGACTGGCTCATTACGCCTCGCGACCGCATCGGCCTGGTCGGGGCCAACGGCACCGGCAAATCCACTCTGATGAAAGTTCTCGCCGGGCTCGACACGCTCGATTACGGCTCGCTCACCGTAGCCAAAGGCACCACCGCGGGATATCTTCCCCAGGATGGCCTCACGCTATCCGGCCGCACCGTGTTCGCCGAGTGCATGTCGGTGTTCGATGACCTGCGCGCCATCGAGCAGGAACTGGAAACTTTGACCCATCAGTTTGCCGAACTCGACCACACCAGCGCCGAATATTCCGCCGTGGCCGACCGTTATCATGTCCTGCAGCACGAGTTCGAAACCCGCGGCGGATACTCGATTGAAGCCGACGTCGGCCGCGTTCTCATGGGCCTTGGCTTTCTCAAAGAAGACTGGGACCGGCAGACCGACGAATTTTCCGGCGGCTGGCAGATGCGGCTGGCCCTGGCGAAGCTTTTGCTGCAACGGCCCAACCTTTTGTTGCTCGATGAGCCCACCAACCATCTCGATCTCGAAGCTCGCAACTGGCTGGAAGACTATTTGCGCGACTACCCCCACGCCTTCGTTCTGATCTCGCATGACCGCTACTTTCTCGACGTCACCGTCAACAAGATCGCGGAAATCTGGAACAAGCGCTTCTGGTTTTACACCGGCAACTACGACAAATTTCTTTCCCAGAAAACGCAGCGCAACGAGCAGTTGCAGGCGGCATACAAGAATCAGCGCGATCGCATCGACCAGCTCGAGATGTTCATCAATCGTTTTCGCTACCAGGCCACCAAGGCCAAACAGGTGCAAAGCCGCATCAAGGAACTGGAAAAGATCGAGCGCATCGAAATTCCGCCGGAAGAAAAAACAATCCACTTTTCCTTCCCGCAGCCCAAGCCCAGCGGACGCATCGTCGCAGAATTTGAAAACGTGGCCAAGACTTACCCTGCCAAGACATCGGTGAACGGTTCGAAGGCAACTCCGGAAAAAGAAGTCTTTCGCAACGTGAATTTCCTCATCGAACGCGGCGACCGCATTGCCCTGGTGGGAGTGAACGGCGCGGGCAAGTCGACTTTGATCAAACTTCTCGCCGGCGAGGAAAAGACGACGCACGGGGAATATCGCCTGGGCCACAACGTTCAGGCCGACTATTTCGCGCAGGATCAATACAAGGAACTCGACCAGGATGCGCGCATCCTCGACGATCTTGGCCGCGCCTCTCCCCGCTCCACCGAAACAGAACTGCGCAGCCTGCTCGGCTGTTTCCTGTTCTCCGACGAAGATGTGTTCAAAAAAATCGGCGTCCTCTCCGGTGGCGAGCGCGGGCGCTACGCGCTGCTTCGCTTACTGCTCCATCCGGCAAATTTTCTGCTGCTCGACGAGCCTACCAACCATCTCGATCTGCGCGCCAAGGACGTGCTGCTGGAAGCGCTGATGAAGTACACCGGCACCGTGGTTTTCGTCTCGCATGATCGTTATTTCATCGACAAGCTGGCCACCCGCGTCTTTGAAATTGGTGAGGGCAAGGTCGAGGTCTATCCCGGCAACTACGAAGATTATCTGTGGCGAAAACAAGGCGGCAATCTCAAGCAGGACCAGGAAATTCGCCAACAGCTCAAAGCTCCGGAAATCGTTCCCGCCGCCACGCCCGCTCCCAGCAACGGAAATCACTCATCTTCCGAAGCGGATGCAAGCAAGGGGAAGCGGCTCAACCCCATCAAGCGGAAAAAAATAGAAGAGCGCATCCGCGAACTCGAGGCTGCCATCACCCGCGCCGAACAGGCGATCGCGCGCCACGAAGCCGCTTTGCTGGAATTTGTCAGCGCGGAAGAAACCCAGCGCCAGGCGCGCGATCTGGAGCAGCAGAAAACCTCGCATGCCGCCCTGCTCCAGGAGTGGGAATCCCTCAGCCAATCGCTGCAAGAGGCGGAATAGCTACCATACCCGCCGCCGCCCGTACACCATCTTCCGTAATCTAAGAGAATGCTTACCTCTGTGCGATAGTGAGCATGGCCAAAGGGGCAGCACCGTCCGGCGGCCTAAACCCAGTTCTCCCGTTTCGGCTGACGAGGCGCCCGCCGCGGGACAAAGGAAGGTCGCATGCTTCAATCCTCAGAGAATTCCTTCGGCGTCCGGTCCACTTCGCCGGCTTCGAATCCTAACTCCTACAACCCTGTCAAGACCGTCAGCGCTCCCGTGGAGCAGGCCACGATCGGACGATCGCTGGTCATCAAGGGCGAAGTGATCGGTTCGGAATCGCTCTATATCGACGGCCGCATCGAGGGCAAGATCAGCCTTCCCGACAATCGCGTCACCATCGGACGCAATGGCACCGTGCAGGCCAACATCAACGCCCGCGAAGTCGTCGTGATGGGCAAGGTAACCGGCAACATCGAGTGCACCGATCGGGTGGACATCCGCAGCGAAGGCGTCGTTACCGGCGATGTCTCCACCATGCGCATCAGCGTGGAAGACGGCGCCGTGCTCAAGGGCGGCATTGAAGTGCGCAGCGGCGAGCAAAAGCAGAACAAATCGCAGTCCAAGGAAAATTCCAAGACCTCCTCCGTGGAACCTCCGAAGGCTCTGGCTGCAACCGCCAGCGCCTAGTTTGCATACGAGTGCATGAAAAGGGACGCGCCTTGTGCGCGTCCCTCATTTTTTTGCTCAATCCCTGCTTACTTCGAATCCTTTTTCAAATCCAGCGACGCCGAATTCATGCAGTAACGCAGCCCGGTAGGCGCGGGGCCATCCTCGAACACGTGGCCCAGGTGCGCTCCGCACTTCGCGCAGCGCGCCTCAGTTCGAACCATGCCATAAGTCGAATCCTTGTGCTCCTCCACCTTGTCCTCGCCGGAGGGCTTATAGAAGCTTGGCCAGCCCGTGCCGGAATCGAATTTCGTCGAAGACTCGAATAATGGCTCCCCGCAGCACACGCAGTGATACGTTCCCTTGTCGTGCGTGTTCCAGTACTTGCCGGTGAAAGCCCGTTCCGTGCCCGCTTCCCGGGTCACGTGGTACTGCTCGGGAGAAAGCTGCTCCCGCCACTCCGACTCGCTCTTCTGCACTTTTTCCATTTTCTCTGTCATGTATGTAGGCCTCATTTCAGATCGACCAGGTCCTGATCCACAGGTCCTGATGCATTGGATGTTCCGGAAGCTCAAAAGTGGCGGAGCTCAACCACATTTCCCGTCTGCTTGTCTAGCATATCCGTCACACGAAGTTTGTGACATCCGTGCTTGTTGTCCACAGCCGGGACCGCCGACTATACCCATAACGTCTGCGAGTCCCTCGGGGCCCGGCTACCATCCAAACGGTGCCGGGCCCTTCTCTTGTCACCCCAGCGGTTCCCCAATCTTGCTGTAACGTCCGCGAAAGAAGAGCAGCGGCTCGCCGTCGCGCACCACCACGTCCTCCACTTCAGCGATGAAGATGGTGTGGTCGCCAGCCTCCTGCGTCGATTGCAACCGGCATTCCAGGTATGCAAGGGCGTCCTGCAGAATGGGAGTTCCCTGGCTGGTACGATCAAAGTTTGCACCCGCCTCTTCTTCCGCATGCTCGTGGGTTCGCGCCGGACGTGCGTAATACTCCGAAATACCGCGCTGGCTCTCCGCCAGGATATTGATCCCAAAGCGCTTCTTGGCATGAAGGTGGGCGTGCGTGCGGGCGGCATGATCCACGCAAACCAACACCAGCAAGGGTTCCAGCGACACCGACGTAAACGCGTTCGCCGTCATGCCGTGCACTTCCCCTTCCAGGTCCAGCGTGATGATGGTGACCCCAGTCGCGAAGGATCCCATCGCTGTGCGGAAACTGGCTCGATCCAGACTCATGTCGTGATTTTAGGTTGCGAATGCCTACCTTACCATGCGCTTCCGCCGGAGGCCCCGCCCTGATGCCCCCCTGATGTATGATTCGATGCATCGCCGCGCCAGTCGCATCAGATTACCGTGAGCCTGACTTTCCCCATCCCGACCGCCAGAACATCTACTGCAACATGTGGGGAACAGCTTGCCGATCTGCAGCCCGGTTCACCCATCTCCCGCGATCTCGCTCTGCGCCTGATCCGCTGCAATGACGAAGATCTCCCGGCCCTTCTCACCGACGCCCGCGCCGCCAGAGACCACTTCAAGCCCGGAGTGATCACCTATTCGCGAAAAGTTTTCCTGCCGCTGACCAACCTCTGCCGTGACTATTGCGGCTATTGCATCTTCCGCCGCGATCCCGGAGGGCCCGGTGCGCACACCATGACTCCCGAAGAAGTCCTCGCGGTCGCCCGCGCCGGCGAAAAGCTGGGATGCACCGAAGCTCTGTTCAGCCTGGGCGATAAGCCTGAACTTGTTTTCCCCGAAATGCGCGATACGCTGCGCCGTCTCGGCTACAAATCCACGCTTCATTATCTCGAAGCCATGTGCGACCTGGTCCTTCGCGAAACCAGCCTGCTGCCGCATCCCAATCCCGGCCTACTCAGCGCCGAGTGGATCGCCCGTCTGGCCGCAGTTTCGCCCAGCATGGGCCTGATGCTCGAAACCACTAGCGCAGCGCTGCTGGCCCCCGGCGCGGCCCACGACAACGCTCCTGACAAAGTCCCGGCCAAGCGCCTGCGCACCATCGAAGAGGCCGGAAAGCAGCGCATTCCCTTCACCACTGGCCTTCTGATCGGCATCGGTGAAACCTTGGCCGACCGCGTCGATGCTCTTCTTGCCATCCGCGATCTGCACCAGCGCTACGGCCATATCCAGGAAGTCATCGTGCAAAACTTCCGGGCCAAGCCCACCATCCCCATGGCGCATGTCTCTGAACCCAGCCAGGGCGAGATCCTTCGCACTGTGGCCGTAGCTCGCTTGCTACTGCCCGGCGTCAATATTCAAGCCCCTCCCAACCTCAATGCGCTTTATTATGAAGAGTTGTTGGATGCCGGGATCAACGACTGGGGAGGAATTTCGCCACTGACTCCGGACTACATCAATCCCGAAAAGCCCTGGCCGCACCTGGAGCAACTGCGCCTGCGGACGGAAGCCAAGGGCTATGAGCTGCGGCAACGTTTGCCGATTTATCCTGAATTTGTCGCACCGCTCGCTGACAAATCCGGATTACTGGCCGAAAAGCTTCGCGCCGCCAGCAACTCGATCGGCCTGCCCGCCGGGAGGGCCGCATGATTTGCGTCCTCAGCGGAGGAACCGGCGGAGCCAAATTTGTAGAAGGCCTGCGCCAGGCCCTACCTGCCGAAGAAATCACCCTCGTCGTCAATACCGGCGATGACCTGCTCTGGTGGGGACTTTACGTTTCTCCCGACATCGACTCCATCACCTACGCGCTCTCCGGCCTGCTCAGCCGCGAGCGTGGCTGGGGCGTGAAGGGAGACACGTTTCTCTGCCTGCAAGCCATGAAGCAGCTGGGCGAGCCCACCTGGTTCCACGCGGGCGACCGCGACCTCGCCGTTCATATTCTGCGCTCACGCTTGCTGGCCGAAGGCAAAACTCTTTCCCAGGCCACCGCCGCCATTTGCGGCAAGCTTGGCGTTAAAGCGCGAATTCTGCCCATGAGCGATTCACGCATCGAAACGCGCGTCGATACTCCCTCTGGCGAAATGAGCTTCGAAGAATACTTCGTGCAGCGCTGGTATCAGGATCCAGTCAACTCGGTCCGCTATGCCGGCGCCTCCGACGCCGAGCCCGCGCCCGGCGTGATCGACGCCATCGTTTCCGCCGACGCCGTCATCGTCGCTCCCAGCAATCCCATCACCAGCGTCGGCCCCATCCTCGCGGTTCCTGGCATTCGGGAGGCATTGCGCCGGGCTCGCGGAAAAGTGGCAGCCATCAGCCCCATCGTCGGCAACGCTGCCGTCGCCGGACCCGCCGGCATTCTCATGGCCGCGCACGGATTGCCTTGCTCCATCGCCGGCGTCGCCCGCGCCTACGAGGATTTTCTTGATCTCCTCGTCTGTGACGTGCGGGATGCCCGTTCGGCGGAAGCCCTGCGCAAAAACGGCCTGCGCGTTCAATGCGCCCAGACCATCATGCGATCCTCCGAAGACCGCGGCGCTCTGGCTCGAACTGTGCTCGCTGCGGCCATCGGCGGCATCGTATCCGAATCAGTGGCGGAGAACTCGCCGGCTGGTTCAGGCTCCGGCAAACCCTCGGCCCGCAGCGCCTCCGATCAGCCGTGATTCTCATCCCGGTGAAAAATTCGGCCACGGCGAAACAGCGCCTGGCGCCCGTGCTCGACCAGCCTTCGCGCACACGATTGGCGCAGGCCATGTTGCTCGACGTGGTCGCCGAACTCGCTGGCTGGATCAAGCGCCCGCCTTGCGCGCTGGTCACCAGCGACCCGTTCGCGATGGAATTAGCCCGCCAGTACGATTTCGAAATCATTCCCGATCCAATCAATCCCGGCGAGACGGGCGCGATTGAATTTGCCACCCGCCAGTGTGTCGCGCGCGAAGTTGATTTCACCCTGGTGATTCCCGCCGACATTCCTCTGATCCAAAGTAGCGAACTCGAGCGCGTTTTGGCGCAGGCTCCGGAGCAAGGCAGCGTCCTGGTTCCCGCCGCCGACGGCCGCGGCACCAACGCCGCTCTTCGCCGACCCGCCGACTTATTTCCGCTGCGCTTCGGCAATGACAGTTTCAAGCCGCATTGCGCGGCGGCGCGAGCGACCGGCAAACCGTGCGTGATCCTTCCATCGCCCGGCATTGCCATCGACGTCGACAATCCCGAAGACCTGCAGCGGCTTCTTGCTCATCCGGGAAAAACGCGCGCCCAGTCCTTGCTGCGCCAGTGGTCGATCGAAATTCCATTCGCTGCCACAGGGACGGAATGACGTGAGCCAGCTCCGCCGCCGGACAATCTCCCCAAAGGCCGCCGAACTCCGCATTCTTCCCGTATTTTTGCAGGATGACATCGCGCCCGGAGACTCGCTGGCCGAAAAGCTCCTCGCGGCGATGAAAAAGGCCGGCTTCGCGCTCACGGCCGGCGATATCCTCGTCGTAAAGCACAAAGTCGTCTCCAAGTCAGAAGGGCGTATCGTCGATCTCGCCACCATCACGCCGTCTCGTTCTTCTGTTGACTGGGCCAAAAAATACCATCTCGACGCCCGTGTCATCGAACTTGCCTTGCGCGAAAGCCGCTCAGTCCTTCGCCAGAAACGCGGCGTGCTCATCACCGAAACACATCACGGTTTCCTCTGCGCCAATAGCGGCATCGACATCTCCAATGTTGACGGCGGCCGCCACGCCATCCTGCTGCCGCAGGATTCCGATCGCTCCGCGCGCACACTCCACCGCCAGATCAAGCGGCGCACGAGCCTCAGTATTCCGGTTCTCATCAGCGACAGCTTCGGCCGCCCCTGGCGCGAAGGTTTGACGGAATTCTGCATTGGGATTGCTGGCATGAAACCGCTGCGCGATGATCGCGGCCTCCGCGATCCCCACGGCTACCAACTGCACGCCAGCCTCGAGGCCGTGGCCGACGAACTGGTCTGTGCTGCGGGTTTGGTCTGCGGAAAGCTCAACCGCACTCCTGCCGCCATCATTCGCGGCTTCCGTTACCAACCGGGCGCGGGCCGCGTGCGCGATCTTTTGCGTCCAGCCGCAACCGACCTGTTTCGCTGACTATGAAGGATCAAGCTGCTTCCGCGCGGCAGCCGCTCGCCACAATTTTTGCGTTCTTCCGGCAAGACAATCCGCATCAAATCAGCTTAAAATCAGACTTCGCCGCGGGAAGAGACTATGTCAAGAATCCTTACTGCTGCCGAGCTCGAATCTTTCCCCAGCCTCGATTGGTCCGACGTTGCCTCGCGCATAAGTCCGAACATTCGCACCTCGATCGAAACCATCCTTGCCTCGCAGAATGGCAATTCGATCTCTCAGGAAGATGCCTGCCTGCTTGCCCATGCCGAGGGCGACGACCTGCTCGGCCTGCTGGCAGCGGCGAATTCGTTACGCGCCGAACTTTGCGGCAACATCGTCACCTACGTCGTGAATCGCAACATCAACTTCACGAACATCTGTTTTGTGGGCTGCAAATTCTGCGCCTTCAGCCGCGGTCCCCGCGAAGCGGATACATATTTCCTCGAGCCCGCCGGGGTCGCGCAGAAAGCGATCGAGGCCGCGCAACTCGGCGCGACCGAGGTCTGCATCCAAGGCGGCCTGCCTCACGGCCTGCCTCCGTTTTATTATCGCGACGTTCTGCGGGCCGTGAAGCTCGCCGTGCCGCGCATGCACATTCACGCCTTCTCGCCCATGGAAATTGTCTACGGCGTAGAACTCACGGGCATGAAGCTCGCCGACTACCTCTGCATGCTCCGCGACAATGGCCTCGATACCCTGCCCGGCACAGCCGCCGAAATTCTCGACGACGAAATCCGCACCATCCTTTCTCGCAATAAGCTGTCCACTTCGCAATGGATTGAGGTCATACGCACCGCGCACCATTCCGGCATCCGCACCACATCCACCATGATGTACGGCCACGCGGAAACGCCTGCGCACTGGGTGCGCCAGATGCTTTTGCTGCGCGGTATTCAGGATGAAACCGCGGGCTTCACCGAATTTGTCCCGCTCGGCTTCGTCCACCAGAACACGCTGCTGTTTCAACAAGGCTTGGCGCGGTCCGGCCCTTCGCTCGCCGAACATCTCAAGGTGCACGCGCTCGCTCGATTGCTGCTGGCCGGATCGATTCACAACATCCAGGTTTCGTGGGTCAAGCTGAATCGCAAGCTCTCGCAGTTGTGCCTGCATGCCGGCGCCAACGATTACGGCGGCACCTTGATGGAAGAAAACATTTCCCGCGAGGCCGGCGCCACTGCGGGCCAGTACACCAGCCCCGAGGATTTTCAGTCGCTGATTCTCGAAGCTGGACGCATTCCCGCCGAGCGCAACACAACATATTCCCGCATCAAGCTCAAGCTGCCGCTGGAGCAATTCACAACCGAAGAGAACCTGGAGCCGCAATTTGCCTGATCCGCAGCCCATCGCCATACTCGGCGGCACCGGGCCGGCGGGCAGCGGTCTCGCACTGCGCTGGGCGCGCGCCGGAGAAGCAATCATCATCGGCTCGCGCGATGCTCAGCGCGCGCAGCAAGCGGCCGAGCTCATCAAGCAAAAAGCCGGCACCCAGGCACGCGTCTCCGGCATGGAAAATTCCGCTGCCTGTGCCGCGGCAGACCATCTCGTCCTCACCATCCCGTTTGAAGGCCAAGCCGCGCTGCTGAAGCAACTCAAGCCAGCGCTTCGCCCCGGCAGCATTCTCATCGATGCCACCGTCGCGCTGGCGGCTGGCGTGGGCGGACGCGCCTCCCGTACGCTCGGCGTGTGGCAGGGATCCTCGGCGCAGCAGGCCGCCGAACTCGTTCCCCAAGGCGTGAGCGTAGCCGCCGCCTTTCATAATTTGTCGGCCGAGTTGCTGAACGGGGATGCAGATCTGGATTGCGATGTGATCGTGTGCAGCGACGACGAAAAAGCTTCTCAACTCGCACGCTCGCTGGCCGCCAAAATTCCCGGCGTGCGCGCCCTCAACGGCGGGAAGCTGGAAAACGCCCGCATCCTCGAGCAGATCACTGCGCTGCTCGTTGGCCTCAACATCCGCCACAAAGGCCACGGCGGCATCCGCATCACGGGACTGCCGCCGCAAGCCTACCGATAACTTTCGACCCGGCCGCTAAAACCCATACTTCAGCGAAAATTGAATCAATCGCGGCGTACCTACCGTGGAAGTGATCGGCGCAGACCCGCCAGCCGAACCCACCGCCGCCAGCGCCGGAATCTGAAACGACGGGTGATTGAAAAGGTTGAAGAAGTCGCTGCGGAAGCGCAGCGTATGCCGCTCGCCGAAGCGGAAAGTTTTATCCAGGGTGAAATCCACGTTCTTCTGCGGCGGCCCGATGATGCAATTTCGAGGTGTGTTGCCGTACACCGTCGCGTCACTTTGCGTGCCGTCCGACAAAATCGCCTTTGGATCCGACGTGTATGCCGCCGGATTCACCCAATTCGCAATCCGCTGCTCCGGCGTGCCTTTGCTGGGAGCGTTGTTGCAGCCAAAGCCTGGTGAGAACGTCGCCGTCGACGAGGGCGTGCTGGCCAGCGCATATGCCGTGCCTCCCGCCGGATCGTACACCGTGAACGGCGCACCAGATTGCAAAATCAACACGCCGCTCGCTTCCCACCCTCCAAGTGCAGTCTTACTGACGCCGTTGGCATGGGCGAAGAATGGCAACTGGTACACGGCACTGGTCACGAAGCGATGCCGCCGGTCAAAGTCGGAAAGACCGCGCGACGCCTTCGCGTTGTTCTGGTCGTTCACGCGGGTCAGAAACGCCACCGACGCCGTCGACACATCGTCAATGGATTTCGAATAGGTGTACGCGCTCTGCAGATACAGGCCCTTGCCAAAGCGATGCGCCAGCGTCGCCTGCAACGCGCTGTAGTGCGAATCGGAATTCGGCGCGAAGTCCTCGAAATCTCCGGGTGCGATGCCGATGTAGGGCGCCCGCGCAGCCGCATTTTCCGCTGTACTGTCAACAATCGTGCACGACAGCCCCTGCGCCTGCAGGTTCGCGCAACCTTGTCCGGGAACAACAACCGGTGTCTGCGGCGTCGCCAGCGTCGCCTGATCCGGATCGTACGTGGACCGCAGCCGCGTGCCCTTGGTTCCTACGTACCCAAGCTCCATAAACCAGTCGTGGCCCAGCTCGCGCTGAATGGTGAAGTTCCATTGCTGTGTAGTTCCCACCACCCAATGCAACGGCACGGCGAGTTGAATCAGGCTGTTCACATTGCCGGAGAAAATTGGAGAACAGGCCTGCGGATTCGGGAAACCGCAGGGATTGAATCCCTGCAGCACCGACGCGGTCGGCGCATAAGTTTGCGTGGGATTCGCGCCGAGCGGCGGAATGCCGTTGGGAAACGCGGCGCTCGATGCAAAAAGATTGGTCAAGCTGTCCGCGCCAGGCAGAAATCCGACCAGGAATGGATAGGTCGGCGGCACGATGGCCAGGTTGTCCACCGCGCCCAGATCCTCGCGCACGCTGTAGATGCCGTAGCCGCCGCGAATCGACGTTGTGTGCCGCCCCGCCACGTCGTAGGCAAAGCCGATGCGTGGTTCGAACACGGTCGCATATTCGTTGTTCAAGCCCGCCTGGTTCAGCGTGCCCGCAATTCCCGTCAGCCCGAATTTGCCGATGCACTTCGGATAAACGTATGGTTGCCCGGTCGTGATCGCGAGATTTGGATTCGTGTTGCCGGTGTGGCAAAGCGTATCGTAGGGCGCGCCGACAAACTCGTTGCGCACCCCGATGTTCAACGTGAGCGTCTTGCTTGCGCGGTAGTCGTCCTGGGCGAACCAGGCATAGCTGGGAATGCGGTAGTCGTGATTGCCGAGTCCGCCTCCGCCTTCTCCCAGGAACGGCGCCCCGGCGAGAAAGCTTTGGAAATCCGAGCCATATGCCGTCGCGTTGGAAATGAAAAAGATCAAGCCGTTATCCGCGATGGGCAAGCTTCTGCGCATCGACACGCGGTCCGCCTCGCCGCCAAACCGCAGCTGGTGCGGTCCTTTGGTCCAGCTCACCGTATCCACCCACGTGTAATTATCCGAAAGCGCCAGTTGCAACTGCGTTGGATAAGCGCCGAATGCGAACGTGTCAAACTGGAAACGGTAGATATTCGGATCGCCCGCCTGCCCGTTCACTCCCGTCGCCGTCGGCAGGTTGATGCCCGCCTGCGTATTTGTAATCGGCGGCTGGTTATTCAGCTTGTCGCTGATGATGTTTACCCCGAAGCGAAACTCATTGATCAGCGCGTTGTTGAATACATGGGTTTCTGTGATGCTGCCAAAGCGGCTGTGCAGCGGAATATTGATCGGGAAATTCAGGTTATTCGTTCCCGGCTGGCCTCCAGTTTGAATCCCGTAGGAGTCCGCGCCGAAAGGCTCGAAGGTGCTGGAGTTTGACCAGAAGAAGCGCTCCGCCAGGCGATCCTTGCCTCCGCGAAACTCGCGGTCCCAATTAATGGTGAACTGATTGTCGCTGAATTTGCCGGGATCGGTGACCAGGAACGGCACCGACGTCCCGCACGGCGTACTGGTGGGCGCATTCGTCGGCAGCGGGAATAAATATCCCCCGGCAGTCGGCCCAAATTGATTGCTCTGGTATCCCATCAGCGTAAACGCCACCGGATCGATGGGCGCGGTAACGCCACAATCGGCCGCCATCGCCGCCATCGACTGCCGGTCCGCAAGCGGCATGTAGGGGATGCTGGTGTTGATGAAAGTTCCCGGCGAGTCTCCGCTGCGCTGCCGCGTGCCCTGGAGATTGAAGTAAAAGAACCCGAACTTTCCGTCGCTTCCCAGCGGGCCGCCGATGTCGCCGCCAAAAATGTTCTGCTTGATGACCACCTTGCCCAGAAAATAGTCGTTCGCGTCCAGCGCCGTGTTGCGGAAATATTCCCACAAGTCGCCGTGAAAACGGTTCGTCCCGCTCTTCAACGTGGCGTTGATGTTGCCCCCGCCGTTGCGTCCTTGCGTCGCGTCATACAGGCTGGTGCTGACTTTGAATTCCTGAATCGCGTCCGGGCTGGGCAGCGGCGTGAATGTCAGTTCGCCAAAGGCATAGTCTGCCACCGTGATCCCGTCGATCAGATAATTGTTGTTGTCCTCTCGGCCGCCGTTCACGTGGATGTAAACCTGCCCACGCCCTAGCTGAGCCGCCGCGTTCAAATCCGCCGACGCGCCGCTCGATAGCGTCAGCAGCTGCTGAAAGTTTCTGGTCGCCAGCGGCAGGTCGGTAATGGTCTGCGCGCCTAGCGATTGCCCGGTGGTCGCGTCGGTCGTGTTCACCTGCTCCACCTGCGACTGCACCTCCACCACTTCTTTCACGCTGTTCACTTTCATCACTGCGGTCATGCGCGTGGTTTCCGTAATGCGCACCACGACGCCGGGAAACGTTGTCACCGGGAATCCCTGCGCCGTCACCTCCACTTTGTAGGTACCGACCGGCAGCAGCGCAGTCGTGAATGCCCCTGAACTGTCGGTCGTCGCCTGGCGCACGACTTCTCCCGTCGCTTCGCTTCGCACGTTCACCTTCGCGTTGGCAATCACCGCGCCTGAAGCGTCCTGTACAGTGCCGCCGATCGCGCCTGTCGCTCCGCCCTGCCCCCAGACCAATCCCGTAAGCACAGCGACGAAAAGATTCAGTGTGATCAGCTTTCGAAAGGAAGTCATGTGTGTTCCTCCAACTGGACGATCGTCCGCGGCTCACTCGCTCACGAAATGACGCACCGAGGAAGACGACTTGCGGTGAGATAGGAGCCGATATATCACGACCCTTCGCCAATGTTCAAGAATTATGCGAAAGGCAGGAATCAGAAGACAGTTGGACTGGATTTGTGAAATGAATCGAGACCGCAGGCAGGCCTTGCCTTCATTCTTCGATGGCCTGCGTCGCCACTTCCGCAGGCTCACCGCCGGCAGCGGCCTGGGCGACAATCAGTCGTTTCGCCTCGACGCGGATCTTGGGCAGCTGCAGCGCAAACCAGCCGGCTCCTGCCAACGATGCCAGGCCGCCGATCGCGACCGTCACCGGCGCCCCCAGCCTATCCGCCAGCGCTCCGCCCAGTAGCGCTCCAATCGGCGCCATTCCCATGAACATCATCGAATAGACGGCCATCACGCGGCCGCGCAGCGCATCCGGCACCATCACCTGGATCAGCGTGTTGGAGCACGCCATCTGCAGCATGATCGAATACCCCACCGGCAGCAGCAGGAAGACGGAAATCCAGAATCGGTGCGAAAGGGAAAAGACCACCAGGCTCGCGCCGAATCCCGCGCTGCACCACGCCACCCAGCGCCCCAGCCCCCTCACACCTTCGCGGAAGGCCAGCGTCAGAGCTCCCAGCAGCGCGCCCACGCCGGTAGCGCCCATCAGGATTCCCAGGCCCTTGGCGCCGCCGTGCAGAATCTTGTCCGCAAAAATCGGCATCAGCACGACATACGGCATGCCAACCAGGCTCACCAGTCCCAACAACATGAGCAGCGCGCGAATCGGCGCCGTCTCGTTGACAAAGCGAAATCCTTCTTTCACATGTTCGAGCGGCGATGCATTGGACGCCCTCGCCGGGCTGTGCACCCGCATCATCAGCAATCCGATGATCACCGCGATGTAGCTGATGCCGTTGGCAAAAAAGCACCAGCCTTCGCCGATTTTCGCCACCAGGATTCCCGCAATCGCCGGGCCGATCACGCGCGCCCCATTGAACATCGAGGAGTTCAGCGCGATCGCGTTCATCAAGTCTTCCTTGCCCACCATGTCCACCAGGAACGACTGCCGCCCGGGAATATCGAAGGCGTTCACGATGCCCAGCAGACTGGCCAGCACGAATACATGCCACACCTGAACTTTATGGAAGAGGGTCAGCGCCGCCAGGATGAGGGCCAGGATCATCGAAGCGACCTGCGTCGCAATGACCACATAGCGGCGGTTGGAGCGATCGGCGGTGATTCCTCCCACCGGTGCAAAAAGAAACACCGGGACCTGGCTGGCAAAGCCAACCGATCCCAGCAGCAGCGCCGAACCCGTCAGCCGGTAAACCAGCCACGACTGCGCCACCGTTTGCATCCACGTCCCGATCAGCGAAATCAGTTGCCCGCTGAAAAAAAGCTGGAAATTGCGGTGCCGCAGTGCCCGCCACGCCATCTGCCAACGCGAGCCGCCCCTTGCGCCCCCGTTGCCGGCTGCATTTGAATTTTCCTGGATTGACGATCCTGCTTGCGCCACGGTCTTTGGATGTTTCCGACTCCTTCTACGATTACTATAACTTGAACATTTTCCAGCCACGTTGCCACGGACGCGCTGCGCAAATGCCGCAGGCGCGATCTTCTGATTTCACCGGCGCCCGGGAGCCCTATCTCCAAAGTTTTGACGTGCCCGGACCATAGTTTTCCGCAAATTTCAATAGGGACAACTCCTGCGAATTTTTGTCTTTCCAGACCGCCGGGACTGCGCTAAAGTGACAGTTGCTTTCTGCCCGGCTCGCCCTAAGGAATGACACGACGATGAACGCTCCTCCGGTTGGTGTCGAACGTCGCATTGGACAGCGCTTCGCTTTGAATCTTCCGGTTGCCGTCCGCGATTTGGCCACGGAACTCCAGGGCTTGGGCTTCAGTCAGGATCTCAGTTCGCGAGGCGTGTTTCTGTTCACCGAAATGGCTCTGAGCGAAGGAGCCGAAGTGGAGCTGACGTTAAAGATGCCGGCGGAGATCACGCTCGGCGAAAACATGCCGGTTCGCGCCCGAGGCCGTGTTCTGCGCATCGTGCAGCCCGCCGACCCCGGAAAGAAAGACGTAGCCCCCGAGGCTAACCGCACCAAAATCGGCGTGGCTGTGTGCTTCCACGGCTACGAGTATCTATCGGAAACTGAAGACGCTCCAGCCGATTTTCGCCGCATCGCCGGCTTGCACCGCACCGCCGACGCCACTCGCTCGGCTACGCCCCTGCCTTCCACGCCGCGACCGGCGGCAAATTAATTTCAGAATTTGCCCTTCCGACTCTTTCTCAGCCGCGCCACCTTGCCTTAGAATGCTCTAACAGCGCCCGATTCGCGCCAGTCTCTCTTCTGTGACGCTCCACAGTAAGTCTGGTTCTGGCCAACTCGTCACCTTCACCGATCCTGTTCACATTGGGGTTCGTAATGCGAAAACCATGCAGCCGTTACTTGAGTCACTTGGCTAAGGGGACCCTCTCTTTCTAACATGCAAACACCGAGAGAAATCAGCGAGAAGCGTGCGATGCATGGGATTGCGGTAGCCATCCTTACCGAAAAACGCGATCAGTTGTCGGAGTTGCAGAACCGTGTGGACGCAACGCGCCTCGGGCGCGTCGTGTTCGCCAACGTCGGCTTTCCTTCCGGCCCCACCGACGCCATCTTGCGACAGATCCAGGATCTGCGCGCCGAAGTCGTCATCGTCGACATTTCTTCGGAGAATTCGCAACGCGCCATCAAGGCCATCGAACTGCTTCAGGCCAACACTCTTCAGCTGGGAATCTTCGCCAACGGACCGATGCATCCGCCCACGACCATTGTGGCCAGCATGCGCGCCGGAGCCGGCGAGTACCTCGACGATAGCGCGGGCGCGGAATCGCTGCTGGAAGCTCTCACTCGTTTCAGTTCCAATCGCACCCGCAGCCGCGGCAGCGCGGGCAAGGCTCGCATTTTCACCTTCCTCAGCGCCAAGGGCGGCGCCGGCGCCACCACCGCCGCTGTGAATACCGCCGTCGCCTTGCAGCAGTCTCATGGCGACGTGGTGCTCGTCGATTTTGCTCCCGTCGGACACGCTCACCTGCACCTGAACGTACGGCCCAGTTTCGGCGTGCCGGATGCCCTGGAAAATCTTCATCGCCTGGACGCATCCTTGCTCGAAGGGTTGATGACGACATGCAAGGATGGCTTGCAGCTTCTGGCCGGGCCGCAGCAACCCTATCCCGCGGTGCCTACGCCCGCTGAACTCGCCCGCCTTTTCGATCTGCTGGTGAATCACTACCGGTATGTAGTCGTCGATGCTTCCAGCCGCCTCGATCCCACGACGCGCCTGCTCTCTGATCTTTCCAACGCCGTGCTCATGGTGGCCCAGACCGACGTGGTGTCGCTGTGGAGCGCCGGCCGCATCCACGCCTTCCTTGAAGAAGGATCGGGCCGCAAGCGCTTGCAGATGGTTCTCAATCGCCACAAGAAAATTCCGGGCTTCACCGACGACGACGTGCAGCAGTCCACCCACTGCCCGGTTTTGTGGAAAATTCCCAACGCCTTCCAGGCCATCTCGCCTGCCATCGACCACGGCACGCCCGTAGTTCTTCAGGAAAACCAGGAAGTAAGCCGTTCGTTCCGCGCCCTGGCTGCGGTCTTGGCGGATGCCTCCACCAACGGCGAGGGCGAACTCGATATCGCCGGAGCTCCCGAGAAAGCCGACCCGCGCAAGAAAGCGCCTGGCCGCCTCGTCATCACTCCGGCCCGCGCCGGCCAGTAAATCCGCCTTCGTTCATCGCCGCCCAAATTCCTTTATTTACCTTCCTGCTCCCATTCGTATCTAATGGAGCCTGCATCCCGGCATTCGCACTTGATTTTTTGTGACAAGGAGAGACCTCGTATGTCCCTGAAATACCGCGGCTCAATCGTGTTTGTCACGTTGATCGTCCTGGCTTCGGCGGTTGTGGCTCAGCCCAAGCCATTCTTCCAGGTTTCCGATGCGCGTCACGTCGGCTTCGTATACGCCTACGCTCCTTCCATCATCGTCAAAGAAGGCACCTACCACGTCTTCTTCTGTTCGCAGGGCGTCTCGCCCACGTGGGATTACATCCGCTACACGACTTCCCGCGACGGCCACCGCTGGTCCAAGCCGCAGGTGATTCTGCGAGCCACCGGCGCAAACGATAACGACATGGCCGCCTGCGATCCCAGCGTCGTTTTTTACAAGGGCTTCTATTACATGTACTACTCCAGCGCTTCGAAGACCGGACCTAAGTCGCACCAGACCGTGATCCAGGTCGCGCGTTCCCAACGCATCAGCGGCCCGTACCTTACCTACACCCAGCGCCACACCTGGGAACCCACGCCCAAAGATCCGCAAGTCGTCGTTCATCCATTGCAAACCCAGACCAGCGGCTACGGAGCAGGGCAGGAAACCGTGGTGGTGCACGACGGAAAGTTGATGATGTGGTACGACGACGATTCTGCCTTCGTGGATGGCAAGCCGCATCCGCAGGTCTTCCTGCTCGAATCCACCGATCCGGTGGCGTGGTCTCCGGCTCCGAACCATGCGACCAACCTGCCCAACCAGCACTCCATCGACATCAAGTTCGATCCTGCTTCGTCGCAGTTTGTCATGGTCGCAGTGCAGGATCAGTTCAAGGAAACTTCGTTCCTGGGCCGCGCCTATTCCAAGGACGGAATGACCTGGAGCGCGCCCGAGAACGCCCTGCCTTCGGCAAAGTTTCCTCCTTTCGCGCACGACAGCGGTCTCGCCGGAGACGAAAATGGCAACCTGGAAAAGCCTCATACGCTTGTCAGCTTTTCCTCGCCGTACGACATGGGCGCAAAGAGCGAATGGGGCAAGTGGGATCTTTTCGGCGCATTTGTCGACCTCGAACCTGGAGGACAGAAACGATAGTTGCCGCGCGGCTTTCGCCACGCTCCGCTGCATGGGGTTGAGAGTGGCATTCTTGCGAACTTGGCGAAAGCCGCGACTGCGGATTCAAATCCTTTTATGTCCGCCGAATCCGCCGCCAGTCGATGGATTTGCACTTCCAGGTATCCGCAAGCCCGGGCTTTCCATCTAACATAGGACGATGCCTGCGATGCTGGAACGCGCCGCGCCGCCTGTGCCGGATTCTGCGGATCATTTTTTGGCGGACGTCTTCGTCACCCGCAAATTTCCCTGGGCCAGTTTTTTGCAATCCAGCGCGCTGCACGCCATCGCGCTGGCCGCAATGTGGGGAACCGGGCGCCTGGTCGCGTTGCAGCCGCAGGTTTCACCGCAACCGGTCTTTGCCCATTCCACCGTTATCTATTACACGCCTTCGGAATACCTTCCTCCGCTCGATACGCGCCGCGAAAGTTCCGCTTCCGTTCGCCGGGCCGATCCCGAAGTCGCGTCGCAGGCGCTTATCTCTGTACCGCAAGAGGCCGACAACCGTTCGCAAACCATCGTTGCGCCTCCCGCAGTCCGCCTGCAGCGCGCCGTTGCTCTGCCCAATATGGTTGCACTGTCCAAATGGGACGATCCTCGCATGCCGATCGGCCCCGCTCCCGTAGTCAACGCATCGCAAATCTCACGGCTCGCGCCCCGCGTAGAGAATGCCGTCGTCGCTCCTCCTCCCAGGCTTGAGAGCGCACAGCGCGAGATGCCGAACGCCCCGCAGGCCGCCATCATCGCGCCTCCGCCGGAAGCGACTCAAAGTTCGACACGCCGGCTCGGTGACTTGAATGTGGCGCGCAGCGCCGTAATCGCCCCAGCTCCGCAGCTTACCGTCGATGAGCAGCGTGCTTTCTCCGGTAGAAGTTCGGCGACGGCAAAAGCTTCCACGAGTGTGGTGGCGCCGCCTCCGTCCCTGCTCTCTGCCGGTGGCTCGCGCTCGGGCGGCAACGTGATTGCGCTGAGCCTGCACCCTGCCGTCACAGCTCCGCCCGATCCTCCTGCCGGAAACCGGCGCGGAGAGTTTGCCAGTACACCGAGTGGACGCCATGGCGCGTCAGGCGCCGCTGGCGCATCTGCCGGAGACTCGTCGGCGAATGGCAAATCGAATGAAACTTCTCCTGGAACGAAATCGGCCAGCAGCCTGCCCTCCGGCTTATACGTCGGCGCACCCGCAAAGCCAGCCTCGCCCGCTTCCGGTGATCCAGCGAGCGGTTCCGGCCGTAACAGCGTAAATCCAAATTTGCTGGCCAATGCGCGGCCGCCGCGTCTTTCCTCGCGCGCGCTGCAGCCGGAAGCTTCTACCCGGCTTTCCGAAGAAGAACGCGCAGTTTTCGGCAACCGCAAGTTTTATTCTTTGAGTTTGAACATGCCGAACCTGAATTCTGCCGGCGGCAGTTGGGTGGTCCGCTTTGCCGCGCTCAAGGCGGAATCGGGCCCCGCCGGCCTTCGCGGAAACTCGAATCCTTCCTCCGATGATCCCGCCGGCCTTTCGGCTCCGTCCGCCATCCGCAAAGTGGATCCTGCGTACCCTTTGGAGATGATGCGGCAGCACGTTGGCGGCACCGTGATCCTGTACGCCGTCATTCACGCCGACGGCAGCGTGGGCAGCGTGCGAGTCCTGCGCAGCATTGATGATCGCCTCGATCAGTTCGCCAGCGAAGCCATCGCCAAGTGGAAGTTCGATCCTGCTACAAAAAACGGCGTGCCCGTTGAAGTGGAAGCGACTTTCTGGATTCCGTTCCAGCCAGCGCGCGTCGGTGCCAATTTTTAAAGCGTTTTCTGTTTTGATTGATTCCCGCGCACACGATGCGCATGAACGCGAGGCTCGACGATTCACGCCTGAGAGAATCGTTGTTCCCGCGGTGTTTGGCGCCTCGGTGTCTCTGGAGTGAATAGCTGCTACGCCTTCGCGCCCTTCTTTTTTTCCAGCGCGGCGTAAATGGCGGGATCAGTGCAGATTTCGTAATACTGGCGATCGCTCCATCCCAGCACAGAAAAATCGTCAGGGTTGATGCGGCACAGCCGGCTCTGCCGCACCACGATTTTCCGGAATATGTCGCGATCCACCGGCACAGTTCCGCTGGCCAGATTGTATTCGCCCTTATCCGAAACTTTGGACGCGGGCAACTTCACGGCCAGGGGCACAAGCGAGATCTCCTGCTCCAGCTTGCGAAAAGCCGCCTCGTTCATGCGGATGCCGCCCAGGTTGTAATTGAGAATCGAGTCCTCGGGATTGCCCGCCGGTGCTGCGCCCTCGGGCGCGTCCACCTCAAACGCATACACATGGAACGGCCCGGCCTGCGCTTCCATCGCCTTGCGCGCGCGCTTGTTGCAGCCCGAAAGCCGGTCGCTCTCGTTCAACGCCTCTGAGATCATGATGTGGCGCTCTCCGTCCATCAGGTAAAGCGGCGCCGATTCCTGCAGCGTGATGCCCACTCCCAGTTCGAGTTCCGGCATTCCCGATCGCTGCATCAATTCGTTGTAGCCGCGCACGATTTCGATCATCTCCCGCGCCAGCACGCAAGCCCGGCTCACCGCCAGCTCCGGCTCGCCTTCGCGCTCCAGCAGCGCCAGAATGATGGCGTCGCCTTCCAGGAAAACTTTCTGCGCGCCGTATTTATCCAGAAGCTTGTTCACCGGATCATAAAAGTTCAGGCTGAAATACGATGCCGGATTCAGTCCTTTCTCCGTCAGCGTTCGCGTCAGGCGCGTGGAATCGCGCACATCGGCCTTAATCACCACATGGCGCAGCACCCGGTCCTCTTCCGTAAGCTGCTGCTCCTCCGGCAGGAGAAATTCATAGAGCGTTCCGTTCACCCGCGAAAGCTCGCGCAGCTTCTCAGTGTTCGCCAGGTTCACCGAATCGAGGGCCGCATTGAGCACCTCTAACCGCCGCAAGTCGCGATGATATTGGGAAAAGTCCTGCAGGAATCGGGCCGCCAGCTTGGCGCGCTCGGCGCCGCGGCACCCGGCAACCTTGCCCACCGCCGCATACAAGCTGTCCGGCGAGAGCCGTCCATGTTCCTGGATCAGCCGCTCCACGCGGTCGCACTCCGGCCGCGATATTAATGCATTTTTCAACTGCTGCGGATTGATGCGCGGCGCGTACTCGCTGAGCAGCGGAACCACGTGATAAGAAGCGATCACGCACTCCATCACCTGCTCGTCCTCAAGCAGCCGCACCCATTGCGAAAGCCGTTCCAGCTGCGCCGCGCCTTCGGCGGTAGATTCGTCGGGCGTTCCCGTGCCCACCAGCGCCCGCGCATTCTCCGGCGCGCACATCCAGGCGTCGATTGCACCGCTCGTGGTCTCTTCGCCGTAGACCGAGCGCAAGAAGGCCCAGGTTACATCCTGCAGGCGCGGATAGCGGTCCGGATCGCGGTCCCAGTTGCCGAGCATTACGTAGTGCTCGGCGCACAGGTAATCGTCGCGGCCATCTTCAGAAAATGCCAGCCGGTTTACGAAGAGCCCGTAGCTGGCCAGCTTGCTGCCCGGATCGTCGGGCTTGGCTTCGCCAAAAAACGAGCGGCGCGTGCGCCCCAGCGTTTCTTTCTCGACTTCGCGCAGCGTCTCAAATAAATCCTGACCGGTTTTGCGCAGGATGATCTTCTTGCGCACCTGGAAAGCAGCCACACGCTCGCGGTATTCCACCGCGCGGCCATGCCGGATTCCTTCGTAATTTTTCAGCAGGACGCGGCAGCGCTCCAGCACCTGCGCAAACTGCTGCTGCATCTCCGTCCGCAGAAATTTCGTCACTGCCAGCCGCGCCAGCAGGTCAATCGAGATGTTTTCTTCTTTTTTGGCGCGATTCAGCGCCGCCAGATGAAGTTCAGTCAGCAGCGGCTTCCACTCCGCCTTATCCGCGGGATTTTTCTTGGCTGCCGGTCCGGGCTTTCGCATCCACGATGGAACTTCATTTTTTGGCGGAGCTTCAGAGGCGAGCAGCCCTTCCACATCGCCATGGCGGGCTATCGAGCGCATGATCTGCGCCCGCGCCGCCTCCACAAAGCGCGCGCTGAGCGCGACGTCATGCCGAAGGTTGTCCACACCCACGGCCAAGCCTTCGAGCGCAATCGCAGGTGCGGCCGAAACCAGTTCGGGCGCCGCTGCTTTCTCGCGCTCCTTACCCAGCCGGAAAATCGGTAGTCGAGGCATGCTTGCGGTCGGAAACTAGTGCGGAAATTGCTGATTCCACAACTACATAACGAGGCTAGCACGGCAGCCGCAGCGCCTAAAGTTACCTAGGTTATGACCACCGTTCTGCCGCCTTTTCAACAGCCTCCCGCCCCTCGCACTCGCTTGTGCGGTGTAGAATTTTCGCGTTGCGGCAACCTCGCTGGCCGCCACATGAAACATAGGGACACTCTTTATGACAGCCTTCACCGTGAATGGTAAAAAAGTCGAACTCGAAGTCGACCCGTCTACCCCGCTGCTCTGGGTTGTCCGCGAAAATCTTGGCCTCACCGGCACAAAATTTGGCTGCGGCATGGCGCAATGCGGCGCCTGCACGGTGCACATCAACGGAGAAGCGGTACGCTCCTGCGTGGCGCCGGTATCGCGCGCCGAGGGAAAATCCGTCACTACCATCGAAGGACTGTCGCCCGATCTGAGCAATCCGCTGCAACGCGCCTGGATCGAAGAAGATGTTCCGCAATGCGGCTACTGCCAGTCGGGACAGCTCATGAGCGCCGCTGTCCTGCTGCGCGACAAGCCCAATCCCAGCGATGACGACATCGATGCGGCCATGACCGGCAACATCTGCCGTTGCGGCACTTATCCGCGCATACGGCGAGCCATCCATCGTGCGGCCGAGATGGCGGCGAAAGCAGGCGCGCGATGAACTCCCGAAATCCGGCGATCGCCCGGCGTGATTTCTTAAAGGTTTCGGTCGCAGCCAGTGGCGGCCTTCTCATCGGCTTTCATTTTCCCGGCATTGGCAAGCTTTCTGCCCAACAGGCTGCCACGAGCTCTTTCATGCCGAACGCGTTCGTGCGCATCGGCACCGATGAGCGCGTGACCGTGATCGTGAACCACTCGGAAATGGGGCAGGGCGTCTACACTTCGTTGCCCATGCTTCTGGCCGAAGAGCTTGATGCCGATTGGACCAAGGTTGGCTACGAATCGGCTCCCGTCGATCCCAAATACAACCACCCCGCCTTCGGTATGCAGATGACCGGCGGCAGCTCCAGCGTCTGGTCGGGACTGGAACAGTTTCGCCAGGCCGGCGCGGCCGCGCGCGCCATGCTCATCGCCGCCGCTGCACAGCAATGGAACGTCGACGCTTCCTCCTGCCGCACAGAATCGGGTGCGGTGCTCACCGGATCGGATCGCAAATTGAGCTACGGCCATCTTGCCGCCGCAGCGGCGAAGCTCACTCCTCCCGCCAAAGTTCAGTTGAAAGATCCCAAGACTTTCAAGTTGATTGGCAAGCCCATCAAGCGCCTCGATACTCCCGACAAGTTGAACGGGAGAGTCGAGTTCGGCATCGATGTGAAACTGCCCGGCATGCTGACGGCTGTCATCGCCCGTCCGCCTATCTTTGCGGCGAAGATGAAAACCGTCGACGATGCCCGCGCCCGCTCTATGCCCGGCGTGCGCAAAATTGTCGCGATTCCCGCCGGCATCGCCGTGGTTGCCGATACCTTCTGGCAAGCCAAGACCGCGCGCGATGCTCTCCGCGTGGAATGGGACGAAGGCAGCATGCGCGACTTCGATACCTCCAAGATGATGCAGGATTTTCGCGAGCGCGCCAAAACACCGGGAACCAGCGTCCGCAAGGACGGCGATGCCGAAGCCGCCTTCGCCGGTGCGGCCAAAAAACTGGAAGCGGTCTACGAAGTTCCCTATCTCTCGCACTTGATGATGGAGCCGCTCAACTGCACGGTGGACTTGAAAGCGGACTCCTGCGAGGTTTGGACCGGTTCGCAATTCCAGACCATCGACCGCGCCAACGCTGCCAAAGCCGCTGGTCTGCCTCCGGAAAAAGTTCAGCTTCACACCACCTTCCTGGGCGGCGGATTTGGACGCCGCGCCAATCCCGCGTCCGACTTCACCGTGGAAGCGGTGCATGTTGCAAAAGCGGCCGGCGCACCCGTCAAGGTGATCTGGACGCGCGAGGACGACATGGCGGGCGGCTGGTATCGTCCCGCCTTCCTGCACGCCATTGCCGGCGGAGTGGATGCCTCCGGCAATGCGGTGAGCTGGCGCTCCCGCCTGGTCGGCCAGTCGATCATGGCAGGCACGCCCTTCGCCGCCATGATGATGAAAGGCAAAGCCTACGATCCCGCTTCGGTCGAAGGCGTCGATGATCTTCCCTACTCCATCCCCAATGTCACCGTGGAATCGCATCAAGCCGAGATTGCCGTTCCCGTGCAGTGGTGGCGTTCCGTCGGCCACTCCCACACCGCATTTGCCGTCGAGTGTTTCGTCGATGAACTGGCCGCCCTGGCCGGGAAAGATCCCTATCAATTCCGCCGCGCACTCTTGCAGAAACAACCGCGGCACCTGGGCGTGCTCGATCTCGCTGCGCAAAAAGCAGGATGGGATAAGCCCCTGCCACCCGGCATGGGCCGCGGCATCGCCGTGCACTTCGCCTTCGCCAGCTATTCGGCGCACGTCGCCGAAGTTTCCGTAAAAGACAATCAGGTTCGCGTGCACCGCATGGTTTGCGCCATCGACTGCGGCCAGTATGTGAATCCCAACATCATCCAGGCGCAAGCCGAAGGCGGCGCCATCTTCGGCGCGTCCGCCGCTCTTTTCCAGGAACTTACCTTCGCCAACGGCCGCCTGCAGCAGACCAACTTCCACACCTTCCCGGTGATGCGCATCAACGAGTGCCCCGAGATCGAAACTCACATTGTCGAAAATAATGAAAAGTCCGGCGGAATCGGAGAGCCGGGCGTGCCCTGCGCCGCTCCCGCCATCGCGAATGCGATCTTCGCGGCAACCGGCAAGCGCATTAGAAAGTTGCCCATCCGCATCACGGAGGCGGTATGAAACCCGCAGCCATCCGAATCCTTTTCGCGACCCTCATCGTCGCCAGCATCGCGGTCGCGATTTCATTTTCGCCGGCAGCCGCGGCCGGCCCCCCGGCTCGCCCAGCCAGTTCCTCCGCCAGCAGCGGCGATGGCTCTTTGTTCACTGCGTTTGTTCCCGTGCTGCGGCATCCCCGCTGCATGAATTGCCATTCTCAGGGAGATTATCCGCGGCAGGGCGACGACGGCCATCCCCACACCATGAACGTGCGCCGCGGCCCCGTCGGCATGGGAGTGACTGCCGAAAAATGCACCGCCTGCCACCAGGACCACAATCTATCCGGAGCGCATCTTCCTCCGGGCGCGCCCGGCTGGCACCTGCCGTCTCCCGCGATGCCCATGATCTGGCAAGGGCTGACCGACGCGCAGCTTTGCCAGTCGATCAAAGATCCAAAGCAGAACCGCGGCCGAAATCTTGACCAACTGGTAGAACACCTCACCGAGGACAAGCTGGTCATGTGGGGATGGAATCCCGGCGAGGGCCGCACACCGGTCCCGATTCCGCACGAAGAGTTCAGCAAGAGAGTAAAGGCATGGCAGGCCGCAGGCGGTCCCTGCCCGGCGAACTAGAGTTCTGCTGGCGGAAGTGGCGAACCAGTCCTACCCGGCTCGCTCTTCCCCGGCTCGCTCTTCGCGCCGCCAGATCGGCAGCGCGTCGGCGCCGCGCGCCAGCATGCCCAGCGTCGCCATGCCCGACGTCGGTTCATTCCATTCGTGCAGCGCCGCGGCGTGCGTGTCGGTTCCCGATTGTTCTCCCGCAAAAATTGGCTTATTCGCGACCGTTTCATAGGCGTAGCCGCCCAGCACGACCTCGCCCCCCGCTCCCCACCAATCCGTCACCGTCATGCGCGCCCAGCCATAGTGAACTTCGCCATTGATGTAGAACTGGAATCCCAGGTACTTGTTGACCTTGTTCTTCCAAGGGCCGTCGAACCACGAAGTCGTTCCATAGGCGCCGGCGAAAGCCATCACATATCCGCTGTAGCTGGTTCTGCCGGTAAACTGCCGTTTGGATCCGATCGGGGCCTTGCGGTTCAGCGCCGCTGCGTTGAAACTCGCCGATGCTTGCACGACCTTGTTGCCGGCGACATCCGGCACCACCGCTAATATCGACGAATGGTCGAGTTGCCGCATCATCAGCCCGAAATCGTTGACGCCGTCGTGGTTCAGATCTATCTGGTAGGTGGATTTCCCGGCGAGTTTGACGTTAACCGCCGTGTAAACAACTTCAGCGGCTGCATCCGGCACAGCCAGAGCCGCCACGCCCGCCGCCGTCGCCGCGGCAACGTAGGCAATCAGGTGTTTATCTAGCCTCGGGTTGACTGCAATCTGGGGGCGCGATGCAGCATTCGAGCGAGCGGTGTGCGGCATGACTGGCACTCCTTAAGGAGAGATGGGCACGGCAGAACGGTCATTGATTTTGTTGCCAGTTGGGAAGAAAGTCAATAGGGAGATTTGTGAAGATGTGTTGAAGATTTGCACAACGCCTCGTTCAAATTTGCGGGCGACCAGCGTACGGGGCTAGCGGCTGCTTTTTCGCGCCGCCTCGAATTCATCGCCCTTTTGCCATTCCACCCGTTGGGAGAGGCTGGCAGCTTCCCAGCCCAGCGCGAATCCGAATCGCGCCACGGCCGAGTCTCCGGTGAAATCCATTTCCGGGCGGTACTCATCGCTCGGCTGGTGATAGCGCTTGGTCACGAATTCCTTATTTTGTTCCGCGCCCCACGCCTCGCTGTGCCCCTTAAATTTCACTCCTTCGTTGATCGAAAACGATGGCACGCCGGCTTTGGCCAGGCTGAAATGGTCGGAGCGGTAAAAATGCCCGGCCTCGGGCCGCGCATCGGGACGAATCGCCAGCCGGAACTCCTTGGCCGTGGCCTGCACCCAGGGATAAAAACTGGTGCGCTCCGCGCCCGAAACATCCACTTCCTCGGGCGCTCCCAGCGGCGGCACATCGTCGTAGTTCAAATCGAGCGTGATCTTCCCCGCGGCCACCGGCGGATGCTCGGCCAGATACTCCGAGCCCAGCAGCCCCTGCTCTTCCGCCGTGACAGCGGCAAATAGAATGGATCGCGCCGGGCGCTCGCCCGCGATGCTGAACGCCCGCGCCACTTCCAGCAGGATGCCGCAGCCGGTCGCGTTGTCCGCCGCTCCGTTGTAGATGTTGTCGCCCGGCATCTCCGGCCGCATGCCGAGATGGTCGTAATGCGCCGTGTACAACACCGCTTCATCACTCATCTTGCGGCTCGATCCCGGCCACAGCGCCAGCACGTTGGTGGACTCGAAGTTTCGCACTTTGCTGACCATGTGCGCCTTCAGCTTCACGCCCAACTCCACGGGATGAAACTGCGGGCTGCGCGCATCCGCCATCATCTTGTCGAGGTCCATGCCCGCCGCGTTCGCCAGTCTCTTGGCGCTTTCTAACTGCACCCACGACGCCACTTTCAACCCCGCTCCCTCAAGCTTGAGGAACGATTTCTCGCCCGAATTCGAGTTGCGCACCACTTCCCACGGGTAGCTCGCCATGTCTTCGCGATGCACCAGGATCACGCCCGCCGCGCCCTTGCGCAGAGCTTGTTCATACTTGTACGTCCAACGCCCGTAATAAGTGAGAGCCTTGCCCTTAAAAAACTTTGGATCGTCCGACGGCGGTTCGTTCACCAGCATCAGCAGGACTTTTCCGCGCACATCCACACCCTTATAGTCGTCCCAGTTGTATTCGGGCGCCTCAATGCCGTAGCCGGCGTACACGATTTCGGCGTCCACTTCCGATTTTTCCTGTTGCGACTGGTCGTAGGCTACGTAGTCATCGAGCATCTTCAAATTGATGGCCGCGCCATGCCTGGGCGCCAGAGTGAATTGCGTTTCCGGCAGCGTCGTCACTCCCACCAGCGGAACTTTCTGCAGATAGCTTCCGTGATCGCCCGCCGGCTTCAGGCCATACTCGGCAAATTGTGTGGCGATGTACTCCGCCGCCAGTTCGCCACCGCGCTGCCCGGTGCCTCGGCCTTCCAGCAGATCGTGCGCCAAGAAGCGCACGTGCCACCGAATGTGCTCGGGACTCATGGTCTCCATGGCGGCAAAGGCCGGGCCCGGAAGATGCACCGACACCGCTTCTCGCTTGCCTCCTGCGGCCGCCGCGGGTGCTCCGCCCGCCACACCTGTGCCCCTCAACCCCAACAGCAGCGCAGCCAACATCGCCAGTGTTGCCTTTGATCCCATAGAGAAGTCCTGTCCCTCGAATGCAGCCGCCGGGGCGCAGCAAGCCCCGGGACCGGCCTTATGAATTCATAAAATTTTAGCGGAATGCCCCCGGTTGCTGCAGGTTACCGGCAGTCTGTGCCCCAAAGGGCATGGAGGACGCGAGCAGACACCCCAGAATTACCGGTTCTTTCGGCGAAAGGTCATCGCACCGACGTTCTAACGGCTATGCGGCACGAGGGGCCCTTCGCTCTGCCGATTGCCCGACCCCGGGCAATGAAGATTGAACTTGTCCTGCCCCGATTTTTTGGGATCATTGCAGGCGTCGTGATCATGCGCCTCAGATCCGGAAACTGCCAGAAAATCCCGCGACCGCGGGATTAATTCTTCGACCCTCAACCGGCGCGGAAATCTCTAACATCCTCGCCCGGCTTGAATACCACGACCGGTGCGGCATTGCCGGCTTCCGCCATCTTCCGGCCGATCTGCTCGAAATCCGCTTTCACCCAGCCGACGCTGGAAACTTCGATTTCGCCGTCTTCGCCAATCCAGAAAATGCTGGGCACATTCGTCAGCCCGTACGCATTCGATACCGGATATTTCTCGGTATCGTCGAGCAGCACCGGAAAGCTGACTCCGAACTCTTTATTGAAGGCCGCCGTCTCGCGCGGATTGTTTTGCGAAATCCCCACCATCGTCACGTTCTGGTGCCCATACGCCCTGTACAGCCGTTCCAGAAACGGCAAAGCATACTGGCACGTCGGACAGGAAACCTTGAAAAACGCCAGCACCACCGGCCCGCGCGTCAATTCCTCGCGCAGCACGAAACGCTTGCCATCCAACGCCTTCAACTCAAACTCGGGCGCCTTCGCCCCCGCGGATAATGCCGCCATCCTTCCTCCTGCTCGATTTCGAAATGATTGCCAGGGCCAGCGCATACGCCCCCATGCGTGCTGACTTCGTGGTTCTATTTTAGATGACCTGACAACGGTATTCGGCTCTTTCGGCCGCGCCGGTGGCCGTGCCACGGCTGCACTGGCAGACAACTGCGAGTCAGAGCATCGCCGCTTTCCCCAGAATCTTCCTTGCCAGCCCGGTCAGCGCCATGCGCTCCAGCCGGTCGATTGCGATCCATCGTCCCGCCACCTCCGGCGGCGCTGCCACGCGCCAGACGTTCACCGTGTAATCGGTAACGGTGATGGAATGCCGCAGCCGGAATACCGGTAGCGCATGGTCATGCTTTCCGCCGCTGATTCCATTCCGCCGATTCGCCAATCGAGGCCGATCCACCACCCTTTGGCCCGCATCCTCGGCCGGACCCGCAACCTGCGGCAGTTCCCACATGCCCGCCATCAAACGCGCATCCCGCGCCCGCTGTACCAGGAAAACTTCCTCTTCCCGGCAAACCAGCGCGTAGTGGATTTCGCGTTTCTGCTGCGGCGCGGCCTTCGCGCCGCCTTCCAACTTGCCGCGCGTCGCGCATGTATCGTTGACCGGGCACAGCAGGCAGGCCGGCGCCTGCGGAGTGCAGACGGTCGCGCCAAGTTCCATCATGGCCTGGTTGAAATCGCCCGGCCGGTTCGCATCCAACAACGCCTTGGCCGCCATCCACAACTCTTTGCCTGCCATCCGCCGGCCCGTCAGCCGCTGCACCACCCGCTCCACGTTGCCATCCACCACCGCCGCCGCTTCGTCAAACGCAATGCTGGCGATCGCCGCCGCCGTATAGCGCCCGATCCCCGGCAGATCGCGCAGTTCGGACGCGCTCCTGGGAAATTTCCCGTCCATCTTCCGCGCCACCACTTTTGCCGCGCGGTGCAGCATCCGCGCCCGCCGGTAATAGCCCAGTCCGCTCCACGCCGCCAGCACGCTCGCCTCGCGCGCCGCTGCGAGTTTCTTGACGTTGGGAAATCGCCGGAGAAATTCGCGGTAGTGCGCAATCACCGCTGCCACGCGCGTCTGCTGCAGCATGATCTCGGAAACCCACACCCGGTAGGGATCGCGATCCTCGCGCCACGGCAACCCGCGGGCATGTTTGTCATACCACGCCAGAAGATTCGCCTGGAATTGCTTTACCGGCCACTTCGCGGGCAGAACGCCTCGCATCGCTTGCTTCCCATTCCCCAGATTCACGTCCCTTACCATACGACAACTTCGCCCGTCTTGAGCGTATATGGCGCATCGAGCCGTCGGCATCTTATGATCCATGTACAACGCCACATATGATCAGCCGTCTCCTTCTCGTAGTCGCACTCTTTTTATTCCTGTGGACTGTGTTCGCATCCTGCCCGGCGAACGCTCAACCCGCACCGCCAACCGAGCCTGCTCAAGCACGCCCGGAATCAGCACAACCAGCGGTCACCGCATACACGCTCCCGCCCAGTGAGATGGCCAAAGCCTCGGCGCTCTACAAAATCCGCACCTCGCTTTACCTCTTCGGCATGGTTTTTGGCATCGCCGTGCTCTTCGTTCTCCTCAAGTTGCGCGTCGCGCCCGCCCTGCGCGATCTGGCCGAGCGCGCCGCCAAAAACTCGTTCCTGCAAACGCTCATTTTCGTTCCGCTATTCACACTTTTGCTCGCTGCAATTTCCCTGCCCATCGATATCTACCGTCACCACATTTCACTGGCCTACGGCCTCTCGGTGCAAGGCTGGCCGTCGTGGACCGCCGATTGGGCCAAGGCGCAGGCGGTCGCGCTCGTCCTCTTGGTGCCCGCCATATTTGTCCTTTTTGCCCTCATCCGTAAATCTCCCGCGCGCTGGTGGTTCTATGCCTGGCTGCTCACGCTGCCGTTGCTTGTTCTCCTGATTTTCGTCGCGCCCGTCATCCTCGATCCGCTCTTCAATCATTTTGAGCCACTGGAGCAGACCCAGCCTCAACTCGTCGCGCAACTGCAAAATGTGATCGCCCGCGGCGGCCTCGCCATTCCCCGCGATCGCATGTTCGAGATGAAGGCCAGCGAAAAAGTCACCACCTACAATGCCTACGTCACCGGCATTGGCGCCACCAAGCGCGTCGTCGTGTGGGACACCACGGCCCGCGACATGACCGTTCCCCAAACCCTGTTCATCTTTGGTCACGAGATGGGCCATTACGTTTTAGATCACGTCTACAAGGGCCTGGCGTTTGCCGCCGCGCTCATGTTTCTTGGCTTCTGGATCGGCCGCCGCATCGCTCTGCGCATGCTGAGTCGTTGGGGCGAATCCTGGCACATTCGCCGTCTCGACGATCTCGCTGCGCTGCCCGTGCTCATGCTCACGCTCTCTCTGCTGGCTTTGATTGGCGAACCCATCGGCAGCGCCTTCAGCCGCCACCTCGAGCATCAGGCCGACATCTATGGCCTCGAGGTCACTCACGGACTTTTTCCCGACAATGGCCAGATCGCGGCGCAGTCCTTCCAAAAGCTGGGCGAGAAAAGTTTTGATTATCCCACGCCCAATCCTTTGCTGGTCTGGTGGTCCTACGATCATCCGCCCATCGCCGATCGCGTCCGCTTCTCGCTGCACTATGATCCCTGGCACTCGCCAGCCGGCCCGAAATACGTAAAATGAAGGCTTCGCAGCCGGCCTGCGCTTGTGCTGTCGCGGTTGGACAGCATTCTCGGGCCGCGGCTTGCATCCTCAGTTATGCTGAGCGCTTGCTCCATTCGCGTGCGTGGCATCGTGCAGGGCGTGGGCTTTCGCCCTTTCGTCTATCGCCTCGCTGTTTCCCACCGCCTCGCGGGCTGGGTGCTGAACGGCGAAGAAGGAGTCGAAATCTATCTAGAAGGATCCAGCGAAGCGCTGCAGCAATTCGTGCGCGAGTTGAAAACTCACGCCCCGCCCGCCGCTTCGATTACCGAGATTGAAGTTCGCTCCGTCGCGGCGCAAGGCTGCACTCAGTTCACGATTCGTGAAAGCCAGCGGCATGACGCTCCCACGGTCCGCATCTCCCCCGATCTTCCGGTCTGCGAGGATTGCCTGAAAGAGCTCTTCGACGCAGGCGATCGCCGCTTCGGTTATCCCTACATCAATTGCACCAACTGCGGGCCGCGCTATTCGGTCATCGTCGGCCTGCCCTATGACCGGCCCAACACCACCATGAAACCGTGGCCGCTCGACGAGTACTGCGAGCGCGAGTATCGCGATCCCGGCAATCGCCGTTTTCACGCCCAACCGGTCGCTTGCGGCGCGTGCGGCCCCGGCTACTATCTCGCCATTCCCTCCCACGACTTCATTCGCGGCAGCGACGCCAGCATCCGGCACGCTGTCCGCCTGCTCAACGACGGAAGCATCGTCGCCGTGAAGGGTCTCGGCGGCTATCACCTGGCCTGCGACGCGCGCAGCGCTTCCGCCGTCGCGGCCATGCGCGAGCGCAAATTCCGCAAGGAAAAACCTTTCGCGGTGATGGCGAACCATCTCGAAACCGCGCGTTCTCTGGTCGAACTCACCGCCGCCTCGGAGGCGCTGCTTGTATCCGGCGCGCGCCCCATCGTTCTGGCGCCGGCCAGGATCACGCTCCCACACGTCGCTCCCGGCAATCACGAACTGGGTGTGATGCTGCCTTATACTCCCCTCCAGCATCTGCTGTTTGCGGCGGGCGCGCCTGAGGTGATCGTCATGACCAGCGCGAACCGTTCCAGCGAGCCCATTGCCTACGAGGACGACGACGCGCAGGCCAGCCTTTCAGCGATTGCCGATGCCTTCCTGATCGGCGAGCGTCCCATTGCCCGCCGCGTCGACGATTCGGTCGCGCGCGCCGGCGCCTTCGGTCCCGCGATTCTGCGCCGCGCTCGCGGCTACGCTCCCGGAGCAGTCGCCAATCTGCCCGTTACGCGCCCCATTCTCGCCGTCGGCGCCGATCTCAAAAACACCATCACCCTCGTCGTGGAGGGCCAGGCTTTCGTCAGCCAGCACATTGGCGACCTCACCCACCTCGCCGCTTTTCGTGCTTTCCAGGAAACCATCCGCGACCTTGTTTCCATGTATGAAGTTCGGCACGACGATCTCCTCGTCGCCCACGATGCGCACCCGCAATACGCTTCCACCATGCATGCGCTCGGCCTGCCCGCGTTCGCCAAAATCGCAGTGCAGCATCATCGCGCTCACATCGCCTCGGTTCTGGCCGAACACGCAGCCTGGGACAAACGCGTCCTCGGCGTCAGTTTCGACGGCACCGGCTATGGCGATGATGGCTCGATTTGGGGCGGCGAGATTTTTTTGGGCAGCGTGCGCGAGGGATTCGATCGCATTGCCCATCTGCGCCGCGCCGCGCTTCCGGGGGGCGATGCGGCCGCGCAATATCCCGTCCAGGCCGCCGCGGGATTTCTGCATCAAGTCGAAGATTTGCCCGATTTGACCGCCTCGCCGTTCAATTTTTCCGCGCGCTATCGCCAGGCGCTCGAACTCGTGCACAAGCAGGTCCGATCGTTTCCCACTACGTCGATGGGGCGATTATTCGATACCGCCGCCGCCCTGCTGGGCTTCACTCGCGAGATCACTTTTGAAGGCCAGGCCGCGATCGGGCTGGAACAGCTTGCGCGTCCGGCGCCGGCGGTCGAGCCTTACGCCTTCCCCTTCGAAGCTGGTGAATTCGATTTCCGTCCCTTGTTGCAGGCGGTAGCGCGCGATCGTTCGACCGGCCGCGACCTCGGCGAAATCGCGCGCGCCTTTCACGCGGGCATCGCCGGCGCGATTTGTGAGTGCCTCGGCCAGCTTTGCCCGGCGCACAACATCGACACCGTCGTTTTCTCCGGCGGCGTCTTCCAGAACGAATTGCTGTTGGAACTCCTGAAGGACCGCCTCCCCGCATCGCTCGCGATCTGGACCAACCATGCGGTCCCGGCAAATGATGGCGGCATCAGCCTGGGGCAGGCGGCACTCGCGGCATTCGCTCCGCCTGCCCTGTCTCACTAAGGCCCGGCGCGCTCCTACGGTGCGCTCGCGCCAGTTCCCGATAGAGCAATCGTGATGGGGCTGGTCGTGAAATCCGAATCGAACACGTACAAATTCCCCGGCAGGCTGCCGGTCACGGTGGGAGAAAACGTCACCGTCACCTTGCAACTGGCGCCCGTCGCCAAACTCGTTCCGCAGGTGTTGGTTTGCGTGTAATTCGGCGAATTATGGTACGAGTTATCTTCGATGACCACGTCGGAAATGGTCAGCGCGGTCTTTTCCTTGTTCGTGACCGTCACCGTGAGCGGCGAACTGCTCGTGCCCACGGTCACGCTCCCGAAATTCAGCTTCCCCGGGGCTTCGATCGTTTCTGTAGCGAATCCGGTCAGGTTCAACACCTGCGGCGACGAGCCATCGCTGTCGGTGATGGTCACAGCCCCGTAACGCACTCCCGTCGTCGTCGGAGAAAATGTCACCGTGATGAAGCAACTGGTGTGCGGAGCAATGCCATCGCCGCAGGTGTTGGTCTGGGTGTAGTCTCCCGATGCGGCGATGCTTGAAATGGTCAGCGTGGTCGCGCCATTGTTGGTCACCGTCGTCTTCTGCGTGGGCACATTCTGGCCCACCAGCTGGTTGCCGAAGTTCAAAATCGTCGGCGACAACGACACCCACGTGCCGGTCCCTGTCAACTGGATCACCTGCGGGCTTCCCGTACCGCTGTCGGTTACCGTCAGCGTGCCGGAAAGCTTCCCGCTCGATTGCGGCGTGAACGTGACATTGACCTGGCAAGTGGCGTTCACGCCAAGGCTCGTCTTGCAATTATTGGTTTGCGCGAAATCTCCAGCGGCGACAATGCTGGAGATGCTCATGCTCTTCGTTCCCCAGTTGCCAATCTCCACCGTCCTGGCGGAACTGGTGGTATCCACCGCCTGCGGATCGAAGCTCATTGCCAGCGGCGAGGCCACCGGGCACTGGCGCTGCGAAAGAATCAGCGGCGGCAACGGCGATTGCGTGAAGTCGAAGCTGTCCAGCAGGTCGTTCGCGTCGGCGTCGCGCTCGGTCAGCGGCGGAAGCGAGAAGCGTTCCTCCACCGTTTTCAAAAACGACGAATATTCGTACGTCGTGTGTGAAATGTATTTTGGCTTGGCGTACGGCGAGATCACGATCCACGGCACGCGCGGCCCCAATCCAAACGTATCCACCTGCGGCGGATCGACGTGATCGTAGAACCCTCCGTAGTCGTCCCAGGTCAGCACGATCGCCGTCGTATTCCAGTCTGGCCCCTGCATCGCCGCGTTGATCATGCTCACGGTCCAGTTCTCCCCCACGCATACGCTGGTTCCGCGCGGGTGTTCCGAGTCCACATAAGGCGGAGTCACCCAGCTCAGCGCCGGCAAATTTCCGCTCTGCGCGTCCGCAAGGAATTGCGTGGGCGGCACCACGTTCGTCGTCCATAGCGGCCCGTTGCGAATGTGGTTGATCGCATCCAGCGCCGACCAGCCATATCCGCCGTCGCCAAACCCCGGAGCATAGTAGCGCCACGTCAGCCCCGCATTCTCCATGCTGTCAGCCAGCGTGGAAAAGTCGAAGCAGGGATACTGGTAACTCAAATATCCCTGGCTGTTGAGTACAGGAACCGTCGCGTTCGGCGCGCTGTCGCATCCCCAGGTGCTCGAGCTGTTCAGCGGGTTGTCGATCGCTCCGCCCGACTGTGCTCCCACCGTGTACAAGTGGTTGGGGAAACTCACTCCATGCAGCGAAGAAAACGCCGCATCCGCCAGCGTAAAGGTTTGCGCATAGGTCCAGTAATTCGGCAGGTCGCTCTGCAGCATTTGCGTCAGGCAAAGCTCGTCGCCCGCCATGCTGCACTGATATTGCTGGTCGAACTTGTCCATCCGGCCCCAGTCCATGGCCGTTTGCGCCGCCACCCAGTTATGGGTCAAATCGCGCGGCGCAACATCGGGAGTTTCGCCCAGCGCAACCACCTGCCCGGTCGACACCGTGGCCTGGGTCGCTCCATTGGCTCCGGGGAAAGTTCCGAAGTATTCGTCGAAGGTTCGATTCTCTTTGATCAGAAAAACGAAATGCTGGATTTGCGTCAGGTCGGGAGGTTTAGTCTTTTCGGACTTCAATACTTCGATTTTCTTGCAGCGGGGGCAGGGTGACTGCTGGGCTGTTGCCGCAACCACAAAGCTCAAACATACTGCCGCCAGTAGAGTCGCAGGGCTTCTCATGGCGCACTACTCCTACACACCTGCTGGGGGATGCAGGGGAACTACAACCAACGATCAGGCCACGAAGAATGAAATTTGGAACCCCGGGGAAGGATAGAGATTTTAGCCTAACTCGACGTAGAGTCAATCCGCCCTTCGCATTAACCTGATTGACTACTACGTTACGAAGTTCGCCTGAACGCAAGCGCGCGGGACGACACGCCCTCCGCGCGAGAAGCCGCTGGGACTGCCAGCAGTCGCAGCCAGGTTGTCGCAAGCTAAGTTGCGGTGAATTTCAACTTAGCTGCGACAAACTGGCTGCGGGCTTTTGCTGGCACAAGTTCGAAGACAGCCCAATCTACTGCTGATCGAGCGCTCCATACGTCGCGGGATTGAGAGCTCCCATGTAGGCGTGACTTGGCGAGGATAGAAAGAGGTCGTTCTGCTGCATTCCTGCAGGCGTGTTCAGCTGCAACACAGCAAGCCCATTCGCATCCGTCGCCGACAAGAACTTTGGATTGGCAATCACGGTGCTTGTCGCCGTGCCCGCCGCTCCCATGTCGGTAAGACCTTGAAGGCTTCCCGCCCCATTGAAGTCTAACCACATCAGCGACTCGGTCTGCATGGTCATGTCAAACACAGACATGCTGTAGGCTCCGCTTAAGGTTGTCGTGCTGTAGGGCGCGCTCGTCTGCATCTCAGCTTCGCCCACCGGCGCTGTAAAGCCGCTTGCGAGGGGCAGTCCGTAGCATTGCAGAATAAACAGCCGGGAAGGGGACACGGCATAAAAGACGTAGTAGCGGTTGTCCGTCGTGGATTGGTTTGGCATCGTGCCCTGCGAGCTGAGCATGCCCCGGCCGTTCATCGTGTTGTTGTTCACGGTATATGCCCCCACGATCGTCTCGCCATCCCGCACTCCGCCCATGTTGCCCGCGCCGTCCAGATTGAATCTGCCGATCTGCTCAAAGTTGAAGTAATTCAGCGATCCGCTGTTCACTTGAACCGGTTGATCGACCTGGAACGAGTAGTAGCCCGAGAGCGACGATACGTCGTAAGACCCGGCAGCTTGTAACTCTGCCGAACCAAGGACCACCGCCGCGGCCGCGGCGTCCGTTTCTACAAAATAAAGCTTGGTGGAATCGATCACGTAGACTGCGTAGTTGGAAGTTGCCGAGCCGCTCAACTGAAGCGTGCCCCTGCCATTCGCGCCCACTGTGTAGCTTGATGCGGTGAGAGGAACCTGCAGCGAGACCGTGCCGAAGTCATTCACGTCCTCGACCCCGCCCGCAACCGAGCCTGCGCCGTCTGCGGCGAACATTCCCACCATTCCGAACGGCTGCGGCAAGTTCGTAGAGTTGTTGCCCGCGTCCACTCCCGTCGCTCGAAAAATGTAGGTGCCGTTCAGCGCCGCGTTGTTGAAGGCGGCAGGATTTTGCAGTTCAAGATTTCCCTTCGCGCTTCCCAGGCCGTCAAACTCGATCAGGCTGCCCATGCGTCCGCTGGACGTCAGAGCCAGACGCAGCGTGATTCCCGTCGGATGGCAAGCGTTGGGATTGAAAATCAGAAGGCCGCGCCCGTCCGGATAAATGACAGAACTGCCGCTCACCGCCACATTCTGGTGTGCGCCCGCCAGTGCGTTGGAGTCTTCCACTCCGGAAATGTTTCCTTGCGCATCCGCGGTGATGCTGCCCGCAAAGAAAGTGACCCCTTGGCTCGTGTCCGAGGTCAGGGTAAACGCATAAGGACCGTTGAAGGCGCTGTACACATTGGCAACCATATTCAGCGCAGTCGAACCTGTAATGCCGGACGAGCTCGCGTTCACGGTCACTAAACCGACCGACTCGGACGTGACAACTCCGCCGGCTGCGGCTGACGCTTTGCTCGAATCCGACGTCGTCCACTGCGCAACATTGGTCAGGTCCTGCGTGCTGCCATCGTTGTAGCTGCCGATGGCATGAAATTGTTCTTGCCCGCCCACCAGCATGCCGGGGCCGATCGGGCTCAGCACGATGGATTGCAGAACTGCATTCACTGAAAGTTGAATGCTGCCCGAAAGCGAATTCAGGCTCGCCGTCACCGTCACCGTCCCGCTCTTCAGTCCGGAGACAAGGCCGGCATTATTCACCGTGGCCAGATTATTCGTCGACGAACTCCAGCTCACTCCGCTGACCGGTCGCGCCGGTTTTCCGTCCTGGTAGGTGCCCATCGCCGTCAATTGCAGCGAACCTCCAATGTTGACTGCATTACCGCTGGCAACCACCGCCAGCGAGAGCAGGTTATCGGTGACGCTCACCTTGGCAGAACCTGCCATGCCGCTGTAACTCGCCTGCACATTCACGCTTCCAGCTTCCAGCGGAGTCAGCAACCCGCTGCCATTCACGCTCGCAACGGCCGTCGCGCTGGAACTCCATGCCGCGCTCGTGGTCACGTCCTTGGTGCTGCCGTCGCTGTAGGTTGCGGTAGCCGTCAACTGCTCGCTCTGCCCAACCGCCAGGGACGGGTTCGGCGAGGTGACTGCAATCGAAACTAACGACACCTTCGCAGTCGGCGCGGGGGTCGGAGAAAACGCGACGCTTCCACAACCCGCCAGCACCATCACCCAGGCTAACGAAAGACACAGCGTGAGACGCGTGCGCATAATAAATCGGCTCCTGAACTCGATTGTCGGGGAGGTTTTGCTTCGCGACTTCCGCGGCCGCGTTCCAGTTACAAATCATCGGGGGGAGTTTCAATTTCGTGCTGATTACCAGCCGGCATTCGCCATTTCCGCAATCTTTTTCTTGCGGATCACCAGGCTCAGCCCCACGCGCAGATTGTTCTGCGGCAGTTCCGCGCCGCTAGGGTCATAAAACAACGTATGCAGATAATCTCCGTTGAACCGGATGGCGAGGCGCCTCGAGATCGACTGTTCCACTCCACCGCCGAAGGTCAGCGACGGTCGCATCAGCCATCCGTGATAGATACCGCCGGTGGCCGGCACCGCTCCGTCAATCAATGCCGCTCCGCCGAGTGCCTGGACGAAAAACCGGGTCTTCCGCAGTACGAGCGGATAAAACTCCGGGCCGCATTGCGCATTCAGCATGTAGGCGTGATGCGAGGTTCCGGGAACATCGGAGGCCCGCAAGTAATTCGTATCCACCATCAGGCCCCAGCGCGGATTCCACGAGACGCTTCCGCTGGCATCGACGCCATTCATGTGCACCTGCCCGGCGCCGGCAATCGGCATGGCGAGATACGAGTATCCGGTGCTGAATTCGTACGCTGGACCCGTCATGGCCGGCAGCGGAGTCGTTACCACCCGCTGCGCGACGGCAGTCCCGATCAGCAGAATCACTACCAACCAAGCTTTACTTGCGACTGTGAACGTATTCCTCATTTCATCCTTTCTCATCGAAAGCGTTTCTTCCGAGACGCCAACCGCAGCCGAGCCTGCGCTCAGCCAGCGCAAAATCATTTCGCCGGATTCTCTGCCACCAGCTTGCGGTCGGCCTGGCTATAACTTAGAGAGGGGAAAAATGGAGTGACCTCGAACGGCATCTTCTCCGCCTCCGACAGCGAATTGGCGTGGGCCACATTCATCATCGTGATCTGATTACTCCACGGATCCAGCTTGATCCGGCTGCCGATGGGAAGCGCGGCAATCTGATCGATGTTTCGCTCTCCAAGCGCGGGAGCCGAGTTCACCAGTCCGGCCATGCGAAGATTTTTTCCATTCGTCATGCTGTTGCCCATTTCCGGCCGGATCAGGTTCGGCAGAACCGTCGAGCGCTGCCGCAATGCCGCAAGAAACAGTCCTGCGCCCGACAGCTTGTCTTTGTATACCGAGTTCATCAGCAGCTCGGTGCCTTTCTTGTCGGCGGCCTGCTCGTCCGCAGGTTTCCGTTCGAAATCCAGCCGGCGAAACGTTTCCGTGTCGGGAAAGAAAAAGCGGTCGTTGAAGGCGAACCTGGTATCGACATGATGACCCAGGACGATGTGGCCGAGTTCGTGGGCGATGATGGTCGCCAGTGACGCTTCATCCGGCAGCACATCCAGCAACCCGTGACTGATCACAATGGTGTGCCCGATGGTGAACGATTCCAGCGGCATGGTCAGCAGCACGCGGCAACGTACTTCCGGTTCGATCTCCAGCTTGTTGGAGATCAGGATGTTGTTCGCCACGGTCTCCAGGACCTTGTCTACGTCACCCGCGGGCGCGATCAACCCGGTCTTCTGCAGCCGATCCAGCGCATTGTCTTCCGCCATGCGCTCCCACATGCGCTGGGCTTGCACCGGGCCATTGTCTTGATGAATAGAACGATCTTCGACCGAGCTGTCGACTCGGATCTGGGTGAACTCGTCCTCGTGGTTCAGCTGTTTTGGATCGTAGCTCCACAAGCGGGTCTGGGCTTTGAAGTACACCTCATGCGACAGCGGGTTGCCCGGTTGCGTCGCCGATTCTTCGACGTAGATGTAGGACGGCAGCCAGACTCCCGACTGCAGATTGAAGCGCCAGCTATCGAAGTGCAGGTAGTATTTGTACCGCGAACTGCCCGCGTAGATTCCGTTGAAGCGCACGATATCGAAGTCCCGGTCTTCCACCCAGATTCGACCGGTGAACAGTCCCAGGCGCGCGCCGTCTTTCGGTTGCACATCGATGACAACGCACCTCACTTCCCCCAGAAACTCGCGCCGCACGAAAGTGAAGCGGTAGTTGCTTTTCTGGAAGTCGGGGTCGATGAACATCATCTGGGCAAAGCCCTGAGGCAGCGCCTTTTCTGCGAACACGGAAGTGAACGGGTTCCACGATTCACCGTGCTGCTTTTTGAACAGCGGCTCGTGCAGCGCGTTGTTCAAAACCACGCGGCCCAGAAAGTACTGGTCGCCGACCGGCTTGGACTCGTGGTCCGCGCTCGGATGAAGGTTCTGGATATAAGTTTCCGCCAGAGGGTGCATGTCCTTCATCGTCGTGACAAACTTGCGCTCTTGCTCCACCACGCGATCGACGGTTTGGTCGAACGTGGAACCTGAAGTGTCGGCCGCCCCGGCAAACGTCGCCGACACCAACAGCACCAGAATTGCCTTGAGTTTTTGCATTAGGGCTCCCCTACACCGGGATAGCGCAATCGGTTCGCCACCACCCCGTCTTAGGGTGTTTTCTGTAGGGCAGCCGGGTTCTTCGGGCTGCCGAGCCGCTATCACTCGCCGCCTCAAGTATTTAGCAGGCGATTGCCGATTGATCCAGGGCGAAGCTTTTGCGAAAGGACTCCAGCACACTAGTAACTCTCGTTGAGTAACACCACCCCCAGGATGACTGCAAAGTCTTGCTCACTGGGAGGGGAAATGGGCTTCCCTGAGGAGAATTGCCACAACGGCAAGGCCAAGCGAGGGACCCTCAACTTGTACCAATTCAGGTCTCCTTATCCAGAAACCTGACAGCGTGGTAGAGGATAAAACTCTCTGCGACGATGAACGGAAGAGTCACGAGAAATCCAAGTTCGCTCCTCTCGCGCAAAGCTACTCCAAAAACTAGTCCCGTCACCGCTAGATGTATCCCGAATGCTGCACCCATGATTATCCAGAATCGCGTCGAGGCCCAGCGCGGCCTGAAGAACGAGATCATTCCGCCAAAAGTTCCAACTGTCGCGTAGATTGCGGCGAGCCACTTGCCCGGGGCGCCCACTACAAAGACAACGATGCAAGCAATGACAGTGACAGTGACGGTGATCGCTTGCCCCCACGCATTCGATGGATAAGCGCGTCCTCCTCTGTTTCTCAGCGGGCGCATTCGTAAAAATCCCTCGCCGCCTTGCCAACGCTTATGACGGCCCAGGCGACGCCAAGCTTCTTCGCGACAGGCCCCAAGAACGGCAACGTTTTACTGAGCGCCTCCGCCCCCTTCTTCCCCATTTCGACCATGTTCCCGGCATCATTAAGCCTATCGCCGGAGTTAACGAGGGGATTAACGCTCTCTCCTTGAGCCGCGTTTGCTAAATCAGGCAGGAGGCTGAACGGGCTCAGGTCTAGGGATCTGATCATCGTGAATGATCCGTCCATCACTTTCCCTCCCAACGTGGATGTCGTGTTTCACAAGTAGGAACTTCGAGAGGAGAGCAAGCTGCTCGTTGTGCCGGCCTTCGTGGTGCCCACTCGCCGAAACCCGCGGCGAGTGGGGCAGCCGATGTCGTAGTGATGCACGTGTGGGCCAGCCCCCACCCAACTTCTTGTTGCTGGTGCTTGGGCCACCCGTCCATTTGTCCCTTCCAGTAAGGGTGGGCCAGCCCCCCTACCGGATGCCCTTATCCGGCGGAGGGCCAAACTGCCAGATCGCAATGGTGTAGCCGATCCACAGCTCCAGCACTGCAATTGGGACGTACCATGGGAAACCTAGATAAGCCAGGACCAATAGGTATACAAGTACATGTATGAGCGCCCAGGCGAGAAAGAACGAAACAAAGGCCGGGTCTCGAAACTTACGTCGATATCCCCAGCCCACGACCAAAAAAAAGATGAGCGCGGCACCTGCCGCGAACAACCATGCAGGGCTTACGTGGTATTCATCGGCGGCCCAAAAAGCCGCCGTGAATGCCGCCGCAACAAACAGGCTCGCACCTATCAGCAGCACTACGTCAACCACTTTGCTGCGTTTCTTCTTTTTCTCACCAGCTGCACTGTCCATTGAACCCCGCTTTCAGCTCGGGGGAAATGCGGGGGGGAAATGCGGGGACAGACGGGGCTGGCACTATTGTTTTCTCCCGATGTGGGAACACCATAATTTTCCACTAGAACTTTCCACTCCGCTTTCGTCCCCGCTCCGGTCCTTTCCGATGCTTTCAGCCCATGGCCCGCTTCGCCCGCGTTGTCGTGGTTGACGTCGCCCATCATGTTACCCAGCGTGGGAACGCCCGGCAAGTCATTCTGGCCAACGACGCCGACCGTGCGAGACATTTGTTCCGACTTGGAACATTCCACCTTGCGGGCTCTTATTGCCCGGAAAGCAGGACGCCCGAAGAAGCGTGTGCAAGATGCCCGGCAGGATGGCTTTACCTTCGCCGCGTAAGTGAAAGAATAGTGCCAGCCCCGTCTGTCCCCGCATTTCCATCCCGAACAACCTCACCCGCTGCCAGATCGCGGGCTACAGCCTGCTCAGTGGCCGACGGAGGGACCCTCAGGTGCACTCGGCCCTTCCATGAATTTCCCGACAACCGAAAGAACCCAGAGCATCACGTACAAATCCCCGAGGCCGATAGGGATGATCGCGACGGCAGGAACCCACTTGGTGGTCCAGGGAACGAACAGAATCAATGGGACATGAAGAGCCGCGAAGATAGTCATGGTGCCCCAGAACCACGCATGCCGTCTTAGTTTCCATCTCATTGCGATGGCGATCGCAACAATCGCAACCGAGGTTAGAGTTGGACGCGCCAGGTCAAATCTCCCAAAATATACAAACAAGAGGCCCAATATGAGAGCGCCGACTATGACGCACAGGACCCCCCACCAGGGTAAGCGCATTTGTCGATCTTCTTCGGTCATTACCATACGGTTGCCTAGTAGCACTGCGCGATGTTCAGTCCCGTTCCGATAAGGTCCAAACCAACTGAGATACCAGAAAGAACTTGCCCGACGACAGGCGTGGCTTTGGCAACGCCGGCCACGATTCCACCCACACCGGCCACCGTCTGGATCGCTCCAAGAGGAGAAGTATCACTCGCCCCGTTTGCGGTGGTGATTATTCCCGCCCCGAGTTGCAGTCGCCCAAGGATTGCTGTGCCGTTCGAAACCGCTGCGGCTCCGTTGAAAAGGCTAAGCTCTGCGGAAACAGCGCCGCCCCCAGGAATCAGTCCTATGGCATCAATAAAAGTGCTCAAAGCACCTTTAGCAATAGCTTTCGTGACACATGGGTTCTTGTACCTCTTGTACCAGGGAGTAGCAGGGGCAGCGCTGATGGTCAGCCCGTTGTTTGCGGCGAGGGTGGTCACGGGAAAGGAGGTTGTGATTGTTTGCACCTCGCTATCATTGTCTCCGTTCACTGTGACGGTCTGCCGAACTGTTGCAGGGTGGCCGCCGTTATCCGTACATTCCTTGTCGTCATCTGCATCCTCGAAGTCTTCGCCTCCATTATCGCTCGGACCATAGTCGCAAAGAACCATGCCTGTCGGATCGATAAATCTCAATGGGTTATTCAGCACATACGCATAAAGGTTCCAACTCTGTGGGTTGGACGCATCGGCGACAAAATCGCCCGCTGGATCGGGCGTCATAAACCGCCCGAGACTCGACGCAAAGTGCCTGGCGCCAAAATAATCCAGCAATGCGTTCGGCGCATCCTCCGCATCCCGTTCCTTGCCGGTGAACTTGTAGTTCTGCATCACACCGCTGCCGCTGCAGTAATCGTTCTGCACGCCGCCATAGGGGTAGTAGTCAATGTCTTGCTCGCACACAGTTCCGGTGGCGTTTTCGACCACCGCGAGGCGAAAATCAACCTGACCGAGTATCAAGGCCCTTCACTCGGTCCGTGACAATCCCCATTCCTCGATTGGAATAAGTTTGCGTGGCTGTCGCTAACAGGGCGATTTCACTCATTGACGCGGTGACCGCCGCGAAGTCGGAGCCCACGGAACAGCTGGGTTACCTGAATGGAATGTGCTCCCGATGCGACGGATTGCCAGGGAGAGGAGACAGTAAACTTGCCCTACGAATACCGTCATCTCGCGCGCCAAATCCTGGAGACAGTGGAGCAAGGAACGTTTCGCGTCGTAAGCGGAACGTGCCCGCCAAAGGAAATCCTTACCAGCAGGCAGTGGCCTGGTTGAAGGTCATCAGACACGTTCCTTCCGTTTTAGGGCACGGACACGGACAAATCAGCGTCAAAGCTCCGACGTTCGCTAGTTCACCGGGGTCAGGAGAGCGCCGTGGGCCTTGGTGCCAACGAATCCGCTTACCGCGATCTGCCCTGATCGATTGATAGCAGCCGCTCCTACCAATCTCCAACCGGAATTTGGCGGGATGAGGGTGTTCAGGTCTTGCAGGTGGTTGGCGCTGGTCCATAGAAAGGCACCAGCACCGTAATATCCAACAATCTGGCCGGAGTCATTAATTCCAAGAGCATCGCTCTCGGTGGCCGTGCCCAGACTCTGCATTTTATGAGTCGAGGTCCACAGGGCGGCGATCAATCCTTCCTGGTAGGGCCGGAGGTATCCGAAGCCCACGATTTGGCCAGATGCGTTGATTGCGTTGGCGATGCTACCGTCACCATTGAAGTCGCCAAGATCCTGCATTCCTGCAACCTCCGTGTAGAGAAAAGCGTGGACGGTGATGTTGTCGGGTAGATAAGAGAAGCCGACGATGTCGCCTGCTTCATTGATGCCGTAAGCGGCACTGAAGTTTCCGCCGAGCGATCCCAGGTCCTTCATGCCCTCAGAAGCGGTCCAGAGAAACGCGTGGGTTGAAGTGCTTGAAAGGTCGGCTTGCCCAACGACCTGGCCAGTGTTGTTGATGCCCCAAGCTGCGCTGGAATTTCCTCCCAACGTACCCAAGTCCTGCATCCCATGCATCTGCGTGTAAAGAAAAGCGCGGTAGGTGGTCTCGTCCGATAAGTAAGATTGGCCGACGACCTGACCGGAATTGTTGATGCCGCGAGCTGTGCTATAGGCATTGTGGCCGACGAGTGTTCCAAGATCGCGCGCACCATTATCTTTTGTCCAAAGGAAGGCATGCTGATATCCATCCAGTAGGGCGGCTGTTCCGGCAACTGCGCCTTGGTCGTTGATGGCGTAGGGGTCGCAATATGCTCCGCCGTGGACAACGCCGATGGCGGTCAGGGTATAGGACTGGGCGACGGCTATTTGGACTAAGGTAAGTGCGAGTGCGGCGATGGTGATTTTGTTCATGGCGCCGTCCTGTTAGAAATCGAGCTCACAACATGTTGCGCCAGCGTGGGGCGAGGGTCAAGATGAAGGGTTGTGCATAGCAGGATGTGTATTTTCTGGCCGCAGGTGACGAAATCAGGCGATTTCACTCATTGACGCGGTGACCGCCGCGAAGTCGGAGAGCACGCCTTGCCCTATAGGATCAATTCTGTGCAGCTACGACGCATGCTTGCTGCTAAGGGGTTTGGTAGCGCTACCGGGAATCGAACCCGGGTTTGAAGATTGAGAATCTTCCGTCCTAACCCCTAGACGATAGCGCCATCTCGGAGTTTCCGATTATAGCAAAATGCCTTGCTTCATTTTTTCGCCAACCCTCCTTCCACAACCCACTCAGGGTTTATACTGAGGCCACAACCAAAAAATTTCCAACCGCTTTCCTAAATGTCGCGGTCGAAGTGTTTCGTGGTTGATGCGCACCATTCATACATTCCTAATCCAGAACATTGAGGAGTACAGATATGGCAAGAACCAAATCCAATGGCAGCAAGACCACTCGCACGCCCAAAGAAGAGCTCAAGAACGGCCTTCCGGTGAATCCGGCTGAGGCGTCCCCCGCGGTTTCCAGCGCCTCCACCGTCGCCACTCCGCCGTCCGCCCACAGCGCAACCGCGGCTCCCAGTACTCCCCGCACCTCCAGTCCCTCAGTTTCGAGCGCCCCAGTTTCCAGCGCACCGGTTTCGAAAGCTCCTGCAGTCACTGGCGCGCCTGTGTCCAGCGCGGCCACAACTTCTGCGCCCGAGCCGAAAACTGCTTCCGAACCGCGCAAGCTCGAAGTCGTCCGGCACGAGCCCAGGAAGAACGTGCTTCCGATCAATCTTGAAGAAGAAATCCGGCGCCGCGCTTATGAACTCTACCAGCAGCGCGGAAGCTCCAACGGCAATGAGGCCGATGACTGGTATCGCGCGGAACGCGAAGTCCGTCAGCGTTACCAGCAGCAAGCCAGCGCCCAGAGCGCCTAGTCGCTCGGCCGGCGCAAGCCTGGAACTCACAGCAGGACGAAGGCTCGGTTGCTTCGCGGCGTATCGGGCCACCGTCCAGTTCTCTCGCTTGATTCGACCGGGCTGCACTTCCGGGGCAGGCGCGGCGGTTGCCTCCTTGCGGGCTTTCTGAAAAAATAGGCCGGGGTTCCCCAGATGGCGGAAATTGGCAGTTTTACGCTTCTCCTCGCTTTGGCCCTGAGCCTGTACTCGTTCCTGGCCGGAATCGTTGCGCTCATCTTCCAGCGGCGCGACTCGCAACTTGTTCTGCAGCCCGCCGGCACCGCAATGGGCCGCAGTGCCGTCGACGATCCCGGCTCCCTTTCTTCTCTGCTCCGCCAGGGCTCCGAGCGCATCGGCGAGACCGCGCGTCGAGCCGGCATTGCCGTCTTCGCCGCGGTTCTGCTGGCATCCATCGTTCTCGTCGTCTGCGCGTTCCGCGACGACTTTTCCATCGCCTACATCTTCCACCACAGCAACCACGACCTTCCCGCTCCTTATAAGTTCGCGGTGCTCTGGTCGGGCCAGGAAGGCTCGCTGCTGTTCTGGTCGCTGCTGCTCGCCGCTTACGGATTCGTTCTCCGCCTGCGCTACAAAACCGATCCCCGCCTGTTCGCCTACGCCTCGGTGGTTCTCGCCGCGGTGCAGATCTTCTTTTTGTGCCTGCTGAATTTCGCCGCCCACCCCTTCGCCGTGATGCAAGGCAACATTCCCGCCGATGGCAACGGCCTCAACCCGCTGCTGCAATATCCCGAGATGGTCATCCATCCCCCCATGCTTTACCTGGGATATGTTGGCTTCACCGTTCCATTCGCCTTCGCTCTGGGCGCGCTCATCATGAAGTATCCCGGCGAAAAGTGGATTCAAATCACCCGCCGCTGGACCATGGTCACCTGGGCCTTCCTCACCTGCGGAGTTTTTCTGGGCGCGCACTGGGCCTACTCCGTGCTCGGCTGGGGCGGCTATTGGGGATGGGATCCTGTCGAAAACGCCTCGCTCATGCCCTGGCTTACCGGCACCGCTTTCCTGCATTCAGTCATGATGCAGGAAAAGCGCGGCATGCTGAAGATGTGGAATATGTGGCTCATCTTCGCCACGTTCTGGCTCGCCATTCTCGGCACCTTCCTCACCCGCAGCGGCATCATCAGCTCCGTGCACGCCTTCGCGCAGTCGTCCATCGGCGACTGGTTTGCCTGGTTCCTGGCCATCAGCCTCATCGTCTTCTCGTTCTTCTTCGTAAAAAATAAGTCCCATCTGCGCAGCGAGCACAAACTCGAATCGCTGGCTTCGCGCGAATCCAGCTTCCTCTTTAATAATCTGCTTTTCGTACTTCTCTGCTTCACCGTTCTTTGGGGAACCTGGTTCCCGAAAATTTCCGAACTTGTGCAGGGCAACAAGGTCACGGTCGGCGCTCCGTTTTATAACCGCGTGGCCATCCCCGTGGCTTTGTTATTGCTCATTCTCACCGCTGTCGGCCCGTTGCTGGCCTGGCGCAAGACTTCGCTCGAAAGCCTGAAGCGCAACTTCCTGTGGCCGGCCATCGGCGCCGTCCTCGTGGCCGTCTTGCTGATGCTCACGCCGCAAAGCTGGGGTTCGGTTTTCGGCCTCAAGCCCTGGCAGGACATTTCTTATTTCTATTCCCTGATGGCGATCGCGCTCTCGGTCCTGGTCACGCTCACTGTAGCCAGCGAGTTCTATCGCGGCGGCCGCGTCATCGCCCGCCACACCGGCCAGGGCATGTTCGCTTCCATGGTGCAACTCACCCACCGCAACACGCGCCGCTACGGCGGATACATCGTCCACTTCGGCGTTGTCGTGGTCATCATCGGCCTGGCCGGCGCCGCCTTCAATCAGGATCAGGAAAAAGAAATGGCCAATGGCGACAAGATGACCATCGGCCCCTACACCCTCGTCTGCCGCTCCTACACCGACGACGACGGCCCCAACTATGCCAGCGAGTGGGCCATGTTCGACGTCTACAAGGGCGGCCGCCTGATCGACACCATGAGTCCCGTCCGCCGCTTCTACAAGGCCAGCCAGCAGACTTCGACCATGCCCGACATCCGCTCCACTTTGAATGAGGACCTCTATCTTGTTTTCGAAGGATTGAATCAGGATAACGGCCATCCCATCATCAAGGCTCACCTGAATGCGCTGGTGATGTGGATCTGGATGGGCGTGTGGATCATGCTGATCGGAACCGTGCTGGCGCTTGTGCCGAATGCGCCCGCGCCCACGCGAGTTGCAGTCACCTCGCCTCTCGAGCGCGCGCACGCAGCGCCGTTGGTTACTGGAGATTGAAAGAAGAATGTGGGGACAGCCGCCCTCGGCTGTCCGGCCGGGCAAAGCCCCGGCTGAGTTTTTGGCACCTGTCCGCATACGAAGGGCGCGGTTTTAGCCGCGCCGGAAAGCGGCAAAAATAAAGATGGGGCTTTAGCCCCGGCTCAATTCGATGTCCATCTTGCACCCATTCGCGAAGCGCGCTCTTCCCAAGATCACGCACCTCCTCGTCCTCCTCGCCGCCATCTTCTCGCTAATGGGCGCGGGAGATCCCGGCACCCGCTTCACCGAAATCGGCCATCGCATGATGTGCATCTGCGGCTGCAACCAGATTCTGCTCGAATGCAATCACGTGGGCTGCCCCTCGTCCGACGGCATGCGCAACGAACTCATGGCCGCCGTGACTCGCGGCGACAGCGACAGCCTGGTCGAACAATCCTTCGTGCAAAAATACGGCCCCACCGTTCTGGCTGCGCCCACCGCCAAAGGTTTTGACCGCGCCGCTTACATCATGCCCTTCGCCGCGCTTATTCTCGGCTTCACTCTGATCGGGCTCGTCGTTCGAGCCTGGAAGAATCGTCCCGCACCCGCCATCGCCGACGGCCTGCGCCCGCTGCGTGGCCCCGAGCTCGATCAATACCGCGATCAGGCCGACAAGGACACTGCATTATGATCTGGCTCATTTGCGCCGCCTTCGCTCTCGCTGCCTTGTTCTATGTCTTCTATCTGCCCGGTCGCCTTTTTCTCGGCCCGCAGAAAACTCGCGCCGGCTACCTGCGCGAGCGCAAGGACGCGGTCTACGAAAACTTGCGCGACCTCAACTTCGAATACAAAGCCGGCAAAGTTCCCGACGCCGATTACGCGTCCATGAAATCCTCTCTGCAGGACGAGGCCGCCACCATTCTGGCCGAAATCGCGCGCCTCGAAAAATCCCCCGCGCCACTCAAAGGAACCTCATCTTGAATTCACCGTCTCTCCAATCTGTCATCCCGGGCGCAGCGCAGCCTTCCCGTCAACTTGTCATCCTGAGCGGCGGCGCGAACGCGCCTGAGCGCAAATCGAACGCGCGCAAGTCGAAGAACCTTGTGTTTTCTCCAGTCCACTCGCGGCCTCGAGCGGGATTCTCCGCACTCTTCCTGGCTTGCTCGCTACTCGTGACCGCAGCCTTCGCCTCCGCCCAGACTCTCACCGGCACGGTCACCAACAAAACCACCGGCAAGCCCGATGCCGGCGACGAAGTGGTTCTCCTCTCGCTCGGCCAGGGCATGGAAGAATCCGGCCGCACCAAGACCGACGCCAAGGGCCAGTTCTCCTTCAAGCTCGACAACAATCAGTCTCCCCATCTCGTCCGCGCCATCCACCAGGAAGTCACTTATCACCGCATGGCGCCTCCGGGAACCACGTCCGTCGACGTTGAGGTCTATGACGTCGCCAAAAAACTGGACAACGTCAACGTCGTTGCCGATATCATGCGCGTTCAAGTGGAGCAGGGTCAGCTCGAAGTCATGCGCGCCTTCGCCGTGGAAAATAAATCGACTCCGCCCCGCACCCAGATGAACGAGCGCAACCTCGAGTTCTATGTGCCCGAAGGCGCCAAGGTCATCGACGGCTCCGCCATGACCTCGGGCGGACAGCCCATCACATCCGCGCCCGTGGCCGAAGACGAAAAGAAAACGCGCTACGCCTTCATCTTCCCGCTGCGCCCCGGCATCACTCAATTCCAGGTCGCCTACCAGCTTCCTTATTCCGGCAGCGCCAATCTCGATCCCAAGTCGATCTATCCTCTGCAGCACTTCGTCGCCATTCTGCCCAAGACCATGCAGTTTGACGCCCCTGCCTCCGCCGGCTTCCAGCCCATGAAGGACCCGAACCAGCCCGACTCCAATGTGCAGGTGGCTTCCAACACCAGCCTCGGCCAGAAGCTGGCATTTAAAGTTTCCGGAGAAGGCGTGCTGGAGGCTCGCCAGGAAGGCGGCGGGGGACAAGGGGAAAGCGCCTCGGGCTCGGGCGCTGGCGCGCAAGCCACCAATCGTCCCGGCGGAGGGCTGGGCCCGCCCATCGACGCCCCCGATCCCTTGCAGCGCTATCGCTGGTGGATTCTCGGATCCTTTGCTGCCGTGTTGCTGCTCGGCGGATTCTTTGTTGCCTCGCGCCAGCAGGCCGCCGCGCGCGCTGCCGCCCGCCACCAGGCCGCGGTTCCGGGAGCACGCAAGGATCGCAAAGTGGTCCTCGAAGAGCTCGAAGACGATGAAATTCCCGCTGCCCCCGCGGCTGTTACCCCCGCGGCTTCGCGCCGCAGTTCCATGCTGCTCGAAGGCTTGAAGGACGAGCTTTTTCAACTCGAGGTCGAGCGCAAGCAGGGCCAGATTTCTCAAGCGGAGTACGAAAAAGCCAAGGCTGCCCTTGACCAGACCCTCGAACGGGCCCTGAAACGCGAGGCGCAGAAGGCTTAGCCGGGGTCGTCCACAATTTGGGCCATAATATACCTGACAAAATAGACCCGTTGAGCCTTGAGAATTTTGGGAACTCATGAAGCGTACACTCAGCGGCACCTACGCTGCGGTTGAGCCGTTCCATCTGCATCGCTACTTGGATGAAGCGATGTTCCGTTACAATCGCGCTACCAAAGATAATCCACTGAATGATTCGGACCGCTTTGATCTGAGGTGCGCCAGATCGCCGGCAAACGCCTCACCTATTCGGGACTGACCGGGAAGGACTCAGAAGCGCCGTTCTGATCTCGTCGGTTCAATCCCAATCGCGGGAAGCGCGGCAGGAAGAAGGCTAGGGCTTAAATGGCTCTGGCTTCTGTTTTCGGTACAGGTCTATTCCGCCAACGACTCGACATGTTCAATGTAGATGTTGTTGTCATCGTAGGTAAACCATATTCGCATTGGGGGAATGTCGGGGGGAAATGCCTTCACTAAGACCCTGCTCCATCCGGTTTGTGGCTGACGTGCGAACACCTCGGGTTTCACGCAAACGGTGTTCGTTAATCCTTCGAGGACGAAATCTATCTTGAGCGCTGAAACTCCTAACCTGGAGAGTATTTCAGACAGTCGTTCCTGCTCAAAAATTCCGCGAATGTGCGGATGGACGGGATTAGGCGGTTCTGGAATCACGGCGCTTATCACCCTTTGTACCCTCCGGTCTCGCCCTGGCCGCCTTGAGTTCTATCGCGTGTAAGATTTCCTCTTCGCTGAGTGGGGGATTCGCAAAATAGATCGTGTTGTATGGGATCGTATCTCCCTCATCTGCAACCGCCCAACCGACCAAGGTGTGGCTCATCTCGCTAACGTCTTCAGCCTTCACGCCCTGCATGCTTTCGATAATACGGTCTACCATTGCAATTTCGGACCCTGTGAACAAGTCTAGGTTTGGAGACCGAAGGTTGACAGTGCGCTTTTGAATCTCGCCGCTCTTCAGGATGACCTCTTGCATCCCCAGATCACCATGTTCGATCAATTCATTGCGGACGGGAATTAACCGCCTTGGTGCAGGCCCCTGCGGCAATTTCTGGTACTCCACATTCGTAATGCCCCGGTCGTTATACGCATAGAACACGAAATCGGAGAAGCAAAGAATCTTGTTCAGCTTCGTAGCGCCGAACGTTGGATCGTTTGCGCATTTCTGGCTGATGTAGAGAATCAACTCCCCTAGCTTCCGCTCGTCGGGCATGAGTTGCTTCGCCATGTCTCCCTCCATAGAGCCTGAACCACTTCTCGCGCCAAGGCAAGTGTGGGCTTTATGAATCCACTATAGTGGATAACTTTTTGAAAATCCACTATAGTGGATCGCCTGATGGCAGACGATATTGCCGATTTCGATTCCCAGGACTTCATCCGCGCTCTTGCTGACGCGCTGTGGCGCTACTTGGAAGGCAGGATGAAGCAGAACGAGGCCGCGAAGTTGCTCGGCTTGAACCCAACCAGGCTAAACAGTTATTTCCATGATCTTCCTGATGGCACGCGCAAAGAACCGCTGGCGAGTGTTTTGTATCTTGCGTGCACCAGGCTGCCCGGATTCTATTTTGAATATGGCGGTTTCCGACTACGAGCGACCAAGCTCGGGCGCAAGGATCGCCCAGTAGACGCTCAACAGGCGTTCGATTTTCAACGGGAAATAAAGGCAGGCCGAGTAAAAGTTAAACTCAAGAAGCCAGCGGGCCATATTGAACTGTCGGTCTTGCTTGCCGCGACAACGCGCCGTAGACTCAGAAATGCGGCTGCGGTCTCAGGCCGGGCATAGGCGTGCGGGTGTCCAGAGAAATTAGGATGAACAAATGAAACCACTGCCACGTCCGAACATTCCCGGCAAGACTGAGTACGAGCGCTTTGACAATGCCGTGCGCCAAGTGCTCACAGCCTCGAAGGAAGAATTGCAAGCGGGAAGAGCGCGAGAATGTATCGAAGGAAAAGAAGCGGCCTAAGAAATCGTGATTAGACCGCTCCCCGGAGTCAGTCGGGTTTCATCGAGGGGTCTTTGCGCTTGTAACGGCCCGTCAAGATCGATAGCCGCGCATCTTCATACCGGATCAACTGATTATGGTTTGCGCGCCAATGAGCGTCAATTCCTTCCAAGCCCTTTCCTCGGAACTCACGGTCGCACTGCGGGCAGGTTTTTGGTTTAGCCATCCCCAAATCCTGCCATATCTCCGAATGGCACGCTAGAACCTATTATGACGTTTTGTTAAGTATATTTTGCCCACAATTTGCCCTTGACCGCACCCCCGCACTGTCATACATTGTCAGTGAACGCTCCGCTTTTGGTCTGCCCTTCCCATGTCTTGCCCCTGCGCGGTTTAGTGCGTTTGGGCTAGAACCATCTGTTGCAATTGGGACTTGCCTTCGACATTGCGACAATCAGTTAGGCGGCTTGCGCCAGCACGCTGCAAACAGGGACTTACAGGAGAAAAAATGCGACCACACCGCCGCATTTTGCCGTCGTTCGCCGTTGTGTGCCTGCTGCTACTCGTCGCCTCCGCTCACGCCCAGGCTCGTCAAACCCTGCGCCATCACGTGCGCCCCGCGGTTTCCAGCGGCCAGGCCTTGCCCGTCGCCGCACTCGATCCCTCCCAGCGCCTGAATCTCGCCATCATGCTGCCGCTGCGCAATCAAGACGAGCTCTCGACTTTGCTCGCCAACCTCTACGACCCCAACAGCGCCAGCTATCGCCACTTTCTCACCGTGGCCCAGTTCACCGAGCAGTTCGGCCCTTCCGCCGCCGACTACCAATCGGTCACTGCTTTCGCCAAGGCCCATGGCCTGACCGTCACCGCCACGCCTGCCAATCGCATGCTGGTCGATGTCAGCGGATCGGTCGCGCAAATCAACAAGGCATTCCACGTGACGATGACTCTGTACCGTCATCCCACCGAGCAGCGCAATTTCTATTCGCCGGACCGCGAACCTTCGCTCGATCTCTCCACGCCCATCGCGCACATCGCCGGACTGAACAACTTCTCGCTGCCGCGCCCCATGACCACGAGAGCCTCCGCCGGACGCGCCACGCCCGCTTCTTCTGTCGGATCCGGCCCCGGCGGCGCCTATCTCGGCAGCGACATGCGCGCCGCCTACTACGGCGGCTCCGCTCTCACCGGTTCCGGCCAGGCCGTCGGCCTGCTCGAATTCAGCGGCTACGATCTTAGCGACGTGGACCTTACCTTCAGCAACGCCGGCCAGTCTTACACCGTCCCTATTAACAATGTCCTGCTCGACGGAGCAACCGGCCAGTCCAACGGCGACGATGGCGAAGAAGTCATCGACATCGTGCAATCCATATCGATGGCCCCCGGGCTCAGCCAGGTCCTGGTCTACATCGCGCCTCCCGTCAACGACGTCGATGTCTTCAATCAGATGGCTGCCGACAACATTGCCAAGCAGCTCAGTTGCTCGTGGCTCTGGGAACCCGAAGATGCCTCCGTCGACGATCCCATTTTTCAGGAGTTCGCCGCGCAAGGCCAGACCCTGTTCGTCGCCTCCGGTGACTACGGCGCCTACACCAACTTCACCAACTTCGCTTACTACTTCCCCGCCGAAGACGCCTTCATCACCGCCGTGGGCGGCACCGATCTCACTACAACCGGTCCCGGCGGAGCCTGGGTGTCAGAAACCGCGTGGAACGGCATCGTCGATAACACCAGCAGCAACGCCACCGGCGGCGGCATCTCGCCCGACGGCATCTCGTTGCCGCAGTGGCAATCCGGTCTCGCGACCGCTCTCAACGGCGCCTCCCGCACTTCGCGCAACGTCCCCGACGTTGCCGCCGAGGCTAGCACCGACAATTACGCCTGCGACATGGGCGTCTGCGACGGCGGATGGGGCGGCACCAGCTTCGGCGCGCCGCGCTGGGCCGGCCTGCTGGCGCTGGTCAACCAGCAACTGGTTTCCCAGGGACAATCCACTGCCGGATTTATCAATCCCGCTCTCTACGCCATCGGCATGAGTTCGGCCAGCGGCGCCAACTTCCACGACATCACCGTCGGCAATAACGACGTCACTGCCGGCGTCCTCGGCGGATTCAACGCCGTTCCCGGTTACGATCTCGTCACCGGTTTGGGCAGCCCCATCGGACAAGCCCTGATTGAATCTCTGCCCGCTCCCAACTTCTCCATCGCGGCTTCGCCCAACACTCTTACCGTGATCGGCGGCGGCGCAGCTGGAACCAGCGTCATCGCTCTCGGCGCCGTAAGCAATTTCGGCGGCACGGTCACGCTTTCCGCCTCCGGCTTGCCCAAGGGCGTCACTGCATCGTTCAATCCCCCCACCATCAGCGGAACCGGCACCAGCAAGCTTTCGCTCAAAGCGGGCAGCGCGGTCACGCAGGGCAACGCCAACCTCACCATTACCGGGACTTCGGGCACGCTCACCGCAACCACGTCGGTCGCGCTCTCCGTCGACTTCGCGTTCTCTGTGACTCCGGCCACGCAAACCGTCACGGCCAGCCAGTCCGTTACCTACAAGGCCGCCGTCACCATGAAGTCCGGCTTCACCGGCACCGTCAACCTCAGCGTCGCAGGCCTGCCCTCCGGCGCCACCGGCAAATTCAATCCACCTTCATTGAGCGCCTCCGGCACCTCGACGCTCACCGTGACCACCACCTCCGCCACTCCCGCGGGCAATTATTCTCTGTCGATTCTCGGCACCACCGGCAGCCTGGTGCAGACGCTCACCGCCCCACTCGTGGTGAACACAGCCGCCACCGACTTCAGCCTGTCGGCATCGCCCAATGCGGTCACCATCGGGCAAACCGTCGGCTCGAACATCGGCACCAGCACCATCACGATCACCAGCCAGAACAATTTCTCCTCGCCCGTCACCCTCAGCGCCGCCGGAGTCGCCAACGGAGTCACCGCCCAATTCTTCCCCAACCCGGTCACGCCCGCGCCCGATGGCACCGCAACATCAATCCTTACTTTGACCGAAATCACCTGGCCTGCGCCCTCCGGCAACTTCCCGGTAATAGTTACGGGCACGTCAGGATCCGAAGTTGCAACTTCCAACCTCACTCTCACCGTGCAACCTCTGCTCTTCGAATTGGCTGCCGGAGACGCCAACGTTCTGCTGTCTCGTGGCACGACCGGCTCGTTTACCGTCAATGCAATCGGTCCTGCCAGCTTCACTTCGCCGGTCACGCTCAGCCTCACTGGTCTGCCTTCCGGCGTCACCGCCCAGTTCACGCCCAATCCGATGATCCCGGTCCTCGGTTATAGCGGAGCCACGGTCTACCTCACCGCTTCCTCCACCGCCCCCGCCGGTGTTTACTTCATCAATCTTGTCGGCACTTCCGGATCCTTCTCCACCAGCATTAACGGTTTGCAGTTGACCGTGACCCCGGCTGGCTTCACCGTGACGTCTTCGCCCACGTCCATCTCGCTGGCCCAGGGCGGCAAGGCCACCAGCACGATCACCGTCACCGCGCAGAATGGCTTCGCGGGAAAGGTCGGGCTCAATGCCTGGAATCTGCCCGATGGCTTGATCGCTGAATTCAGCCCCTCGAGTGAGCTGAACGTTCCACGCAACGGCAGTGCCACCGCAACCCTGAAGTTGGCCGCCGCCAAATCCACCACCCTCGGCACCAACACCATCACCATCGCCGGCGGCTTCTGGAGTCCAACCTACAGCCTCATGCTTTACAACCTCAGCATTCCCGTGACCGTGACTGGTTCCTCCGCCACCTTTGTCACGCTCACCAACCAGTTCAACCTGTCGGGAATCGAGCCCGATGGCTGGGTCTTCAGCGACTACACTCGCGGCATGGACAACCAGGGGCACGCCTACTCCGGTGATTTGCTCAGCGCCTGGAACGCTATGTGGAACGGCACTGCTTTCACTGTCAGCACCCAGCCCGACGAGTTCAATGTCGTGCAGGGCGCCGGGCAGACCATTCCGCTGCCCGCCGGCAATTTCTCGTCACTGCAATGGCTGGGCACAGGCGTCAATGGCCAGCAACTCTCTCAGCCTTTCATCGTCCATTACAGCGACGGCACCTCCACGACCATCACCCAGAGCATGAGCGACTGGCAGAATCCGCAGAACTTTGCCGGGGAATCGAAGGCCTTCACCATGGCCTACAACGACAATCTCTACAACGGAGGTCGCGTCCCGCGCGCTACTTATCTCTACGGATATTCGTTCGCCCTCAACAAAGCGAAAACCGTGGCGAGCATCACGTTGCCGAAGAATGTAAATGTCGACGCGCTTGCCATGACGCTGGTGCCGTAGAAAACTTCTCTTGCCGGCGCCAGCCGGACTGCGGCGCCGCCCGCCCTTTTCCGCGGGCGCGATACCACCCGAAATCCGGTCATTGAAATTTTCTCTTGACATTTCTACTACATGAGTAGTAGTTTCTCTTACTATTGTAGTACGGACACGATTATGTTTCTTCCCAAGCTCACCAGGCTCGAATTGAACATCATGGAAGCGCTCTGGAATCGCGGGGCCGCCAGCATCCGCGAAATCCAGGAATCGTTTCCGCAGGGCTCCCGCCCGGCTTACACCACGGTTCAGACCATTGTCTACCGGATGGAAAAGAAGAAGATCGTGCGGCGGGCAAAGAAGATCAGCAACGCGCACATCTTCGAGCCCATGGTTTCCCGACATGCAGCCCAACGCCGGCTCATTGATGATCTTCTCGGCTTTTTCGGGGGCCGTACCCAGCCTGTCATGGCGCACCTGATCGAATCCGGCAGCCTGACGCTGCACGATCTTCGCGAGGCGGAGAAAACCATGCGCGCGCTGGCCAAAAAGGAGAAGCAGCCATGAGCATCCCGGCTGGGTTCTCCTTATTCGCTTCGCAACTTGCCAACCATCTGTGGCAATCCACGCTCTTCGCTGCCGCCGCCGGCCTGCTTGCCCTCACGCTGAAGAAAAATGGCGCTCGCCCCCGCTTCTGGCTCTGGCTGGCAGCCTCCGCGAAATTTCTGTTGCCTTTCGCGCTGCTGGTTGCAGCCGGGGCGCGCCTGCAAACATCCGGTTCATTCAGAACGCCAGCGCAGACAGCCGTTGTCATCGACCAACTCACCGAGCCTTTTGCCGCTAACAACACTCAGGTTCCTGAGGTCACTCGCTCCCTTTCGGGTCGACGCGTGATGACCGCGCTTCCACTGATCCTGCCGGCCATTTGGCTCGCAGGAATCGTGGCGGTCCTGTGGCATTGGTGCCTGCGCTGGCGACGCATGGTGCTCTCTCTTCGCGGGCTTGCTCCATCGCACCAAGGGAGAGAGTTGGAATTGTTACGTAGTCTCGAGCCGCGCGCCGGCATTTCTCGTCCGCTGCGGCTCATCCTCTCGCCGGCCGCCATCGAACCCGGAATCGTCGGCATCGTGAACCCGCTGCTGTTGCTTCCGGCCGGCATTGCTGATCGCCTTACTGACGCGCAGCTCGCGGCCGTCATCCATCATGAACTTTGCCATGTTCGCCGCCGCGATAATCTGGCCGCCGCTCTCCACATGCTGGTGGAAGCCTTCTTCTGGTTCCACCCTCTGGTCTGGTGGATGGGCGCGCGCCTGCTCGACGAGCGCGAGCGCGCCTGTGACGAGGAAGTTCTCGCTCTCGGCAGCGAGCCCCAGATTTACGCCGAAGGCATTCTGAAAATCTGCGAATTCTACCTGGAAACTCCCCTGGCCTGTGCAGCGGGTGTGACCGGGTCAAATCTCAAGCAACGAATCGAGGAAATTATGATTCATCGCACTGCCCGCAAACTGGAAACCGGCAAAAAGTTGCTGCTCGCACTAATGGCAACTGCCGCGCTGTTTGGCCCTGTCGTGCTGGGATTGCTGCATCCCGCTTCCACCCTGGCACAAAGCCAGAATTCGTCAGCCGCTGCCATCCACATTGACTCGATCTCCATCCACCCCAGCAAACTGGTCGGCGATGATGCACGCCCGGACCAACCCAATTCGCATGTCTTCTATAAGCCAGATAGCTTCACGGCCGGAAATGTGACCTTGCCCGAACTTATTCGAAATGCCTACGGGGTGCAGGAGTCGCAGATCTCGGGCGGACCCGATTGGATCAAAACCAGCCATTTTGATGCGGAAGTAAAATTCACCCCCGCGCCGGGTACAGGACACATCGAGGGCATGGTGGAACTGAGGAGCGCGCTTCAGGCCGCGCTCGCCGACCGCTTCAACCTGCAACTGCATCGTGAGCGCAGGCCGCTGGCCGTATATGAACTCACCATCGGCCCTGAGGGTTCAAAGCTTAAGGAAACTCAGGCTGGCGGCGCCAAACCTTCACTGATGCAGCACACACCCGGCCATCTTGTGGGGACGGCGGTGAATGCGGACATGCTCGTCCAGGTGATGCAGTGGCACCTTGGAACTCCCATTGTCAACAAAACCGGCCTGAAAGGAGCATACGACTTTACCTTCAGCGTTGAACGGGGCGCCGCTCCTTTGTCGGAAGATCCCGCGCCGCTGCTTAAAGCTGTCTCCGACCAGCTAGGTCTGGAGCTGAAGCCGGCAACCGATACCGTGGAGGTTCTGGTAATCGATCACGCCGAACCGGTCACGGGCGCGAATGAGATGTCAGGCAGCAAATAAATATTCGAAAACTCGAGCGAGGGCGGGCTGGCAGGGAGCCGGCCCTCGTTCTTTCTAACTTGAGCTCTAACTCGTTTGTACTCCGTGACTTGCTCGCAATTTTCCGCCAACCCGATCATTCTAAAGATTTTGCAGAATGGGGCGAGTGCAGCCGCTCCGTGAGCGATTTGCGAACTGCATCGCGCCTGAGCGCGTAACATCCAATACGTAGCTCCACGAAAACTTATGGGAAACACTTTTAAGACCGCGTTCCTGCTGACCGCGCTCACGCTGCTGCTGATGATGATCGGCCGCGCCTTTGGCGGGCAGAACGGCATGATGATCGCCCTTGCCCTTGCCGTCGTCATGAACTTCGTCTCGTACTTTTTTTCGGACAAGATCGCGCTGGCCATGTACCGCGCCCAGCCGGTGACGCGGGAGCAGTTGCCGCGCGCCTACGAGATCGTCGAACGCCTGACCCAGAAAATCGGCATCCCCACGCCGAAGATCTACGTCATTCCGACCGAGTCGCCCAACGCCTTCGCCACCGGCCGCAATCCGCAGCACGCCTCCGTGGCCGTGACTCACGGCATCCTCGGCCTGCTCAACGACGAGGAGATGGAAGGCGTGCTGGCGCACGAACTCGGCCACGTGCGCAATCGCGACATCCTGATCAGTTCGGTCGCTGCCACCATTGCCGGCGCCATTACGATGCTTGCTAGCATGGGACGCTGGGCCATGATTTTTGGCGGCTACGGAGGCCGCAGCCGTGAAGATCGCGGCGGAGGTGGCGGCTTGGCCGCGCTCTTCATGTTGATCGTCGCACCCATCGCCGCCAGCCTGATTCAGCTTGCGGTCTCGCGTTCGCGCGAATACCAGGCTGACGCGACCGGAGCGCACTTCACCGGCAATCCTTATGCGCTGGCCAGCGCCCTGCAAAAGCTGGACGCGTACTCGCGCCGTTTGCCGATGCAGGCCACGCCCTCGACCGCGCATCTGTTCATCATTCAGCCATTGCTGGGCGTCAGTTTTGGGAATTTGTTTTCGACGCATCCGCCCATTGCCAAGCGCATCGAGCGGCTGACCGGCCGGCCGGCGGAGTTTATGCAGTGAGCTTCGAGCTTTGAGCTTTGAGCTTTGAGCTTTGGGATACGAGCTTCGGGCTACGAGCTGAGTTAAGTCCTGCGTGCTGAGGGAACGTTTTTATCGCTGATGCAAGTTTGCGGATGCGCTTCGTTCAGAGGAGAGAGGTGGACCGGCAACCACCATTTTCGGTACAAAGTCGAGTATGAACTACCGAACCTTGACAGGGACACTACTCGTACTCTGTGTCTCCTTGGTTGCTGCTGGGCAGCCGCAATCGGGGATCACCGGCGAAATCGTAGATTCAGAAGGCGCTGCAATCGCCAATGCGCGCGTGCTCGTTCATTGGGATCCTGCCGGTAGCACTGTTGGTCTGTCGGATAACATCGGCATCCAGCACGACGTAATCGTCACGACCCACTCCAACGGCCGGTATTTAGCTGAAGTTCCAGCGGGGTTCTATGACGTGTTCGTCTCGGCGATGGCATTCACACCAACCGCCGCAAAGGTCCGAGTGAAAAAGGACCGTATTACATACAACTCAACACTCAGACCAGATCCGCTGGTCTCTCGTGAATTGGCACATTGAAGAGAATAGAGTTTTTCCGCAGCCTGCTAGATGGGGAGCACTCTTGTTCGAAGCCTGAAGCTCGTGACTCGAAGCTGGCAGTGTGTAGCTGACTTTCGTAACCGCCTCGGCTTGCGCGCCGATAGTAAAATTTTCTGAATGCCCACTGACGCCGCAACTGCTATTACCAGCAAGGCCTTCGCGCTCGAGAAGACGCTGCGCCGCGTGATTCGCGGCAAAGATGACGTGGTGCGCCTGGCCCTGGTCAGCATTTTCGCGCGCGGGCATTTGCTGATCGAAGGTGTCCCTGGGGTTGGCAAGACCACGCTCGGCCAGGCTCTTGCGCGCGCCATCGATTGCGCCTTCCAGCGCGTGCAGTTCACCAGCGACATGCTCCCGTCCGATGTGCTTGGCATCTCGGTTTATTCGGCGCTGGAACAGGAATTTGAATTCAAGCGCGGTCCGGTCTTCGCCAACGTTTTACTGGCTGACGAAATCAACCGCACCACGCCCAAGACGCAATCGGCTCTGCTCGAAGCGATGAATGAAGGGCAGGTCACGGTCGACGCGCGCTCCTATTCGCTGCCGCAACCGTTTCTCGTAATCGCCACCCAGAATCCGGTCGAACATCACGGAACCTATCCGCTGCCCGAGTCGCAACTGGATCGATTTCTTCTACGCGTGCGCATGGGATATCCCGACGCGGCCGCCGAGCGCGAAATTCTGCGCTCGGAAGCCGGCGCCGACCGGTTGCCCGACCTGCAGCCCGTGCTCAGCGGCGCTGAGGTGCTTGAAATGCAGGATGCGGTCAAGCGGATTCGCGTGGACGAATCGCTGGTGACCTACGCGCTCGAAATCGTGAAGCGCACGCGCGAGTCGGAAAATTTATCGCTGGGAGTTTCGCCGCGCGGGGCGCAGGCGCTTTATCGAGCCGCGCAGGCCATGGCATTCCTGGAAGGCCGGAGCTTCTGCACTCCGGAAGACTTTAAGCCGCTGGCGGTACCGGTGTTTGCGCACCGGGTGGTGGCGAAAAACGGCTACAACTCCTCGACGCTGAAGAAGTCCGAACAGACCGACGAAATTCTGCGCGAGATCGTCGAGAGCGTTGCGGTGCCCGTGTAAAGTTCGTCATTTGTAAGACTCAGTCTCCTACCTCCTTTCTCGCGTGAGAAAATCCGGTTGTCGCCGATGATTGCCGAGATTATTCCCGAAGCTTACGACGCAATCGGACGACAAGTCGCTCGCCCGTTCGATCATCGTCGTGGCTTTCATCCCACGTTTCCGATGGGTCGTTATGTGAGTCAGCCACTCACTATTCACTGTTCCTCGATCCAGGAGATCCGAGGCTTTCTTGCCGGCTGCGAATACGTCTCGGATAAGGAACTGTTCGGCAAAGACGACTATTGGCAGCCTCCTGAAGAGTTCGAGAAAAACCGCAAGGGCGATTGCGAGGACTTCGCCTTGTGGACCTGGCGGCAACTCCTGAGTATGGGTTATGACGCGCGCTTCGTTGGGGGCACACACGGCAGATTCGGTGCTGGCCATGCCTGGGTTGAATATTTTCAAGATGGAAATTGCTATCTGGTGGAACCCCTGCGCAGCCGCATCGCGGGCGTTTTGCCCAAACTTTCGACCATCAGCTACGTGCCGAGACTTTCTGTTTCCTGGGATGGCAAGACTTTAAGGTATTTCTCCCACAAGAAGCCGGCGTCGAAGATGACTGCGCACAGGCTCGTCCCTCTCGTAGTAGACTTTGCAATCTTCTGGACATATTTCTGGTTTTGGAATTTCTGGCGACTTCCCCAATACGGCTGGAAGGTGCTGCGACGTACCATTTTTAAGCGCGAACTTTGGTTCCCGCGGAGGAAACAGAAGCGCTAACCGCAATTCTGCGCCTATAATCCTTCGTCATGTCCTTTCTCCGTTTCCTCATGCTTTTGTCGCTGATTCTGTGGATCGGCGGGCTGATTTTCTTTGCATTCGTCGTGGCGCCCACTTCTTTCCGAGTGCTGCCCAACACGCATCTTGCCGGCAACGTAGTGGGAGCTTCGCTCGGCAAGCTGCACTGGATCGGCATCATTTCCGGAATTGTTTACCTCGCCAGTTCTCTGCTCTACAGCCGCATGACCAATGGCACAGCGCATGTTCTTGCCGCTCGTCACGTTCTGCTGTGCCTGATGCTGGCGCTCACGCTGATTTCGCAATTCGGCATCATTCCGCGCATGGACTCGTTGCGCGCCTCGCTAGGCGAAGTGAGCGCGGTGCCCATCGACAATCCGCAGCGCGTGCAGTTCGACGCACTGCACGTCTGGTCGACGCGCGTGGAAGGCGCGGTTTTGCTGGTTGGATTGGTGGTGGTCTATTTAACTGCGAAAGGATTTTGATTGCAGTTAGAACAATTTTATGGGGATCGGGATGGGAGCAGCCTGAGATCCCTCCGCGCGCTGGTGCAAGCGCGCGCGTTCGGGATGACGCTTTCGCCAGGATCGCAAAATTATCCGGAATGGCGGATGTGCATCACGTCGCCATCCTGCACGATGAGTCTTTGCCTTCCAGGCGCAGCGTGCCTTTGGCGCGCGCGTTCGGGATGACGCTTTCGCCAGGATCGCAGAATTATCCGGAATGGCGGATGTGCATCACGTCGCCATCCTGCACGATGTAGTCTTTGCCTTCGAGGCGCAGTGTGCCTTTGGCGCGCGCGTTCGATTCCGAGCCGGCTTCGAGCAACTGGTCCCAGCGAATGGTTTCGGCGCGGATGAAATGTTTTTCCAGGTCGGAGTGAATCGCGCCCGCCGCTTCCTGCGCGCGGGAGTGAGCGGGAACCTGCCAGGCGCGGCACTCGTCTTCTCCGGCGGTAAAAAACGAAATGACGCCGAGCAGCTTATACGTGGTGCGGATCAGCCGGGTCAGGCCGCTTTCGGTCAAGCCGTAACTGGAGAGAAATTCGGCGGCATCGGCGTCGCTCATCTCGGCAAGCTCGGCCTCGACTTTTCCGCAGATTGCAGTGGCGCCCGCGTTGGGCCGCGAGGCAATCTCGGTGAGCTTGTATTTGGTCACCGCCTCGTCGAGTTCTTTGCCCAGCTGGGTTGACTCTCCAATATTGAGAACGTAGAGGATGGGCTTCTCGCTGAGGAACATGAAGCCGCGAATGCGTTTCTTGTCCTCCGGAGTCATCTCCATCTCGCGCAGCGGCTTTTCGGATTCGAGCTGCACCTTCGCTTTCTTGAGGAGCTCGAATTCCTTTTCGAGCTCGGCCGTCTTCATCTTCTTCAAATCTTTTTCCAGACGCTCCAGGCGCTTTTCCACCTGCCCCAAGTCGCTGATCATGAGATCGAATTCGACATTCCTGATGTCGCGCAGGGGATCGATTTCTCCGACGTGAGGAATGGCAGGATCGTCGAAGGCCCGCACCACGTGCGCCAGGGCATCGACGTTGCGCAGGTGCGCGGCGTAGGCCGTATCTTTCAAAGCCTCCTGGCCGATGGCGCCCACGTCGACGTATTCCACCGACGTGTGTGTAAGTTTCTTCGGGCTGTAAAGCGCGGCCAGCCGATCGAGGCGATCATCGGGCACTTTGGCGACACCGATGTGCGCCTCGCGCGGGTTGGCATGGGCGGTGGAATGCGACGCCTTGGTCAAAATTTGAAATAACGAAGTCTTGCCTACTTGCGGCAGGCCGATGATGCCGGTTTTCATAAGTGCGGCTGCTAGCTCCCTGGCTTTTCGCTCGTGGTCTGGGTCTACTTCAGAATAAATGATGGCGCTCGAATGGCCCAAACGCCGGGGCGATGCGGTTGGTTCAGGGCACTCACTGATATGATTGTCGCCGATTGCCCATGAGCGCGATACTGATCAGCATTCTGCTGGGATTGACGGCGGCGGCCGCGAACGTATTTGGCGGCGCAATCATCGTGCAAAGAAGCTGGGAACGGCGATACCTCCGGTATTTTGTGGCGCTGGGCGCGGGATTCATGCTCGCAACCGCCGTGGTGGAGATGGTTCCGGAGAGCATCGAGCTGCGCGGGCGCAGCGCGGCCATCCTGATTCTGCTGGGCTACCTGATCATTCATTTTTTCGAACACACGGTCACGCCGCATTTTCACTTCGGCGAAGAGACACATGCCGACGAATTCATTCACGCCCACAAGGGGTATTCGGTGGTGCTGGGCCTGGTGATTCACACGTTTTTTGACGGGATCGCCATCGCGTCCGGATTTTTGGTTTCGAAGGAGTTGGGCTGGCTGATTTTCTTTGCGATTTTTCTGCATAAGATTCCGGAGGGCTTCACCGTGAGCTCGGTCATGCTGGCCAGCGGGCGCAGCCGCGGGACGGCGTGGGGCGCATCGATTGTGCTGGGCGGCGCGACCCTGGCGGGCGTGCTGACGATGGCCGCCTTCAGCAAGCATGTGGATGCGGGATTGCCGTTGGCCGCGGGCGTGACGATCTATGTGGCCGCGTCCGACCTGGTGCCCGAGGTTAACAAGGAGCCGGCCATGAAGATGGCGCTGCTGGTGTTTGTGGGAGCGGGGGTATTTTTCGCGCTGAAGATGTTGTTTAAAGTTTAGAGCTGCGAGCTGCGGGCATTGAGCAACGTACTGGAGACCTCCGATGCAAACCTCCGATGCAAACCTCCTATGTAAACAAGGGGCTCGATTTAGATCGAGCCCCTTATTCATTTTGGTTCCAGATTGTGTTTACGGCCTTTGCTGTCAGTTCACGGTAATGGAAACCGGCAGCGAGGGAATCCCGTTTGCCACCACCACCAGCGTGCTGGCTCCGGTTTCCATCGACGCGGGAACGTCGAAGTTGGTAAAGACTACGGTCGATCCGGTAGCCACGGCCATGGTGCTGTGGTCGTGGGTTTTGGCGTAAAAAACGTGGCCGGTGGAGTTGTTGGTGATGCGCACCAGCGGATAGTTGGTGGCAGTCTGGAACTCATCGCCGAACGACGCAGCCTGCGACAGCCCGTTGAACTGCATGCCCGAGATTTTGTAGGTTGAACCGCGTACCACGGCTGAAGGAACCGAGTGAATGGTCGGCGCCCACGAAGTTTGGAAAGTGCCGGTGGGAATGTAAACCTCCGAACCACCAACCAAAACCTGGCCGTTCGGCAGCATCATCAGAGAACCGGGAACGATGGGGCCGGCGGTGAGCGTGGTGCCGTCGAAGGTATAAGAAGTGCCAGAATCGCCTTCCACCAGCACGTCGCCATTGGGCAGCAGGGCGGCGAAGGAATCGCCCGCGTTGTCTCCGTGAGGAAAATCCGGACCCACAGACCAGCCCGAAGCCGGCGAGTAGATGGCCGTGTGGCCCGGACCGCTGCCATTGTTGGAATACGATCCGGTGTAGAAGACCGTGCCATCGGGACGCAGGATGGCGGGGCCGATTTCTCCAGGCGGATAGTAGCAGTATTTTCCGTTGGGCCCGAACTTGAGGCAACCGAACGGCGAGGGCGAATGCAGGTCGACGATGGTGCTGCCCGCCGAAGTCCAGGTTTGCGTGGAAGGATTATAGATTTCCGAGTTGGGAGCGTTCTTGACGTCGGCGGTGAGCACATTGCCGTCGGGCAGAAGAGTCCAACCCTCTTCCGCGTCGAAGTCGCTCTTGCCGGCCGAAGCCATCGGTGTCCAGGTCAAAGTCTTGGGGTCGAGCGCAGCCATCTGCTTGGTGAGCTTGTCGCCGATCAAAAATTTTCCGTTGGGCAAAACCAGCGCGGGCGAATCGCCAATGAAAGACCAGTTCTTGGGCGGCGGCAGGTTCGTCCAGGTGTTTTTGGCGGGATCGTAAATAGCGCCGAGATTGGTAAGGGTGAAAGCTCCGTTCAAATACTCGCCGCCAACGATCACAAGGCGGCCATCGGCCAGAACCGCCGAGGCAAAGGCGTCGGGGACGTATCCGGCGGGCAGGGTGGCAACCTTGGTCCAGGTGCCGTTTACGTAGCTGCCGGTGATGTCGGGCGTCAGCTTCCACCAGTCGGATTCATTGCCGCCTTGCGCCAGGACTGTTCCGTCGGTCATCTGGAAGGTGAGGTAAACGCCGTCGGGAACCTGATTCTTAAGCGAAGTAATCGTTTGTGCCGAGGCCAGCGTGCCGACGGAGAGCAGGAGAAGAACAGCACAACACTTTTGCAGCAAAAAACACCCCCGCGAGGAAAAAGGATTGGAAGAAACTACAGACAGGACCGTTGGTCAGCTTACTACAGGCAAGCCGCCAAAAGGCTTGCCAGATGCGGATTTGATCAAATTTTTACAAAGCGTGGAGACTTAATGCTCCGGGGAGAGGAACTCAAGATCACCGGCAACGGGGCGGACAGCGCGCTTCCACGAACTAGGGGTCCGGGCCCAGCCTTACAGCACGCCTGATGAGGGTGCCCCATCTCCTCGCGTTTTTGGCGAGGGTGGGACACGATGCTGCCTGCAGCGTAATCTCTCAAGGTGGAAGAGAACGTGGGTCGCGCCATCCACGAATACGTGTCCGCCTTCGGAGCCAACTCGCAGATGACGGGGAGCACGGAGCACGCCACCACCGTCGCCCTCCCCGGCGGTGTGCAGGCGCTCTACTCCGGCGGCAGCTTACAGCGCTTCCGCTTCCCCGATTGGCAGGGGACGATCCGCGCCGAATCCGCACCCGGTGCCCGTGCCTTCACCGAGTCTTTGGCGTTTGCTCCATTCGGCAAACGCTACGCGTTGAAGGGAGCGCAACAGTTCCTTCAGTCCATAGGGTACATACCATAAAACGATGTCTGGGAAGAAACCAAAAATCGGCGATATCTGTGAAATCAAAACGCCAGCGGGCTTGGCTTATGTTCAGTATACGCACGACGGCAGAGACATGGGCCAGTTGGTGCGGGTGCTGCCGGGACTCTTCAGCACGCGGCCAACCGACTTTGCCGAACTGTCACAACAGAAAGAACTCTACTTCGCGTTTTACACTCTGAACTACGCGCTCCGCGATCACCAAGCGGAGGTTGTTTCTCATAAGCCTGTGCCCGGATGGGCACAGCCGTACCCGCTCGTGCGCTGGTGTGGTGCACGTGAACCGAGCGGGAAAGCAATCGCTTGGAAAATCTTCAGCGCATCGAGTCCGCTGACTGTGAAGGAGCACCAACGCACAACGCTCATCCACAACCTAACACCGGAGCAGCAGAAGTTGCCGATTCACCAGCTTTGGCCTCATCCCGTGATGGTCAAGGAACTCGCTCGCGGCTGGACACCTGAACGTGCAGAAGAACTGCGGCTTCAGGATGTCGATGAAGCGGAGAAGCGAAAGGCGAGTGCCCCTCCTGAGAACAGAGTTTCCCAACCCGTGAAGTATTATCTCTACTTCCCCAAGAAGCCGAATGCAGAGGGAGCGGCCGAACGCCTACGCAGTCGGGGTTTCTCTGTTGAAGTTCGCAAAGGTGCGAGCGGGGAAGCCTGGCTTGCGCTGGCGACGCAGGCTCCGCCGAAGACCGGGGAACAAATGGATGAGCTTCGCGATGAGATGGAGGCTTTGGCGGCACAGTTCGGCGGGGAATATGACGGTTGGGAAGCGGCAACCGATTCGCTTGGTTCAGGGAACACTGAGCGCAGCCAGAAGGTCAACTAGAAAACTGTTACTTCCGCGATCCCGAGCGCCGATGAGCGCACCTGCCACTTGCGTTCCTGGCGGCTAGGGTGAGCGATCCGGGAGCGGGTGAGGGTCGGGGCGGAAACGAGTGCTTTCCTTACCTGTAGCGTAATCTCTCAAGGTGGAAGAGGACGTGGGTCGCGCCATTCACGAATACGTGTCCGCCTTCGGAGCCAACTCGCAGATGACGGGAACCACAGAGCTAGAGTTCGAGCGCGCGCTTGAACAGCACTTGACCGACCCGAATACCCAACTGGTAAGAGGAACCTATCGGGGGGATCCCGCCAACATCTACGTTAACTCTGGAACCGGAAATGCTGTCATCACGGACCCCTCCGGCAACTTTATCAGCGGGTGGAAACTGAGTCCTGCCCAAATGAACTACGTCACGACAACGGGGAGCTTGAATTGAAACGGGACAACAAAATTAAGGGAAAGTAACGACAAATGAATAACAGGATCACGATTGCTCTTTCTGAAAATGAGGCGCTGGTACTCTTCGAGTTCTTGGCTCGGTTTTGTAACGATAAGACACTGCAAATTCTCGACCGCGCCGAAAACCGCGTGCTATGCGATCTCCACTCGCAACTTGAGAGCACTCTTGTGCAACCGCTCATGCCAACCTATCGAGAGCAGTTGGAGAGTGCTCGGGAAGCACTTCGACCGACGGAGCCTTAACAAAAGGCGGGTGGCCCAGGCTCTCGATTTCGCTGCCATCACCAACACAGTGGGTGGGGGCTGGCCCACCCTTACGCACCCATGATGAGGCTGCCCCATCCTCGCGTTCTGTGCGAAGGTGGGATACGATGCTGCCGGTAGCGTAATCTCTCAAGGTGGAAGAGAACGTGGGTCGCGTCATACACGAATACGTGTCCGCCGCCGGAGCCAACCCGCAGATGACGGGGACCACAGAGCACGCGACCACCGTCGCCCTCCCCGGCGGTGTGCAGGCGATCTACTCCGGCGGCAGCTTACAGCGCTTCCGCTTCCCCGATTGGCAAGGGACGATCCGCGCCGAATCAAGCCCGACCTCCAGGGCATTCACGGAGTCCCTGGCCTTCGCTCCGTTTGGCGAGCGCTACGCGCTGAAGGGTGCGCCCTACAACGTAGACAGCTTCACCGGCAAGCCCGACCAGTTGGTGAGCGACGAATACGACTTCCCGGCACGCGAAGAGCACAACGCCCAGGGACGCTGGGTCAGTCCCGATCCGATGCGCGGTACGGGGAACAAGTATGTCTACGCGAATAACAATCCATTGAGCAACGTGGATGTGTACGGCCTGGCCTCCGTCAACATGAACGGGATCGAACTCGGCGGGATGGACACCGAGTGGGATGGAAGCGTGTTCCCCGAATCCGTTCAGTCAGTCTGAGTCTCCTCGACGCAGATGCCGGCGGCCCAACACAAGAACCGGAGACCAAATTCCGGCTCACTTCCCGAAGATCACCAAAGCATTATGTATAGCAAGGTCGGAGAGGTAGTCGGCGACAACAAGATCGACTTTGCCATCTAGGTTGAAATCCCCTCCAGCCAAGTTGATTGCTGCCGCGCCAGAAGCATAGAAGGAGCGCGCGAATCCCCCCTTGCCGTCGTTGATAAACAGCACGATATGTGTAGTTCCCAGCATTCCCGCTGCGAGGTCCGGAAGACCATCGTGATTGAAATCCCCCACGACCATTCCATAAAGGGATTGTTCACTCGTAAATCCGCCCTGCATGAAGAAATCCCCGGTTCCCGTGCCATACCACATCGTGCCGTCAGTCGTGGCAATGTCCAGCTTGCCGTCTCCGTTGAAGTCCGCCACGACCGCTGCCGCACCGGTCGTATCCCCGTCTGACATCCCGAAATGATTAGTCACCGGCGTGAAAGTCCGGTTCGGGCCGCCCAGCCATGTCTGTCCACCGGTAACGATGTCCAAGTATCCATCGCCATTGAAATCGCCTATGACAAACGGAGCGGTGAAGGGGAATTGCACCGGAGTCAAGTTGTATTGTTTGTCGCTGTAAAGAATGATCCCGGAGCTGACCAAGTCAAGATAGCCGTCGTGGTCCATGTCCACGATTTGCAACTCGGAAATCGCAACCTGGTGCGGGGGTGTATACGTAATCGGCGATCCGGGGAAACTCGGATTTCCCGTTCCCGGCCAAACGAGGACCTCATTGCCGGTACCGCCAACCAGGTCGGCCAAGCCGTCCCCGTTTAAATCCGCCATTACCCACGAGTTATCGGTAACTACAACGGCAGGATCAAAAGACTCGTTTCCTGCGTTGAGAAAGATTGAGTTCCCGACCATGATGTCGGGCAGCCCGTCGCCGTTCACGTCCGCAATTGAGATGTATGGCCCAGGCGCAGGGAGCAACAGCGGCAATGATGGAAAATTGCGATCGGTTTGGCCAAGCACCACGTCGGTTTCGTTCACGCCCTGAACGACAATGTCGGGCAATCCATCGCCGTTCACATCTCCTACTGCCAGTGCTCCTGCTGGGCCGTTGACGTACTGAGGCGCTCCGAATTGCCCCTTCCCATTTCCCCACAAGAACACAAGCTGGGCAGGCTGGGGATTGAAGCCTTGACCTGCAAGATCAGGAAAACCGTCATGATCGAAGTCGCCAATCACAAACTGAGATGTCGTCACCAGATTTCCAGTCGTCGGGTACAAATCTGTTTCCGAAGCGAAGCTGAATACGTTGTTGCCCTGAGATAAGAACGCTTGTACCTTCATGGGAAGAACTTCGCCAGCAATCTCAACCACGAGGTCGGCCTTACCATCGAGATTCAGGTCTCCCGCAAAAACCAGCCCGCCGACGCCCTGCAAAAAGGTCGGCTTCGTATCTTGAAATGTGCCGTTGCCTTGATTCACAAGAATATGCACTTCGTCTGCGCCAGTGGTCGCGTTCACCGCGTTGTAAGCGACATCGGGCAGTCCGCTTCCGTTGAAATCTGCCACTGCAAACGACCAAATGTTACCAGTCACGGCTTCGGTGATTGGCGATCCGAAGTTTCCCCCGCCCTGGTTCAATAAGACAACCAGAGGGGAGTATTGCCCCGCGACGACCAAATCCGGAAGCCCGTCTCCATTCACATCCTTCAACACCGCCGTGAACTCCGGAAGGGTAGGAAAAAACGGACACGATGGTCCCGGCGTGAAGTTCGCGTGCCCGTCATTCAGGTAAACGCTACAGCTCAGTCCCCCGCCTGTGGGAGCCGCAGTAATCGCGACGAGGTCGAGTGTGCCGTTTCCGTCCACATCACCAGCGACAGTCGCCATTACGTTCGACAAATATTGAGAGACCGACAGCGAGCCGTCGGCTTGGCCCAGTAGCAATGCGGAACCAAACTTGTCGCCAATGTTTTGGGGAGGAGTCGGAACGATCACGTCAGCCCTCCCGTCTCCGTTGAAATCGCCGACAACTGCGACTACGTTAACCATCTGCGTGGTCGCAAAGTAACTGGGAATCGCGTCGAAGAGGCCCGCTGGTCCGGGCTGCGGGGAGTAGTAGGTGAAGGGCAGGCTGTTAGAAACCTGGCTGCCGTCTTGCACAGTGACTTGGTGAACTCCCACCGACGGCGCCCCAGGAAGGTAAACCTCGATGTGCTCCGAGTCTTGCACGAGAATGGGGAGGGCTGGAGGCTTACCGTCGATCAGGACTTGCGATTGCTGGGTAAAACCGTTCCCAATGACCGTAAACGCCCCTACGGCGATGTCAGACATCACCACGGAAGGGGAAATCAAGGTGATCTGAAGTGGATTGCCACCGCCGCCACCGCCGCCGCCTTCATTTCCGCTTCCGGAGTTGGACCCACTTCCGCCACACGAGGAAGCAGAAACCAAGGCTACTGCGATACACAGCGCCTTCCTGATTTTGATCACGGACATCACAACAACACAATACCTTCCGTGCGCGTACAGAAACCCAACGTTATATACAACGAAAAACAGGAAAAAGCTACCGGTAACACCTAAACAAATGAGGGCGTGCTCCCTTAGTATTTTCAGGTCATGAGAGAATCCACATTCTATTTAGTTGACATTCACAAGGAAAAAAACTTAGAGTCGTGGCGAGTTTCTGAGGGGGCCGACCTAAAGCTGCAGCGCTTCCGCTTCCCCGATTGGCAAGGGACGATCCGCGCCGAGTCCAACGCATCCACCAGAGTGTTCACCGAGTCGCTGGCCTTCGCTCCGTTTGGCGAGCGCTACGCGCTGAAGGGTGCGCCCTACAACGTAGACAGCTTCACCGGCAAGCCCGACCAGTTGGTGAGCGACGAATACGACTTCCCGGCACGCGAAGAGCACAACGCCCAGGGACGCTGGGTCAGTCCCGATCCGATGCGCGGCACGGGGAACAAGTATGTCTATGCCGACAACAACCCGTTGAGCAAGGTGGACATTTACGGGCTGCTCTCGATTTACATCAACGGAATCGACTATGGCGCACCAGACGCCGAAATCACTGGGAGCAAATTCAACCCCTTTGAGCAGAGCGAGTCTCACGCCCCGGCCTCGACCCAGACGGGGGGGCAGCCCGCGCCGGCGCAGACTAGCGGGAATGGTTCCTCCTCCTCGACGCAGACGCCGGCGGCCCAACAGCAAGCACAGACCAACCAAAGCCAGCAAGCGGCGCAAAATACGAACGCCTCCGCTGTGCCACTGGTCCTTCCAGTCGCCCCGACACTTGACGTCGGCAAGATCGTGACCACAGCTGTAGGCGCAGTGGCAGGCGCAGTAACATCAACAACGGCGGCTGTGGTGGGTGTGTTGGGCTACCTGGTTAGCCCTGGCACATCGAACGTCTGCACTTGCTCGACAGATCAGCCGCAGGTCGGCACTCCTGCTTCGACATCGCAGCAAGGCGCTGTGAACAATGGCCCTATCGAATCCAGGTCAAATCCGTTAACAGGCAAACCTGGGGACACAACTACTCTGAGAAATCCCGATGGGACGGTAAGACAAGTGCGAGGGTATGGTCCAGACGGTTATCCCAAAACCGATGTGGATCACGGACACGATCAATGGGGCTGGTGATCCTCATTCTCATGATTGGGGAAGACCGGCGAATGGTGGTCCCCCAACTCACGAAGACCGTGGCCCGGGAAGACCTGTTCAACCTGGCGATCCACAGCCCAACTGAGAGGACTTGAAATGAAAGAATACGAACAGTTCCATGACGGCTATTTCGAAGGTATCTGGATACCACGACAGGGCACAGCCTACGTGCACTTGGCAACGTCAGACAGGCAACGCAGCACTGCTGTTCTGAGAGGCGTTGTGATGGTGAAGATAACCGGGTTCAAGGAAGGCAACATCATCCTCGATGTGGGTACTCGTGGTGGCACTGAACCCACCCTAGAGGACATCGCGACGCTTTACGATCTGAAACCCGATCACGAACCTGCGAGTTGGGAACTTCAACTACTGGAGAAAATCAGGAAAGAGTCGCTGTGTCTCTTCGAAATCAACTGCTCCTATGGAGGCGAGTGCCTCATCTTGGCGGAGAGCGTTGAACTGCTGAGTCAGGAAGAGTGGATGGAACAATGTACGCTTGTGCGAAGCTCAAACTGACTTGCAGCTGAGGTTGCTGGTGATCCAGGAGCGCTTGGGGTCATGACTAGGATTTCGGGTTGGCGGGGTGTTCTGGGATTTTTCTTTAGTCGTGGGGTTGGGTGTTGGCCGCGCCGGGTTGTGGCGCGGCCTTGCTGTCTTGCCGGGTGCGATCCCGTTCCTGATCCGGGGTGTTCCGATCCGGCGGCGATCCGGGTCCGATCAGCGGCGCTTTCCGGTCACGATTCCAAAGCCGAATCCTGACCCGGCAGTGTGGCGATTCCGGCACGGTGAGGGGTGAGTTTTTCGTGTTCCCGGAGAGCCGTGGTAGGTTGAGGGATTTTTGCCGTGCTTTGCACGGGTTTACGCATGACACTCCACCCCTGAAAGGGTTCTGCACGGTAACTTTCGGTTACCGTGCGCGAACCTGTTGAAAGCAGAGCGGCTAAAGAAAAAATCCCGACATCGGGTTGGGGGCTGGCCCACCCTTACAGCACCCCTGAAGAGGGTGCCCCATCTCCTCGCGTTTTTGGCGAGGGTGGGAAACGATGCTGCGCTGGCGTAATCTCTCAAGGTGGAAGAGAACGTGGGTCGCGCCATTCACGAATACGGGTCCGCCGCCGGAGTCAATCTGCAGATGACGGGGACCACAAAGCATTCCACGACCTTCGATCTGCCGGGCGAGGTGCAGGCACTCTATTCGGGCGGTTCGATGTACCGGTTCCGCTATCCAGACTGGCAAGGGTCGATCCGTGCGGAATCCGCACCCGGTGTCCGGGGACAGGGGATTTTGCAGACTGCACAGAACTCAAGATCACCGGCAAACGGGGCGGACAGCGCGCTTCCGCGAACTAGCGCCTGCCGGCGCCGTTTCACACTCGTCGTTGTTCGTTTCACACTCCTCGTTGTTTCTTTAATCGGTTAATCGGTTCTTTAATCGACAGTGTGCCGGGCGGTGTAGCCGTCGCGAGCGACGACTTCTACTTTCTGATCCTTGCCTTTCTGATCCTTGAATTTCAGCGGGCCGCCGTCGGGCGCGACCACTTCCACCTTCAGCTTGCGGTAGGTGCCGTCGAGCTTGCTGTTGGTGGGGTGATAGGAGATGGAATACTGGTTGCGAATGTCGCTGGCAATGTCGGTAAAGATTTCGGGGAACTCGGCCTCGAAGCGGGGAAAATAGGCGCGGCCGCCGGTCATGGAAGCGAAGGTTCTCATTTGATTATCGGCCTGCAGGAAGTCAAGGCGATCGACGCGCCGGCCCAATCCATAAGCGCCGGGACAGCTGTTGCCCAGACGCGATTCGCACCAGTTGCGGTAGGCGAAACCGACGCTGATGGGAAAAATGGTCACATCCTTGGTGTCTTTCACCTTCTTGAAGACTTTATCGAGGGTGATGCGGCTGAAAGTATCAACGCCAGCCGTGACCAGGATGATGTACTTTTTGCCCTCAATGCGGTCGAGGCGATCCAGCGTGTCGTAAAGCGAGTCGAAGACGCAGGCTTCGGAAAAGCCGGGCATGCGCAGCTCGTTGAGCGCGCCGAACAAAGCCTGCTTGTCCTGGGTGAAGTCGATGAGAATGTGCGGGCGCAGATCAAAATACGTGACCGCGACCCAGTCGTTTTTCTGGAGCGAATTGACGAAGGTGTAGGACGCGCGCAGAGCATCGATCATGAAAACGTAGTTCGTGTCGCCGAATTCGACCAGCAGCACGGCAGTGATGGGCGCCTTGGTAACGTTGAAGTCGGTGATCTGCTGAGGGGTGCCGTCTTCGAAGACCCGGAAATTTTCTTTCTTGAGCCCGGGGACAAACTGGCCGTTGGCTTTCAGGTTAACCATCACGTCCACGTTCACCAGAGGAACGTTCACCTTGATGGAGTAATCGGGCATGCCTTCGACTTTATTTGGAGTAGCGCGCGGAGGAGGGGGCGGAGGCGGAGCCGCGTCGGGATTCTTCTTCGGAATGGAATAGGGGCCGACATCGCCGGTGGGTCCGCCGGCATCGGAAGGAACTTCCTGCCTGGGCTTGCCGGTGCCGCTGTCGGGTGGAGGAGTAGGAGTCTGATCCTGGGCAAATAACGAGCCGGGGACCAGGAGCAACAACAGAAGCATCCACGTGCTCAGCGCCACGGCGGAATTTCGGAAATGCCGCGAGCAGCGGCTTAAAAAAAGATGAGGGGAAGCCATGCGAACTCCTGTAAAGATCGCCATCGGATGACGCCGCGGCCGAGGAAGAGCAAGGTCTTCCGCACACCGCGCAGAACCCACGCCGGACAAGCGAACCCGGGCGAAAATCGAATCTTCAGTAACCAAAAGTTCTGTGGGAAGGAAAAACTCCCTATGCTAGTATAGACGCACGGATTCGCGATTGGGATGTTTTGCCCGGCTCCCCAGCTTTTCTTTCCTGGCAAAGACGCACCATGGGGCGAAGTCTAATCCAGAGAATCGGGGGACGGCCGAGTCCTCCTGGGCGCTGTTCATGAAGAAAATCGCGTTAGCCCTCTTCGTCGCTAGCCTGTCATTCACCCTCAGCCCTGCCGCGCAGACCCCATCGAAAACCGCAGCGCATGAAACTCCAACCATTGCCGTCGCCCAGATTCACACCGGGATGCGCGGCGTGGCGTACACCGTGTTTGAGGGCGTGAAGCCGGAAAGCATGGACGTGGAAGTGCTGGGCGTGCTGCACAACGTGAATGGCCCGAAGGGCGACATTATCCTGGTGCGGCTGCACGGGCAAAAAGTGGAATACACGGGCGTGGTGGCGGGCATGAGCGGCAGCCCGGTGTACTTCGACGGCAAGCTGGCGGGAGCCATCGCTTTCCGCATCGGTGAGTTTTCCAAGGAGCCGATTGCGGGCGTGACTCCGATCGCCGACATGATGGAGATCAACGCGCTGGATCGCTCGCCCATGGAAGACGCATCGGCGGCGAAGCCGAGCGCCAGCGCGATCGCGAGCAAGACTGCATCGCCGGGAACCGCGAGCGGCGCGGGAAGCGGGGTTCAGGATTTTGCCAATTACCTGAAGCCGATCGAGACGCCGCTGGTGTTCAACGGATTCTCGGAGCAGGCGGTTCACCTGTTTGCCGACAAGCTGGGCGCGGCGGGAATTGTGCCGGTGATGGGCGCAGGCTCGGTCAGCAACGACAAGCAGCCGGAGCCGATCGAAGCAGGATCCGCGATCAGCGCGATCCTGGTGCGCGGCGACATGGATATTCAGGCGACGTGCACGGTCACCTACATCGATGCGCAGCGCTTGCTGGCGTGCGGGCATCCGCTGCTGCAATTTGGCTCAGTCGACCTGCCCATGAACAAGGCGGAAGTGCTGGCCACGCTGCCCTCGCCGCTGAATGCATTCAAGATCGTCAATACGACGGAACCGGTGGGCGCGTTCGTGCAGGACCGGCACACGGGCATCATGGGCGTGTTCGACCGCCAGCCCGAGATGATTCCGGTGACGCTGAACATTCATAGCCTGGCGGGATCGAAACAATTCCACTACGAAGTGCTGAACAATCCCAAGCTGACGCCGGTCGCGCTCATGGTGACGGTGTTCAACGCGCTGCACGGAGTGAACGAGTTCGGCGAGGAGATCACGTACCGGCTGACGGGGAGCATCGGGGTGAAGGGCTTTCCGGAAGTGACGATGCGGAACATGTTCGCGCCGGGGGAAAACGCGCAGCCGGCGGCGATGCAGGCCGCGTTATCGCTGGGCGAGCGCTTCGAGCGAATTTACGACAATCCCTATAACGCGCCGGCAGTGGCGGGAGTGAACCTGGATTTCGACCTGGTGCGGGAGCGGCGCTGGGCGCGGCTGGAAAGCGCGCGGACGAGCGTGACCGAGGTTCGGCCGGGAGAAGCGATCACGGTGGAGACGGTGTTGGCGCCGTATCGCGGCGAACGCATGGTGCGGCAGATTCCGGTAAAAATTCCGACCTCGGCGAGCAAAGGAATTTTGCGCATCCTGGTGAGCGACGGCGATACGCTGGACCGCATTGGCCACGGCACTCCGGCCTTTGGACGCAAGCTCGATCTGGCATCGACGATTTCCGTGCTGAATAAAGAGCACTCCAATAACCGGCTGTATGTCTCGCTGCTGGAAAACAATCCCGAGGCGCGTGTGGCCGATAAAGTGATGCCCACGCTGCCGATCTCGATCATGAACGTGATGGACGGCATGCGCGGCAACCAGGAGATGGTGGTTTCGGGCGAGTCGAATGTGGACGAGACGGCAACCGCGCCGCTGGATTACGTGGTAAGCGGGGCGCAACTGCTGACCGTGACAGTGAAGTAAATGTGTGGCGCGGGCGCCCTTGCCCGTGAAGTGAATGTGTGGCGCGGGCACTCTTGCCCGTGAAACCCTAGTTACGAAATCCTGTTTCGGAACTCTCCAGCAACAAATTTCGCAGGGACATGCAGCCGAAGCCGATTTCTGCCCTAGATTTGGCTTATGCTTCGCGCCACGTTCCCCCGCTACGAATACCGTCGCAACCTGCCGCATTACCAGAAAGACGAACGCCCACTCTTCGTAACTTTTCGGACGTACTCTCATTTGATTCTCGCGCCCGAGGCTCGATCGATAGCCTTGAAGCACTGCCTGCACGACCATGGCAGAAGAATTCGCCTTCATATCGCGGTCATCATGCCGGACCATGTGCACTTGCTATTTACGGCACTAAGGGATTCTGAGGGATGGACGTTCGCAATTCCAGAAATCCTGAAAGCAATCAAAGGGACTTCCGCACGAAGCATAAACAAGCTGACCGGGCGAAACGGCCCGGTATGGCAGGACGAATCGTTTGATCACGTTCTTCGCGGCAACGAAAGCTTCCGCGAAACAGTCGACTATATTCGACAGAACCCGGTGAGAAAAGGTTTGGTGCAAAAGCCTGAAGACTACCCGTGGCTGTGGGTAGAGGAGGAATTTGCGGCAGAGTGTGGCGCCGGTAATCCGACTGTCCGGTAAGGAAGGTTTATGACGGTTGCGGGGCTAGGCTTCTCGCTTCCGGCTTTCGCGGGCAGGAGTGCCCGCGCCACACATTTCGCTTCGCGGGCAGGAGTGCCCGCGCCACACATTCCGGCTATGGTCCCAGAAGCAGGATTATGGGAGGTTGAGGAACAGAGCCGCTTTGTCCATGTGGCGGAAGCCGTCGGTGGCGAGCACGGTGATGGTCATCAGGGCGCCGTTGTAGCCGACGTGGGCAAGAAAGCTGGCGGCAACTGATTTCGTTTTGGCGCGGACCGAGGTCAGAACGACTCCCACCAGAAGAATGATGAGGACAGCCGCCCACGACTGGTATTGCAGATAATGCATCAGGCCGAAGGGCAGCGCGGTGAGCAGAATGCCGGCGACCACACCCAGCCGGCGCGCGAGCACGGGATACATGAATCCACGAAAAAAAAGTTCTTCCATCAAGGGACCGAGAGTCACGGCAAACAGGGCGGTGAGGTAGGCGTCGCGCGGGTGAGCGAAGAACTGATCGAAGGGGCTGGTTTTCGGCATGGGCAGAAAGCGCGCCAGAAAATCGAATGCCAGCATGAGCACGCCCAGTCCCACCAGGCTGGCAGCCGCGCGCCGCGGCCAGTTCCAACGGATGGCCGACCAGAAGCGGGCGTGATATTTGCCTTCGAGCAGCAAGATCATGTACAGCGCGACCACGATGTAGGTGATCAATTGCGCCAGCAAGGCCGAGATTGGCTTTTGAGCGATGTCGAGCCAGCCGGTTCGGGGATAGGCGTAGCGCAGCATGAGCGGAGCCACGATCAGCTGGGTGAGGGCCAGCATCAGCAGCGTAAAACCGGCGATCACCAAGACGTCCCAACCGCTCCAGACGGGATTTTCGCCGGATTTCGGAGCGGAAGCCGGAGGGTCGGAAGGAGCGAATGGGCCCGTTGCCAGCGGCAGCGGCGGCTGTGGGTCGCCGGGCGGCGGCGCGGGATCAAGTTGCGGGTTGTCGAAGGATGACAAAAGGGCCTTTCGCTCGCTACGGCCAGTCTACTGAATATACGGCAAATATTCGGTATGGACCGGGCTCGGCGTTCTTGAAGGCTCCAGCGTTCAAATGAGCCTTCGCTTCGTCGAAAAAATCAAAAAGGCAATGGCTGTTCGTTTTAAGGTTCTCAGCAAAAGAGTTGCACGAGAGTGGAGAGCACTCAGGACTCGTGCCCATGTAGAAACTGGCTACATCGAAGCCTTCGAGATGCTTATGCGAAGGCTGAATGACATTCGTCGGGAACGACCGCTCTGGAGTGAACCCCTTCCAGTGTTCGCCGTCGAATTGCTCTGGATAGACTTCATAGTAAAACAGCGAAGCTGCTTCGAGGGAAATGTTGTGCTCTTTCGCAACGTTCGCGATGATGCCCGGAGAGTCAAACAGCCAGTAACCATTGTGCTTCCAGAAAGGAATATAGTCGGCGAAATTCTCAGACACGCAGCCGCTGATAGAAAAGATATCCACCACCGTCGGCGATTTCAGCCAGTCCGTTCGCTGGTAAACCTTCTTCGCCATGTATCCGGCCGGAAGCATTGCTATCCCGTACTGGCCGGCAACTGAGTGCTGGCGACTGCCTTTCCAAAATACCCCGCCAACGCCTGGCCGGTGTAGGACTTTTTCACTCCCGCTACCTGCTCCGGCGTGCCCTGGGCCACGACGCGGCCGCCGTCTTCGCCGCCACACTCGGGCACCTAACTCCTAGCGCGCTGCCGCCGTGGCGAGGGGCCGTATGGCCTTGAGTTCCTTGGAATATTTTCGCCTGACCTGATGAACCGCGAAGGCATCTTGCAAATTCAGCCAGAACTGCTCGGAGGTCCCGAAATACTTAGCCAGGCGAGCCGCCATCTCGGGAGTGATTCCCCGCTTCTCCCGAACAATGTCATTGACCGTGGGAGGAGAAACATGCAACTCCACCGCCAGCCTGTAAGGGGAGATGCCCATCGGCTCCAGAAACTCCTCCCGAAGAATTTCTCCCGGATGCACCGCCCAACCCGCCGGATTTTCATTCTTGATACTCACGATTTCTTTCCCCCTGCACAAAGATCAGTGGTAATCCGTTATCTCTACATCGAAGGCATCGCCATCCCGCCACACGAAGCACACGCGGAATTGATCGTTGATCCGAATGCTGTGTTGGCCTTCCCGGTCATGGCGCAGCGCCTCCAGTTTGTTACCGGGAGGAATTCGCAAATCCTCCAACCGCCCGGCTGAGTGGAGCATCGCCAGCTTCTTCTTGGCGGCATTCCGTAGATTCGCCGGAGGCATTCCTTGACTTTTGCCTGTGTCCCAAAATTCCTTCGTGCTTTTGTCCGCGAAGGTCTTGATCACTGTATTTAGTTTAATGGGTGTCGTTAATAACGTCAAGCATTAAACTAGGCGCTCCTTTTCCCATTCCCGGCAAAATACCGTCCCAGCGCCTGCCCGGTGTACGACTTTTTCACTCGCGCTACCTGCTCCGGCGTGCCCTGGGCCACGACGCGGCCGCCGTCTTCGCCGCCTTCAGGACCGAGGTCGATGATCCAGTCGGCGTTGCGGATTACATCGAGATTGTGCTCGATGATGATGATCGAGTTACCGAGGTCGGTTAAGCGATGGAGCACGTCGAGCAACTTGCGCACATCATCGAAGTGCAGGCCGGTGGTAGGCTCGTCCAGCAAATATAAAGTCTTGCCGGTCTGGCGCTTCGACAACTCGCGCGCCAGCTTGATGCGCTGCGCTTCTCCACCCGACAAGGTCACCGCCGATTGCCCCAGATGAATGTAGCCCAAGCCGACGTCGACTAACGTCTGCAGCTTCTGCTTGACCTGGGGAATATTCTCGAGGACCGGCAGCGCGTCAGACACCGGCATTTCGAGCAAGTCGGCGATGGAGTTGCCGTTGTACTTCACGGCCAGGGTCTCGCGATTGTAGCGGCGGCCGCCGCAAACCTCGCACAAAACGTAGACGTCGGGCAGAAAATTCATCTCGATGCGGCGCTGGCCTTCGCCCTGGCAGGCCTCGCATCGGCCTCCGGGAACATTGAAGGAAAAGCGCCCGGGCTTGTAGCCGCGCTCGCGCGATTCGGGAAGCATGGCATAGAGATCGCGGATGGCGGTGAAGACGCCGGTGTAGGTGGCGGGATTGGAGCGCGGCGTGCGTCCGATGGGCGACTGATCGATGCGGATGACCTTGTCGATGTGCTCCGCTCCCACGATGGCCTTGTGATCTCCGGCCCTCTCGCGGGAACGGTAAAGCTGGCGCGCCAGCGCACGGTAAAGAATGTCGTTGACCAGCGTGGATTTTCCGGAACCCGATACGCCGGTCACGACCGTCATCACGCCCAGCGGGAAGGTCACGTCCAGATTCTTGAGATTGTTTGCTTTCGCGCCAAGAATGGTGAGGGCTGCGCCGTTTTTCTGCCGGCGCTCGGGCAGCATGTCAATCTGCACGCGGCCGGAGATGTAAGCGCCGGTGAGCGAATTGGGCGCGCGCATGATTTCCTCTGGGGTGCCGTGCGCGACCAGGGCACCGCCGTGGCGTCCGGCGCCGGGGCCAAGATCGATGACGTAGTTGGCGCGGCGGATGGTTTCTTCGTCATGCTCGACGACGAGCACGGTGTTGCCCAGGTCGCGGAGATTTTCGAGCGCCGTCAGCAGGCGGCCATTGTCGCGGTGATGCAGGCCGATGGAAGGCTCATCGAGCACATAAAGGACGCCGCGCAGTTTGGAGCCGATTTGCGTGGCCAGGCGAATTCTTTGCCCTTCGCCGCCGGAAAGCGAAGCGGCCGAGCGATCCAGCGAAATGTAATTCAGTCCCACGGCATTGAGGAATTGCAGGCGCTCGACGATTTCGTGCATGACGCGACCGGCAATCTGTTCCTCGCGCCCGGCCAACTTGATGCTCTGCGCCGCCTGGAGCGCACGCGAGACCGGCAGCGCGGTGAAATCGGCGATCGACATGTCTTTGACTTTGACGGCCAGGCTTTCGGGGCGCAGCCGCTTGCCGTGGCAGACGGGGCACTCGCTGGCCGACATGTGATCCATCAGCCACTCGCGATAGCCTTCTGAGCTGGACTCTTCGAGGTTCTGCTTGAGGAAGCCGAAGATGCCGCGAAATCCAGTCTTGCCCCGCCCCGACTCGCCATTCAAAAGCAGATCCTGAATGTTGTCGGGAAATTTTTCGAAGGGTGTGTTGAGGTCGATGCGATGGGCGGCGGCGGCAATCTGCAGCGCGTGAATCAATCCCTGCGAAGCTGAACCCGGTCCCAGGCCGCCATCGAGCAAGGGTTTGGACCAATCGGTGATGACCTTGGCGGGATCAAAATCGTAGCGGCTGCCCAGCCCATGACACGCCGGGCACGCCCCATACATGCTGTTGAAAGAGAAGGAGCGCGGCTCGAGTTGCGGCACGTTGATGCCGCAATCGGGGCAGGCGAGTTTCTCGGAGTAGAGTGTTTCCTCGCCGCCGACGACGGCGACCTGCACCAGGCCACCCGCCAACTTCATGGCCAAGCCGACCGACATTTCCAGGCGATGCTCGATGCCCGGCTTCACCAGCAGGCGGTCGATAAGGACTTCGATGGTGTGATTTTTGCGCTTGTCAAGATTGAGGTCGTCGTCGAGGTTCACCAGAGCGCCGTCCACACGGGCCCGGGTATAGCCGTGCTTGAGCAGCGTCTCCATTTCCTTTTTGAACTCGCCTTTGCGGCCGCGCACGATCGGCGCGAGAACCATGACGCGGTCCTCAGGAGTCAGGGCCATGACGCGCTGGACAATCTGCTCGGCGGACTGGCGGCTGATGGGGCGGCCGCACTTGGGACAATGCGGCACGCCGATGGAGGCAAATAAAAGACGGAGGTAGTCGTAGATTTCGGTAATGGTGCCAACGGTGGATCGCGGGCTGCGGGAAGTGGTCTTCTGCTCGATCGAGATAGAGGGGCTAAGTCCATCAATTGCATCAACATCCGGGCGTTCCATCTGGTCGAGGAATTGCCGCGCGTAGGTGGAGAGGGTCTCGACGTAGCGGCGCTGGCCCTCGGCGTAAATGGTGTCAAAGGCAAGGGAGGACTTGCCGGAGCCGCTTAAGCCGGTAACCACGGTCAGGGTGTTGCGGGGGATGTCGACGTCAATGTTCTTGAGGTTGTGCTGGCGCGCCCCCCGCACCGAAATCTTGGTAATAGCCATTTAGGAATGATCGAAAAAACGGGCTGGACTGGCCTTCCGTAATATCGACAGGGTGCCCAGAGATGACCGAAATTAGGAGTGCGCAGCTCTACTCCGTATCTTAATTGTCACTAGCGGCAGGCGTCAACGCAGGTAGATTGAAGATGCCGCGTAGACCAAATCCTCGTTTGCGGCATCTGATTGCTCGAAATCAGGAACCGGAAGCGGCTGGATCTATGAAGGTAGGATGACCGTGATCTCGCTCTTTATGCCCGTGATTCTCTGCTTCACCGTTGTGGCCTCGGTCGGCATGGGTGTGTTGTCGGCTTATGCCGTGGTGTTTGGCATCCTGAACCTTTGCGGCCGGTCGTCGCGGCCGCGGTCAGAAGCCGTCGAAGCCGTATCCCGCCCGCGCCTGGTGCTGATTCCGACTCAGAACCACGCGAGCGGCGACTAATCGTCGCCCTCAAGATCAGCTTCCGCCTTCCCGCGCCGCAGCCTTATTCCCCCAACATCAGAGCAATCAGAAGGTAAATCGCCCGCCAATCGTCGGCGCACAATTATTATTCGAGTTATACGGGACGCCGGGTTTATGCGGAATGGCGATGGCCAGGCCGCCGCTCACCCACGAATAGGCAATTCCGACGAAACCATCAAACCGCCTGGTGAAGTGATGATCCGCGTAGAACGATCCTTCGTTGAGCGTTCCCGCGCAGGAACTGCGGAAGCCGGCTGAGGGCGAGCATGCAGGCGGACTGCGAAAGTCGTTCTGACGCTGCTGGTACCAGGAGAAGGTGAAATCGGTTTTGCTGCGGTAGGTATACTTTGCTCCTGTCCACCAGATATTCACCAGCTTTTCATTATCCAGATTGTTGTCCTCGACTCCGCTCATGAAGTATCCGCCCTGGTCGGACGCGCCGACGCCCAGCGGGTGCTTCGGATTGTTTTGCCAGATGTACTCGTAACCGGCAAAGAACTTGACCGGATCCCGGGAATACTTCGCGGCGAACATAACGGCTCGGTTGTCGGTGACGATTCCGTACACGGTGTCGTTGGGATCGACCAGATTGGTCCCGGTGATTGGATTGGTGTTGATGCTGTCGGTGGTCGACTGAAACGACTGGGTTGGACTTTGCGGGCCCAGCAATGGATTTAACACGCTGATCGCCTGGTTGTACTGCTGAAAGACGAGGTCCGCGGAAAATTTGCCAGCCTGCCCTCCCAGGTCAAATCCGTAGGCGTTGTTATGCGCTTGCTGCGGCGTACAGGTCGTGGCGGTCCAGCTGGATGAATTCGAGTAACAGCCGGCGGAGCCGTCGGCGAACTTATACATGGCGCCAAAGTGGAGCGGACCGGCGGCAATGCGATATTTCACCGCGTCGTCCCAACGCGAATTTTGGGTGTCGCCGCCACCGGCCATGGTGCCGTTGTACCCGATATAGGAAAAGGCGTAGGCGCCGCCGGCGGGATCGTACAGCAGCATGGCGTCAGTGCCGAGAGCGCGCTGGCGGCCGAAGGTCAGCGTGCCAAAGTGCGCAGACGAGATTCCGGCATAGATTTCGTCGTTAAAGGGTTGACCGGCGCGCGCGCCGTCGATCGCGATCGAATAACTGCCGCGGGGAATGCCGTTGTTGATGATATCGGTCTTCGACGCGTTGGCCAGCAGGCCTGACTGGGGATTGATGCCGGTGGAGGCATTGAATACGACGTACCAGCCATCCCGAAACTGTTCCTTGCCCTTGATGCCGAGACCCGTCTGCGAAAGGTTATTGGGAGCGGCCACGAAACGATGCTGGAAGCCGTTTCGGTTGACCAGCGATTCGCCTTCATAGTTGTAGCCGTTTTCCGGCAAGCCATGACTGACCCAGCCCAAGCCAATGTCATAGGCTCCATACAGAGTGATTCCGTGCCAGGTCAAAGTGCAATCGGTGGTGGCGAGTTCGTGGCCGCTGGCGCAGGGGTCGGGAGTCTTGGTTTCGGTTTGAGCCGATACTGCCCGTCTACCGCCAGCCACAACCAAGAGGACTACCGCAAGAGACACTACAACCTTCCGCATGCACCCTCCTTTAAGATGAAGAAGAAGTGTATAGTACCATCGGATTACCTTGCAATTTTGATGCTATTTAGTGCGGTTCTCAGCACAGGCAAACACTACCGAATGCATGCTGCGGGGTGACAAACTGCAAACTTCGGGCTAGGATTTGCCCATGGGTCGCGCCGAGCCCCAGAAACGGAACGAGCCCGCGCTGTTGAAGCCGCGCGATGCCGCGCTGGAATTGGGCATCAGCTTCCCTACCATCAAGCAGTGGATCTACAAGCGGAAGCTGGGCAGCATCACGACTCCCGGCGGACATCACCTGATCCCGCGAAACGAGATCGACCGCTTGCTGTTCCGCACGCGCGGAAAAACGCAGGCTGAGAGGAAGCAGGCGGTGCGGCGGGTCAGCGGCCGCAATCAACTGGTGGGGCGGATCGACCAGGTTCGCATCAGCGGGTTGATGGCGGAGGTCAAGCTTTCGATCGGCGAGCAGCAGATTACTTCGATCATTACCGCGGCCTCGGCGCGCGAGATGCACCTGAAGCGCGGGCAAACTGCGATTGCCCTGATCAAAGCCACCGAAGTCATGATTCTGCGCGAGCGCATCTGAGCCGCGGGCAGTTTGGCGCGTGCCGCAACGGCGCCCAGCCCAGAGCGCATTCTCGTGTTAGCATTTCTGTTAATCCTCCTCCCGGGCCGGACCCACGATGGCTCACCGCCGTTCCATTTCGAGTTTTGTGCTGCTGGCCGCGCTGGTGTCGATTGCACCCGCGGCGCGCGCAGCCAAAGAGACTTCGCCCTGGCTGGAGGTGCATTCGCAGCACTTCACCGTGATCACCGACGCCGGCGACAAGAAAGGGCGAGAAATCGCCTTGCGCTTCGAGGAAATGCGCGCCGTTTTCGCTTCCCTGCTGATGAAGGAGCGCATCAACCAGCCGGTGCCGCTCACAATCGTCGCCTTCAAGAATGACAAGGACTATTACCGCTGCGCGCCTCTGCGGCAGGGGCAGCCCATCGCGGTTCCCGGCTTCTTCGTGGCGGGAGAAGACCAGGACTACATCGTTCTGAATTCCTTCGAGCCAGAATCCTGGCGGGCGGTCGCGCACCAATTCGCCCACCTCCTGCTGAATTACAACTATCCGCCGGTGCCGGGATGGTTCGATGAAGGCATGGCGGAATATTTTGGTTCCATCCGGCCGGACGACAAGCAGTATGAAATCGGCAGCGATCCGGAGTTGAACTCGATTTTTACCGAGGATCTGCTGGGCAATCAGACCGAAGTTCGCAATCCGCCGAAGTCGCTGACCGAACTGCTGAGCGGGCAGGTATGGCTGGCGCTGCCTGACCTGCTCACCATGAAGCACGACACTTCCGACTACAACGAGCCCACGCACCACACGCTGTTCTACGCGCAGTCGTGGATGACGGTGCACTATCTTCTTCACGAAAAGAAGCTGCCGGAGACCGGGAATTATTTCAACCTGGTTCTGATTCAGCACCTGCCGGTGGAAGAAGCAATTCAGAAGGCGTTTGGCGAGACGCCGGCCCAGCTGGACCAGGCGATCAAAGATTATTTCCATTCGCTCAAGCCATTGTTCGTAGCCCTCGACGCGTCCCGGCAGGCCGATCAGAAAGCCAGCGGGCCGGAATTGTATTCGTTTCCAGAGATCGTCACACCCGACGACAAGGTGATTACCGTCAAGACAATTCCTGAAGCCGACGGTAGAGCGTATGCCGGCGATGTGAAGCTGCGCATTCCGGATCGCCGAGACGCGGGGGTGCAGGAATTGACCGCTCTGGCCACCGCGCCGAACGCGGCTGCCGTGCGCGAGGCGAACGAGCGCGAAAAAGAGGCCAGCAAGAAAGATGCGGCTCGCGGCCGAGAGGACACCAAGATTGCGGTAAGCACGCCGGGCAATGAGATGGCGCACCGGGCCCTGGCGTGGGATCACATTCTGCGCGGCGAATTTGACACGGCCACCGAGGAACTGGGGGACGCGGCCGCGCTGGACCAGCGCGACATGTGGATCCGTTTTTATCTTTCGGAGTTGAAGTACCGCATGGCGCAGACAAAAAAGATGGCGATCCAGGGCCTGCCCAATATGATGGAGGACCTGCGCGCGGTGCTCGAGTGGTATCCGGAATTCGCCGAAGCCTACGATCTGCTGGCGATCGCTCGCACCGAAGGCGGAGGGCCGGTGGCCGCCTTGCAGGCGGAGCGCGCCGCGATTCAATTGAGCCCGCGCAACCAGCAATATTTGTTTCACCTTGCGCTGATCTATGTCTCCGACAAAAAATGGGAAGCCGCGCGCGCGCAGCTCGAACGCCTGAAGGCCGGCGGCAATCCGCAGGTCGCGGCCGAGGCGCGCGAAGCCCTGGACAAACTAGGCAACCAGCAGAAATATGGGGCCGCAGGCGGCAACACAACCAGTTCGGGCAAGGAAATCGGCAAGCCATCTTCGCCCTTCGACGTGCTGGAAGAAGATGCGGCCAAGCGCGCGGCGGCCGCCCAGAGCCAGCAGGTCGGCAACATTGCGGACCAGCGCGCCTCCAAGTTTTTTCAAGGACGGCTGGTGGGCATTGATTGCTCGCAGCCTCCCGCGGCGGTGCTGACGGTCACCAGCAATGGAACGGTGCTCAAGCTGCGCACGGCGGACTACAAATCGCTGCTGCTGATCGGGGCCGACAAATTCTCCTGCGAATGGAACGACCGCGCCGTCTCCGTCAACTACAAGCCGGGAGGGCTCTCCGACGGCGACCTGGTTTCAGTGGAAGTGCGCTGAGGCGGGCGTGGTTAGGAGTTCGTCCTGAAAAAGTTTGCGGCGCAACCTTTCCGGAGTTCCTCATCAAAAAAAATGGGACCGGAACCTGCCCAAAGATCGGCTCGGCGGATCAGGGGGATTTGGTGTGAAATTTCTTTGCTGATCCGGCTGGAACCCTTGTCCACCACGGTTCATTTATAAACCTGTGAGTGGGCCAGCCCCGCGCCGTTTGAATTTAGGTTCGGTCAATCCGCTGTTCTTCCGCGCCCGCGCCGACGACCTTCTCCTCAAACAAAGCCAACCATCCAGTTGCAGTCTGTGATCTCTGCCGGGGCTCCGGATGAAGGGAAAGCGAGAAAAATTCTCCCCAGTTTCGTGGCGCCTCGGGGAGCACCTTCTCAATCCGAGTGAAACTCCCGGTAACGATGGCGAGATGGCACTCACCCATTGAACGGCCGCCAAAGGGATGGATACCGACAAGCATCTCGTAGGCGATTACCGAAAGCGCCCACAGATCCCATGCCGGAGTCACTTCATCGAATTTCAGCTGCTCGGGACACATGTAGGACATCGTGCCCAGCAACTGATCTGCCGCGGTGTCGAAAGTTGCCGTGCTGCGAGCCTCGTTCGCTCCAAGAAACTTTCCCAGCCCGAAATCCACAATCTTGATGACATCCTCACCGGAGCTGTCGATGAGAAATAAGTTCTCGGGCTTGAGGTCGCGGTGGACAATCTGCCGTTTGTGGGCAGCCTCTAATGCCGCGCACACTTGCTTGAGAAGCAGCAGCGCGCGACCCGGGGACATGCGCTTGTTTTGCAATAGCTCAGCTCTGAGGGTTCGTCCTAACAGGAGTTCCATCACCAGAAATGCACGGCGGTCTCCGTGCACGCCAAAGTCAAATACAGTAACCACGCCGGGATGCGCGAACGAAGCGGCTATTTTTGCTTCACGATGGAAACGCTGGGCTGCGTCGTCGCTCGCTAAAAGGTCTTCCCGGATCAGCTTGAGAGCCACCTCGCGGTCCAAGGCCGTGTCGCGGGCCTTGTATACGGTGCCCATGCCACCACGGCCCAGCCGCTGATCTAAACGATACCGTTGCCCGAGCAAGCGCGGGAGAATCACGGGCACCAGGCGGGCGCCTTCTTTTGCACACTGGCTCGAACCACTCTCATAGCAACCGCCGCATTGCGGGCACTCCTCAAAACTGTCGTGGCGCGGAACAGCAGGCGCGGCCGGCCTTTCGATCAGGATTGAAAGATTTTCGGCAATCGCAATCAGGAGGTCTTGATCCTCGCCAGAATAGGGTTCCTCGGAGCGCTTTCTACCCAGGGCGATCAGCGCTTCCGTGTCTTGCGGGTTCACAGCTACCGGGACTAGAAAATCGATTCGCGCCCGCCGGAGAAATTCAGTGTCTTCGTGCGGGAGTTGCCGCAGCCAACTGGATTCTGCCTGCGGCACCTCAAGGGGCTTGCCGAGAAGCCGAACCAGGGCGAGCAGCTTGCTGTCTTTCGGCAGCGACAATGGACCTTGACCCGCAGGGGCGGCTACCAGTGTGTGGTAGAGGCTGTCCTGCGGCTCGCGAACCATCAAAGCGGCAAATTCCGGATGCAAGGCAGCTTCGATCCGGGCGACCACCCGCGGAGCTTCGTGCTCAAAACTCTGCGCGACGTGAACTTCCTCGGCCACTTCACGCAGCAACCGCCGCGCATCGTACCGTTCGCGGAAGAAGCGGCGGTCGAGGGTTTCGAGCCACTGATCGCGCCGCGCGTAAGCGACGACGGCCAGTCCCGCGAGCAATCCGTACATCCAGCCCCGCGCACGAAAGACGGTGAGAATCGGCTGGTTACCATGGAGCAGGAGATCGGCAAGAAAAATTACCGCCAAGGCCGGCACCGCAGAAAGCAACAGGCGGCGCGCCAAAGCGTATTGCAGACTCTGGCGGAGGATTATTCCGAGATCAAAGACGCGATGGCGCAGAATGACGTAGGCAAACGAAAACGGGAACGCAAAATACAGAGCAAAAAGCAGCGGAGGTAGAGGCGTGAAATAAAGGTAACCGGCAACCCGGGCAGGGATCAAATTGAAAAGAATCTCAATGCTGCCCAGGCCGAATAGAGCTGCCAGCGCTCCAAACACCAAAATGCGCACTCGACGCCGGTCATTCACATCCTGCAGGAGGCGGTAATTCAGCAGAAAAGCAACCGCCGTGGCCAGCAAATAACCGAGAATCAGGAAACCAATGCCGTCACTGTCCCGGTAAACGTTCGGGGCATGGAGTGGCCCGGGCGGACGATAGACCAACTGCGAATATACGGCCGTCTGCAAAATAGTGCTGGCTACGATCGGGCACCATGCGAATGCCCAAGGCCATCGACTGCGAAACAGTCGCTGGGGGAAGACGGCTACGAAAGTAAGCAGAACGCCCGGCGCCAAGCAACCACTGATCCATGCAGGCCAAAGCAAAACGCCGAGGGGGAGGGGCAGGCTCCTCCAATCTGCTGCCCACCCGAGGCTGGGGCCGATGGAGACTATAACTGTCAGAGAAGAAAGGCACCAGGCCCCTATGCGGGCGAGTGGATCAAACGGCCGCCGAAAAGCGACGAGAAACGCGAGGAGGAGGGTAATCCCTTGCGCCGCGAGGCGTTCCCAGGTCAGCCAATCCAAATTACCTAGAGAGCGTCGATGCTCAACCACAGCGAGTTCGATATTCTTCTGCTCCCGTTCAATCTGCAAGATGAAAGGGCGGCCGGGCTGGATGTTTGCAACCGCGACGTCCCAATCTAAAAACGGGACGCCATCGACAGCCGTGATGCGATCGCCGGGGCGGACTCCTGCACGCGCCCAGATCGAATCGGAAATCACATCCGTGACGAGAGCAGTGGCGCCCTCCTGCTCGTAACCAAAAGGTTGACCTAATGTGCCGGTGAAGAACTGCAGAGCCAAGAAGCCAAGGAAGGACGCTGCGAGGGCGTAAAGCCACCAGGGAGCCCGTCGAGCGTGCACGATGCCTCCGTTTCCCAGCCAAAAGTGGCGGAATTATAGCAGAGGCGGTGGGACGGGTGGCCCGCCTTTCCGTGTTCTCCCTTCCCGTTCCGAAACGTCGGTCCTACTCGCGAGGTCAGATGCCTGGGCCACCCGCCGGGCTCTCCGACGGCGACCTGGTTTCCGTTGAAGTGCGCTGAACCTCCGGCGGTAACCTTAGCCTGTCATCCTGAGCGGAGCCGTTTTTCAGGCGGAGCGAAGATCTGCCTCTCCCCCGGCTTCGGGCGGAAGCCAAACCCCGCGCCGCTTTCTTCGCTCATTGACTTCCTTGGCTGATTGACCTCGCGCTTGCGCCGTAGCATAATTACTGCCCAACTCGCCGGGTTGTTCCCCCACAATCGGCGAAGTCGCTCGTGAGTTCTTAAGCCCCGTCTTTTCGTCGTTCGAAGCCGTTCCGCTGGAGGTCCCATGTCGCCGCGCCCAAGTGCTCGACCGATCTTTCGCCTCGCACTGCTTACCCTCGCGATCAGCTTCCACTGCGCGGCGCAGGATGTTCGTCTCCCCCCGAGAAACATTGGCGCCGTCGTGCCTCCTATGGCCGCGCCCAGCATTAACGTGTCCCCCGGCAACTGGTCGCAATTAGCGCAATTAAGTGCGAGCGGGATTTATGCGGACTTCAACTCCCCGGTCGCCATCTCCGGAGATACAGCGGTCATGGCGCAGCCGCCCAATGTAGGCCAGAACAGCGTGATTGCCCAGGTATTCACGAAAGGCCCAAATGGATGGCGCGGCAGCGCCCCGGTTGCCAATTTGACAGCCTCAATTTCGCAGGAGGCATACTTTGCAGGCGTCGCCATTGATGGCGACACGATCGTCGTGACCGGACCGGTTGAGTTCAAGGGGGTGGCAGGCTATGCATTCGTTTACGTAAAACCGGCCGGCGGCTGGAAAGATATGACCCCTACGGCGGTGCTCAGTCCCTCAGATACCGCCCTCACCAGTTTTGGATTTTCAGCGTCTATCAGCGGCGACACGATTGCTGTCGGGGATCCCGGAGACGACAACGAGACGACAGCAGGAGCCGTGTATGTATACGTCAAGCCTGCGGGCGGCTGGCAGAACATGACGCAAACGGCCTACCTGACCGCTTCAGATGCCAATGTCAACGATGATTTTGGTTATTCGGTTTCGGTCAGTGGAGGTACGATCGCGGTCGGCGCGACTCAACTCGGCCCGCTGGGCATGGGAGGACCGGGAAAGTCCTATGTCTTCGTCGCACCACAAACTGGCTGGGCGAACATGACCCAGACTGCCGAACTCACCGTCGCTGGGGCAGCGGGCGTGGACGAAATTGGATTCTCGATCGCAGCCGACGGAGACAATGTAGTTGTGGGCGCGCCGAACTACAACCGCTCCGGGGCCGCATTTGTTTACACAAAGCCTGAGAGCGGATGGACGAACATGACGGAGACAGCGACGCTCACGGCAGGCGATGGCTTGCCCGGCAGTCTGGGCAACTCCGTTGCGTTGAGCGGGAGCATTGCAATTGCTGGAGCGGAGTCTCGCGGATTCCCGCCGAATGGGGCCGAGGGCGGAATCTACGTCTTTGAAGAACCGGCGAGCGGCTGGCAGGACGCATCCAGCAATATCGTGCTGACAGGATCAGACGCTCACTACCGCGCTCAGCTCGGCGAATGGGTTGCCATTAGCGGAAAAACACTGGTGGGCGGATCTTACCTTTTTGCGACTCCGGCTACAGCTTTTGTTTTTGGCCTGCCTTAAGGCAGCAGTTCTGACTTGCGCTCACGAATGGAAGGAATCGAGGTTCCCATGAAAAAGCAGCATTGGAGAGCTCCAGGGAGTCGACGGCGACAGCAGCCGGATCAAATCGCGAGTCTCACCGAATCCCTTTGCCGGCGACTCGACGCCTATGCCGTTGCTGCTGCAGCTGCGGGTGTAGCAGTTGTGGCATGCGCGGCCCCTGCGGAAGGCGCCCCGGTATGCACGCGAAGCAAAGGCGAACTGCTGAACACCAGTACGTTCCCGTTGTATCTGATTAACCAGCAAATTCCTTCGTTCAACATCGCCCAGCAGACAAACTCCAGCTTTATCTCATTCACGACCACGGGCATCGGCGTTCTGTTCTGGTGGAATCGGGCCTTCTTCACGCCCAATTCCGCAGGCGCGAAGGTGTTGTTGTCGAAAAATTACCCCGCCGACGTCAAATCGGGTTCCGAGATCGGACCGGGAGGAGATTTCGGCAAAGGCGCCTCGTATGGGCTGTTGTTCACCTACGGCAAGGGTCACTTCGGCTCCGGCCACGGCGGCGGCACTAAACTCAATCACCGCGGAAACCTCAGTCTCTCGAATGACAGCCTGGTCGGCTTCCAGGTCTCGGAGAAGGGGCAAGTTCATTATGGCTGGGCACGATTGAACGTCACGTTCAAGACCGGACAGCGCCCAAAGGGGAAGCACACGGTAGTGCACATCCTCGGCTACGGCTACGAAACCACTCCCAACACCGCGATTGCGGCGGGCAGCTGTGGCGGGGACGAAAAATCAAATGCCGCGGAACCGAAAACGCTGCTGCAAAACCAGCAACCCGCATCTCTCGGCCTGCTGGCTTTAGGCAGTGAAGGCGTTATGAGGTGGAAAGAGCCGAGGTTTTGATTGCCCGCGCGAACTTAATCTCGCGCAAGCGCACAGGAGGTTCCATGACGTTCCGCCGCATACACCTTCCCGGCATTTTTCTGCTGATGACCGTCCTTGGCGCATTCTCCCCGGCACAGAACGCCCCGCGCCCGGGCGCCGCCACCTATTCTCCAAACCCACCCAGCACTCCTGTTTCGCCCGGCAACTGGTCACAACTGGCCGAGTTCCCCGCTTCTGGGTCCCAGGTCGTAATTGTTGGCGATGACTTAGTAACCAGCGCCTCCTATTTCCATACGGCCGCATACTATGTTCTGCATCGCACTGGCACCTCCTGGAATAGGATCGCAACTCTGACTCCCCCGGGGGGCGGATCGATTGCTTTTGACGGAAACACGGTAGTAGTTGGTAGCTCAAGCTCTCCTGCGGGCTATGCCTATGTCTTCGTCAAACCGCCGGCTGGCTGGACCGACATGACTCCCACTGCGACTCTCACCTCAACCAATGGCGACAACTATTTCGGTGACTCAGTGTGCGTCAGCGGCTCGACTATCGTAGTGGCCGATCCTGCATTCTTCACGTCTCCAGGCCAAGCCTACGTCTACGTGCAGCCCCCCGGCGGCTGGCGGAACATGACCCAGACCGCGGAACTTACGTCATCCGACGGCATGGACCTCGATTCCTTCGGATACTCCGTCTCCATCAGCGGTTCGACGGTGGTTGTGGGAGCGCCACAGGGTGAATTCACAACCGGCAAAGCATACGTCTTCGTGCAGCCCAGTACCGGCTGGGTGGACATGACGCAGACCGCCGAGCTGACGGCCTCTGACGCACCGGAAGATTCCGGCTTCGGTTGGTCGGTCTCCATCGACGGTCCCAACGTTCTGGTCGGTGCGCCTGCCATCTACAATCTGAACGGTCTCCCCGGCAAAGCGTATGTCTTCATCCGGCCAGCCGCTGGCTGGAGCAATATGACGCAAACCGCCGAACTGAGTGGAGCCAATGCCGGCCGGGGAGCGGAGTTCGGAAGCTCAGTAGCCATTTCCGGAAACCTCGCCATGGTTGGAGCGCAGAGGCGCGGCGCACCGCCAAACGGCGAAGCAGGAGGGGTCTACGTTTTCGACAAGCCTGGCGGAGGGTGGCAGGACGCAACCAGCAACGTCCTGATCACGGGCGCAGATGCCCACTACTTCGGCCTATTTGGAAACTCTGTTTCAACCAATGGCACCCTGCTGGCAATTGGCCGCTTCGGCTTTGAAACGGGGCCAGCTGTCTACGTCTTCGGAGTGCACTAGACCATTCGATTTCAGCGAGGACCCGGTGCGTCCTCGAAAGCGAGAAGCCAATGTCGAATCCCAGGTCCACTACAAAGCGCGCTCTTTCCCGAGTGAGATCTCAAGCCAATCTCTCCGAGCCGCTCACTCGCAATCTCAACGCCTACGCCCTCATGGCAGCGGCTTCGGGGGTATCCCTGCTGGCCAGCGCCATGCCGGCCGAAGCTGCCGCGACGTGCCAGCAGCTTTCGATCGACCTGCGCTCCAACAGCAGCTACGTTCTCAATCCCACCCTCCAGGTCCCGGGGCCGTTCATCGTTGCCCAATCCTATTTCGCTTATTCTCCCATTACCACGGGCAACAGCACCCTAATGTGGTGGAATCGCGCTTTCTTTACGCCCAACACCGCCGGGGCGAAAGTGCTGGTTGACGCGAAAGGCTTGCCCGCCGACGTCGCCTTTGGCAGCCAGATCGGACCCAACGCGCAGTTTGGGAAAGGAGCATCTTATGGCGAACTCTTCACCTACGGTTTTGGCAACTTCTCCTTTCGGGGTGGCGGCACGAAGTTGAAACATCGCGGCAATCTTAGTTTCGCCAAGGACAATTACATTGGCTTTCAGTTCTCCCTGGCCGGCCAGCTTCACTACGGCTGGGCGCGCCTGAGGGTCACCTTCCGCGCTCCAGCCGGATACAACCCCATCCCCATCACCCACGTCCTCGGCTACGGCTACGAAACCGCGCCGAACACCGCGATTGCTGCGGGCAGCTGCAGCGGGGACGAAAAAGCCAATGCCATCGAGCCACCGAACTCGCAACTCCCACCCGCAAACCTGGGCCTTCTTGCGCTTGGCAATCCCGCGTTGCCCGCATGGCGGCGCGCGCAACCATTGCTGAGCGAGTCCGACTTTCCGACCGCTGACCACCAACGTCCAGCGGCCAAATAAGAAACCCTCCCGCCGGTAAACGGGAGGGTTTGCAATTCGGTCGCAGCAGGCTAGGCGCGAACTACATTGCCCGCCTGGAAACCTTTGGGGCCTTTGAGCAGGTCGAACTCGACGGTCTCACCCTCGTTCAACGAGCGGTAGCCGTTTTCCTGGATGGCGGAAAAGTGTACGAAGACATCTTCTCCAGTAGAGCGTTGGATGAAGCCGTAGCCCTTCGCCCCGTTAAACCATTTGACTGTTCCCTTCTCTCTCACAGAAAAAACTCCTTTCGCAATCGTGAAGAATAATTCCCCGAATCTCCCGTATCGTTTGCTCCGCTAGCGATGGAGCGCCCCCTTCAGAAAATCCGGTGGAACTGCGGTTGAGAGTGGTTGCCGGAGAAAAAGCTCCAATGAAAAAACCCCTTAAGTTCGCGGCGCTGGAGGAACAGCGGACCAACTCAAAGAGCTTCGACGAATCGGCGCTGATTTCCACCGCCCTGCCCAAGCCTCAACCCGCCTTGCTGAGCCCCTGCCACTGGTATGACCACTGCAAGAGCCAACCGATAATAAGCACTCTCTTAGGGGTTTCGCAACAAAAATTAAAGAGCTTTTCGCAAAATAACCCCTGGTCACAATGAAACTTTTACAAGGTTAAAGAAATTCAGCTTTTCTCAGAAACTGCGCCGATTATTAGAGAGTGGTGCAGGGTTTTTCCTATGCAAAAAAGCGGCGTTCAAGGCTTTGGTACGATGATCCATCTGGCTGGTCCCAGGTTTTCGCAGCCGGAGAAAGTCGCACACCGATGCCGGACCCGCCTAGCGTCGTCGTGGCAGCTCATGGCGCACCATCAACGCCCGGACCCACCCGGTCCACGGGGCTGATGGGTTCGACTGCGCGCTACTTGCTGCGCACCGATGTGCACACTTTCGCGTTTTCGGTGGCCGCCAACGCGATCCTGTCCTTCTTCCCTTTCGTTGTACTGCTGATGACGGTGATCAGGCGCGTCTTCCACTCGCGGGTCATGGCAGACGTGGTGGTTGAGTTGCTGCGAGACTATCTTCCCGCCGGTCAGGACTTCGTGATCCGCAATCTGAACGCGCTGGTCAACTCGCGCCACCGGGTGCAGATTGTCTCCCTGCTGATTTTGCTGGTCACATCGTCCGGGGTGTTTTTGCCGCTCGAGGTGGCGCTGAACCGGGTGTGGCGCTTTCCCGCCAACCGCTCGTACCTGGGGAACCAGCTGATCTCGCTCGGCCTGGCGTTTGGCTGCGGCGTGCTGGCGTTGCTGTCGATCGCATCCACGGCGGGAATCGTGGCGCCGTTTCAATTTCTGCTGCGCGGCCACGGAGTGGCATTCATCCGGCTGGTGGAATTCGTCACGATGAAAGTGTTTGCGCTGATCGCCAGCATCGCAATTTTCTTTTTGATCTACTGGCTGCTGCCCAATGGCAAAGTTCCGGCGCGCGCCGTGCTGCCGACCGCCGTGATTATGGGCTTGTTGTCGGAAGCGCTGAAATACGGCTACATTCTCGCGCTGCCGTGGCTGAATTTTGCCGAAGTCTACGGGCCTTTTGCGCTCTCGGTGAGCCTGATGTTCTGGGCGTTCCTGACCGGATTGCTGCTGCTGGCGGGAGCGAACCTGAGCGCGGAAGAGCACTCGCGCCGACGAGCATGAGCCTGGCGCGGTGCATCAATATTCGGTTGTTGAATCCTCGGGCTGGCGTTTGCCCAGATTGACAACTTTAATCGTGGAGAGGAACGCTGCTGAACGCGACTCCGTGCTTGCGGTTGATGCGGCAGAGAATATCTTCGAGCAGCTTGGGCAGCAGGTTGACTCCCGGCGCGGGTACGATCGAGCTTTTCTCAATGTAGTCTTCTGCGCCGGCGGTGATCAGCCGATCACGATTTTTCTGAGTGAGGCTGCTCAGCACGACCACCGGAATGCTCGCGGTGGCTTTGTTCTTCTTTAATCGCTGCAAGACTTCCGGCCCCCCAAGCTTGGGCGGATCATGTCCAACAGGATGAGATCCGGATGCTGGTCGCGGGCCGCCTTGAGCGCGGTTTCGCCATCCTCCACACATACCGCTTCGTAGCCGGCTTTGTGCAACACACGCGCGTTCTCGTGAAGGATGGGCTTGCTGTCGTCGACTAAAAAGATTTTCACGCCGTAGTCCGCCCTCATGGGGATGATCGGAAGATTTTGAGGGAAGGTTAGTCGGAGCGTTTGCGGCGATTCCAGATCGGGAATCGTCCCATGTTTCCACAGACCCATGTGACCACAGTCACTGCGCGCTTGCCCCCGAACCGACTACTTTGAACACGATTACTCCGGTTCTTCCGAGCCAACGTTCGCCTCAGGTGACATCTATGTCGCGTCGCTGTCTCGGCCGGAGCGCCCTTCTTTTGCTCGCCTTGATTTCCTGCCCTGTGCTGATTGCGCAACAGGAAAAGTCCATCGTTCCCCCGGCTGACTGGGAGTGGCTTGCGCCCCAGCCAATGCCAATGCCGCATATTCCCCTCGGCTGGCCGGTTGCGCAGCCGCGATGGACGCACGCTCCCGAGACGACTCTCGAGAACATGATTCACACAGCCGGCATGATCTTTTCCGGCAGCGTGATCGCGATTGCGCCCTCGGGTTCGCCCGCAGAAATTCATTCTTCATCCACGACGATCACCTTTCACGTGGAGCACGCCATTCGCGGCGCCACTCCCGGACAGATTCTTACCATTCGTGAATGGGCTGGGCTTTGGTCGAGGGGCGAACGCTACCGGATTGGGGAACACCTCCTGCTCTTCCTATATCCTCCGAGCAAGCTTGGGTTCACCAGTCCGGTGGCGGGGCTGCTAGGCAGGTTCCCTGTCACATCCACCGACAAGATCACGCTCGATGCGTACCGCATCGCCGCGTTTGCGCACGACCCGGTGCTCGGCGGAAAACAGCAGATCCAGGTCGCCGAGTTTGAGCGCACTCTTCGCCGATTCCTGCCGGAGGAGCCATGACACGCCGCAGCCATCTTCGTTCCATGCTGGTTCGCCTGGCGGCGGCGCTGGCCGCGATGCTGCTTTGCGCGTTGTGCGCCCGCGCCGGCGATCCCAAGTACGTCGCCGGCTCCAGCTACTTCAACGCTGCAACCATGGGTCAGCCCATTCTTTGGCCAAATGGGGTTGTGGACTATTACACGGATCAGGGTGACTTGAGCCCGATCTACCCGCAGGCCGCGGCCAACGCACTGGTGGCCAATTCGTTTGCGCAGTGGACTGCCGTGACCTCGGCTGCGCTTACCGTTTCCGCAGCGGGCCAGCTTGCCGAAGACGTCAACGGCACCAACATCGTGGTGGACGCAAACGGGACGGTTGCCGCGCCCGCCGACATCACGCCCTCGGCCACGCAAACTCCCATCGGCATCGTGTACGACTACGATGGTTCGGTGACCGATGCCTTGCTGGGAGCAGGCGCTGGTGATTCTTCGCAATGCTTTTGGAATGCGGTGTTCGGAGGAGCCGACAACTTCAGTACGGCGGCCAATTTTTCCCACGCGCTGGTCGTGCTGAACGGCCAGTGCGCGCTCACGACGTCGCAATCGACCGACATGGAATACCGCCTGGTGCGCGTACTGGGCAGCGTGCTTGGGCTGGGATGGTCGCAGAACAACCTGAATGTGATTACCGGAAAGCCGCATCCCACTTCCGATGACTATGCGGGTTTTCCCGTGATGCACTTCACCGACCCGCCAAATTGCATACCCATAACTTTGTGTTACGCCTCGCCCTACCAGGTTTCAGCCGATGATGCGGCCGCGCTGTCGCGGCTCTATCCGGCTGCGCCCTCGCACAATATGGCACGCATTCATGGCTCGGTCTACTTTGTGGATCACACGGGCGAGATGGCGCAACCCATGCAGGGAGTGAATGTGGTGGCGCGCTGGATCGACCCCACGACCGGACTGGCCTCACATCGCTACTCCGCCGCCTCCGTTTCCGGATTCTTATTCACCGGGAATGCCGGCAATCCCATCACCGGCTGGGCCGATCCCCTGGGCGTTGCCTACAGCCAGTTCGGTTCGACCGATCCGAGCCTGGAAGGTTTTTTCGATCTGGGCGGTTTGCCCATTCCAAATGGAGCAAGCACCGCGCAATATCAACTGACCGCCGAGACGCTGGACCCGCAGTGGTCGGCGGGCGTTTGTCCGTATGACACGGCGCAGGTCGCGCCTTCCGGCGGATGGACGCCGATGACTGTAACGGTGGCCGCGGGCGGCGACTTTGAGCAGGACATCCTGATGGCTGGCAGCGCGCAGCCGGTGCCGGCATGGTCAACGCCGGGAACCTGGACAGCTCCCACACCCGTGCTCGCTTCCGGAGATTGGGTTGGCTCGCTCAGCGGCTACGGCGACGTCGGTTACTACCTGCTGAACGCACAAGCCAACCGCACGTTGTCGATTGCCGTCACTGCGCTCGACGAAAGCAGCACTCCCAGCGAGTCGAAAGCCAATCCCGTAATCGGCATGTGGACGTCCGGAGATCCGCAAGGCACCGTGCCTCCGGCGTTCACGCCCGATCCTTTCAACTCCGGCGAGTTTGCCACCTCGATCCTCAACGTGCAGGTTCTCACGGGCGAGAGCTTCATCATCGGCATCTCCGACTTGCGCGGCGACGGCCGGCCCGACTATCACTACCATGCGCACATTCTCTACGCCGATGCCGTCAACCCTCCGCGCGTGCCGGTGAGCGGCGGCCCGATCACGGTGACTGGGACCGGCCTCGCTCCGGGACAAAGCATATCCATTGGCAGCGCCGGCGTGCCACTGTTGGCCAGCAGCGCGGGCCAGATGCTGGTGACCGCCCCCGCGCAGGGCGATGGCCCGCAAAGCATTACGGTCACCGATCCTGGCAGCGGCGCATCCTCGACTATGACCAACGCGCTCACCTATGGCGCAGCGGCGACGGACCTGCTGACGCTGCTGCAGGGCGGCAACCCGCCAACAGCGGTGGGAACGCAGGCGGTGAATCCAGTGGTCGTGCGCGTTCTGGCTTCGGATGGCGTGACGGCGGTGAGCGGCGCAACCATAGGGTGGACCACAACCAACGGCGCGACGCTTTCTGCTTGCGTGCAAACGTCGTCCTGCTCAACGACCGATGAAAGCGGATTCGCATCCCGGTGGGTCACTCCTACCGCGACGGGAACGTCCAGCATCATCGCAACGCTGGCACCGGGGGTTTACAGTCCTCCGCAATCGAAAACGGCGACGGTGTCGGCGACGTCTTCGTCGCTCGACATCGGCCTCACCCCTGCCAACGTGCGGATTGCGCAGGGCGCGACGCTCAGCGTGCCGCTCACCGCGCATGTCGTAAGCCTGGGCGTCCCGCAAAGCGGCGAGACGGTGAACTTCGTCATCCACCAGGGTTCGGCCACGTTGAGCGCACCCAGTGCGATCACGAACAGCAGCGGCGATGCCAAGGTCACATTGACGGTCACCAACTTCTCGGCCGAAGTGCAGCTCAGCGCCTGCGTGGCGCCGGCAGGCGCGCCCTGCCAGAATCTTTATGCATATGCCGCCTCCACGGCGCTGCTGAACCTGCAAGCCGTGTCCGGCGCGGGGCAGGTGGTCGCGGGAACAATGTTTCAGCCGGTGACGGTGCGCGTCACGGATTCCGCGACCCCGCCCGATCCCGTTCTCGGCGCCACTGTAACGTTCCAGGCAACGGTGATGCGCCCGCCCGCAAGCGGCACAGTATCGGGCGATCCGGGCAGCTCGCCAACCGGCGAGCCCGTCATTCTGAGCCTGACGCAAACAGCAGTGCTGAGCGACAGCAACGGGCTGGCCAGTTTTACGCCCACCGTGGCCACATTCACAGGCACGCTACAAGTCGACCTGCAAATTTCGGCAGGCGCCGGCGCACTCCCGCCTATGATGCTGCAGGTTTTTCCGGCGGGCGAAAACGAATCGGGCTCTTCAGGACGGAAAACCTGGCCGGTGCGAATTCCTCTGCCGCCGTATCAGAGGGAGGCCAAGATCAGGCGGCTACCGGTCACACCGGCGGAGGAGAATGTGCCTTGAGGATGGGGAAGTTCGTTAACGATCGAGCCGAAGACTGCGAGCCGGCTTTGATAGCTGGCTCTTTCATCGTTTCTTCCGCCTCGACCGTTGCCGTGCAGAGATAGCGCGAAGAATCGTCTTGCGCCGCGCGCCGCGGGTCATCGGCACTTTGGCCCGATGCAGCGCGACGTTGATCAACTCCAGCACTTCCGGATCGTCGAGCACGTTCGCATCCGACTTGCCCAGGTCGTACAGGCGGAGATTGCGCACCACGTTGCCGCTGCCGCGCAGGCGCTTGTGCGGATCGGGCAGGCCGGCGCCTTGCAGGAAACACAACGTCACGCGGCCCGGAGGAAGGACGAGCGAAAAAATTGCCTCGGAAGGCCGCTCGGTCGGGCCGAACCCGATCACCAGCCAGTTGAAATTGTCGTAAATGAACTCGACGGCGCCGGGAACCAGCTTGCGCATCCTCGCCAGCGCGCGGCGGGAGAAGGCTTCGATTTCGGGATCGTACTTGGCGAGGAACGCGTCCAGCTGGCGCTCGGCGGCGGCGCCGGTGGCGAGCGGGGCATCCTTGGGGCTGGAACTGGGGGATGCTTTGCGGGTGGGCATGACTGCACCTCAGGCGTGCATTGTATAACGGGCGCACCAGTTCGAGATTGTCATCCTGAGCAGAGCGAAGCCGACGCGAGGGACCTTGCTTTCGCGGAAGCTACGCGTGGGGTCGGCGAGGGTCTGCAGCCCACGTCGGGGCACGCGGGCAGGAGTGCCCGCGCTACACGAACGATGCCACACGAACCTTGCCACACGAACCTTGCCGCACAATCATCTCCCGGTCGCGTGATCTCCCGCCCACTGATCGACCCAGTCATTCACCGTCTTGTACCAGAGCTGTGAATTTTGCGGCTTCAGCACCCAGTGACCTTCGTCGGGGAAGTAGAGCATCTTCGACGGGACACCTTCCATCTGCAGCGTGGTGAAAAGCTGCAGGCCCTCGCTTACGTCGAGCCGGTAGTCGCGCTGGCCGTGGATGACCAGCGTCGGCGTCTTGAAATTCTTCGCGTACTGGTGCGGCGACCACTTCTCATAGCTGGCGCGGTTGTCGTAGGGCGTGCCTTTGAACTCCCAGTTATTGAACCAGAGTTCTTCGGTTGTGCCCCAGGCCGACTCGGCGTTGAACATGCCATCGTGCGAAACGAGGCACTTGAAGCGGTCGGTGTGGCCGAGGATCCAGTTGATGGCGTATCCGCCGTAGCTCGCGCCCAGAGCGCACTCGCGGGCTTTATCGATGAACGGGTAGGTCTTCTCGGCGTAGTCGAGGCCCTTCATCAGGTCTTCATAGGGAGCGCCGCCCCAGTCGCCGTTGATGGCGTCGATAAACTTCTGCCCGTATCCGGTCGAGCCGTGGAAGTTGATCATGATGACGACGTATCCGCCGGGCGTCGCAGACGTTGGTGACGCGAAGAGTTCGGCATTCCAGCGGAAGCTCCAGTCGTCTCCCCAGGCGCCTTGCGGCCCGCCGTGGATGAGGAACTTCACGGGATATTTCTTTGAAGCGTCGAAGTTCGGCGGCTTGACCAGGAAACCTTCAACTTTGTCGTTGTGAGCGCCGGTGAACCAGAAGGATTCGAGCGGAGACACTTCGATTTGAGAGAGGACTTCGTCATTGAGGTGAGTAAGTCGCTCGCCCTTTGGAAGGTTGTTGTAGTCTATTTGCCCGGCGCCCAAGCGCAGCCGGTATATCTCCGTAGGACTCTGAAGAGACATGCGTGTGAACAACAGCGTTTTCCCGTCGGTCGTGATAGCGAGGTCATCATCGTATCCCCGCGTTATTCGCCCTAGACTCGCGTAGTAGGGCCCGCCCCCAATTCCTCCCTGGTGAGCAGGTCTTTGCGCGGGATCCTGTTGGCCGTTGAACCAGATGCTCCAGATCAGCGTCGATCCTTCTTCTTCGGCTGAGGCATAAATCTCCCAAGCTCCCGGCGCTGCTGATGGCGGCGCCCACGTGAAGCCACCCACCCATCGGTCAAACCAGTCCGGTGTCAGGTCCCGCTTCTCGCCCGTCTTGCGGTCGTACAGCATCAGGCGGAAGCGGTCGCTCTCGTATCCCGGGCGTTGCTGGGCGCGGTAGGCGATGTAGCGGCCATCGGGGGAATAGAGCGGCGACGAGTCGCTGGCGGGGTTGTCGGCAGTGATGTTCTCAGCGGGCAACGGATAAGTGCTATGGCCTGAAATGACGCCGACATTAAATTTTACGATCCACAGATCGTTGTTGGTGGAAGCTGCTGGGTTCTTATCGTGATTCGAGGTGTAACAAATTTCCGACCCGTCGGGGGAAAAGGCGTAGTCATCCTGTCCGCCGAGGGAGAAAACGGGGGCATCGTAGTCGCCCGGAGTGAGATCCTTGGCTTCGTCGGCCGAGCAGTTGTGCTCAGCTGTCGCTATACAAGCCCAAGAGCCGATCACGAAGATGTGCGTACGCTTACCCTCCTTGTAAGCGTTCCAGTGGCGATAAAGTAGATGCGTGAAAATTTGCGCTTTAACTTTTGATTGTTCTGCTTCTTTCAGTTTCTTCGCATTGCACTCGGCTTCGGCCGCCGGTTTGCCATCGCATTCGGGATAAACGTCTGAAGTGAACAGGATATTTTTGCCGTCTGGCGACCAGAGTTCGCCGCCGGCTTCGGTGGCAATATTCGTCAGCTGATGCGTCCCGGTCACCGTGCCTGCGGCTCCGTCAAAGTCCGCGACCCAGATTTGCGATCCATCTTTTTTCGTCGAGACGAATGCGAAGTGCTTACCGCCTGGCGACCAGCGCGGGCGGTCGCCATCCTGATCGGGGATCAGGATTCGCTCGGCAGCGGATGGCTGCCCGGCTTCGCCGGGCCGGACAGCCGAGGCGGCTGTCCCCACATGAGCATCTCCTGCATGAGCATCCAGCGGCACGATCCAGATGTGCGGCGTCTTCGAATTCGCCGCCAGGTCGACATCGACCACGCTGAAAAGCACCCACTTGCCGTCGGGCGAGACTTGGGGGTCGCCGACGCGCTTGAGCTTCATCATGTCTTCGAAGGTGAAGGGGTGCTTGGCCTGGGCGAAGGTGAACGTGGCGGTGGCAAGGAGGGTGAGAGCGAACAGCAGAGTCCTCACCCGCGCTCCGCGCGTGTTCGGATTGACAAGAGAGGAGAGACGGCGCATGGGACCTCCTGGCAAACGGATGAGTGTAGCAAGGGCGAGCTAAGTTTCAAAGTTTCAGAATTCGCTGCGGTCAGGAAGACAAGCTACCGATAGCAAATCCCCGAGACACTCCTCGGCTTAGCGGAGCGCCGACTTCCCCCAGCTTTGTTCGCCAGCGAACACGCCGACGCCAAAAGACCGATGAAACACGGCCAAAGCCCATGAAAAGCGGCCTGGAAACCGAACTCAAGCGAACAGTCGTACGGCAACCCTTGTTTCAAAACAGCATCCAATTCTGCGGCAGAACTGCAGCGCCTTTCCCCGGCCTCACTGAGCGGAGAGGGGTCGGGGGAGGGTCGCCGCGGTTTGCCGATTCAAAACCACGCGTACAACCATCTCGCGCCTTCCCAACTCTTATCCGGTAAAATAGGAACTACGATGATTCGGCCTTCCCGTTTTGCCTTGCCTCTTCTTCTGATTGCCGCCTGCCTGACGGCGGCGACTTCCCTATGCGCGCAGGAAGGCGACCTGGACAGCGCCCAACCGTCGGGCGTGACGCCGGAGGAGATCATCAAGCGGTTTGCGGACCGCGAAAAGCTGTTCAAGGAAGCGCGCGAGCACTACACCTACCGGCAGGACATCAAGGTGCAAACCCGCGACGGCAACACCGTCACCGGCGAATACCATGAAGTGTTCGACGTGCTCTATGACGACAAGGGCGCGCGCATGGAAAATGTCGTGTTCGCTCCGCAGTCTTCACTCGACCAGGGCGGGCTTTCGCTCGACCAGGGCGATATTCAGGATTTCCGGAACCGCCTGCCATTCGTGCTGACCAGCGACGAAATTCCGGAATACAACATCCTGTATGTCGGGCAGCAGCAGGAGGACCAACTGCACTGCTACGTGTTCGACATCGCGCCCAAGCAGATTGTAGGAAAGAAGCGCTACTTTCAGGGCCGCATCTGGGTGGACGATCACGACTTTCAGATCGTGAAGACCTACGGCCAGGCGGTGCCGGAAACTCGCGACACGAAGAAACGAGGCAAGGAAGAACATCTGTATCCGAAATTCACCACCTGGCGCGAGCAGATCGACGGGCAATACTGGTTTCCTACCTACACGCGCGCCGATGACGTGCTGCACTTCAACACCGGCGACATCCACATCCGCGAAATCGTGAAATACGAAAACTACAAGCGCTTCGGATCGAGCGTCAAGATTCTGTACCAGGGGCAGCAAGTGGAGAAAGCTCCGCAGGATCAGAAGAAGACCGATCAGGCGCCGGAAAGTCCGGAACAGAAGAAGCCGCAGTAAAGCGAGTTTCAAGTTTCAGGGTTTCCGGGTTTCAAAGACGAAGCGCCGAATGTGTCTTTGCAACTTTGAGACCTTGAAACTTTGAAACCTAATAGAACAGATACTTTCTCCACTTATCATCACTGCGTCCCATCAAGCGCATGATGTGGCGGCTGGTGTGGAGATTGAAGGCGCGGGGTTCGCGCATCAGCTTCATGCCGGCCTCGGTGGGAAACTGATTGCCCTTGCGGCGATTGCAGGAGTGGCAGCAGGCGACCAGATTTTCCCAGGTCGAATTGCCGCCGCGGGAGCGCGGGATGACGTGGTCGAGCGTCAGTTCGCTCGAGGGCAGCACGGTCGCGCAGTATTGGCAGGTGTTGCGATCGCGCAGCAAAATATTCTTTCGCGAAAGCGCGCGGCTCTGGTGCGGGATGCGGCGATACTCGAGCAGGCGAATCACCGAGGGCACGCGCACGGCAAAGCGCGCGGCATGCAGAAAGTGGCCGTTCTCCTCCTCGGTCATGGCGACGCCCTTCAGCACCAGAACCAGAGCGCGGCGGGCAGCGCACACGTTGATTGGCTCGTACGATGCATTGAGCACGAGCACCGGCGCGTGCAGCGCGTTGCCGTCGCTATCGCGATGCGTTGCCGCCGTCAGCAACACGCCGGCGGCTACCCTTCCCGGTGGACCCAGATCGCTTTCCATCCTGGCAGACATAAGTTAGATCCCAACAGCCTTGGCCATCGGAACTTCCTCCCCCAGAGTGCTTGGCTGCGCCGGATCGAATCCGGCGTCGATCTCGACGTGCTGCTCATTTGCCTTGAGCGTGCGCGCGACGGTGGCTACCCAAACGTTCTGCGCGCCGGCACGGCGCAATACGCGCGCGCACTCAGAAACAGTTGCGCCCGTGGTCACGACATCATCCAGCAGAAGGACGTCCCGGCTGGCGATTTGTTCGGGGCGAGCAACTGCGAACGCCCCGCGAAGATTTTCGCGGCGCTGGTGGCGCGTCAAGCCGATCTGCGACGCGGTCTCGCGGGTTCGCTCCAAAACGCCGGTGCATAGGATGAAACGATCGTCGGGGCCAAGACATTTAAGGGCGGCGCGCGCGATTAACTTCGCCTGATTGAAACCCCGCTGCAGCAACTTGCCGCGATAGAGAGGGACAGGAATTACGGCCACGGACTGGGTGGTGAATTCCGGTTCGAGGACCGTGATCGCTTCCGCCAACATGCGTCCGAGGACGCTCGCCGCGGGACGAACGCCTTCATACTTGAGGAGGTGAATGAGGTCGCGCAACCCACCTTCGTAGGCACCGTACGCCAGCGCGCGAACAAACGGCGGCCTGATGCGCTGACACAATCCACATCGGGTTTCGCCCTCTGCGATGTAAGCAGAAAACAGGCGTTCGCCGCAGAGCTCGCACACCGAGCCCGCAATCGGGTGGAGCGCCGAAAGACAGTCCTGACACACGGGCAGACTAGAAATGCCAGTCAGGGGAAGGCCGCACAGGCGGCAATCGGAAGGGAACAAAACTGAGAACAGGCTTTCGGCGAGGGTTTGGGTCCAGCGCGCGACAGGACTTTGCAGAATGCTTCTGGAAGCAATAGAAGGGCTTGCCACTGCCAATTTGGCCCGGCCAGCCCGAATTCTGTCCCCGCTACTGCTGAAGACGGCCTCCGTGTCGCCCGCGCTGACTCAAGCAAAGCGGGCCACTGTTCGATCGCCTGCTTGCCTAGCAGTATAACGGCGAGGAGGTCCGCTAGGCAACGTGGCGTCCGGCCTGAGGCACCGACGCCGACATCTTCTTGATGGGTTCGGGAGCCCGCGCGCTTACCGGCATGAACACCATCCGGTAATCGCGGCGGAAGCACTCCGAACAACGCACGGGCTGCAGCAGGAAAAACGGCAGCAGGTAACGTTCGGAAAAGCTGCGGCGCCGCGAGCGGAAAGCGGTTTCGCTGCCGCAATCTTCACAATGGAACTCCAGATACTGTCGGAACCACACCGGCACGGGGGAGTTGTTGCTCACAATTGCACCTCAGGGTGACGGAACGGCGAAGGGCGAAACAGAACAGAACCGACTGGAGAGTATTCTAGCGTTGAGCAACCCGGTCGGCAAGAGGCCTGTTGGCGAAACGGATACGCCAAGAAGTGACCGGCACGAATGGCGAGGGGGCAGAAGCCGCATCCTACTTGTCATGCAGCCCGTTTGCGTGCTAACGTGGCCGCGGTCTAGTGTTTTGAATAAGTTAGAACAGCAAGTGCCCCTCATACCCCGTTTGCGAGGACTTCGCGCATGAGCACCGTCGCCCCACCGGCCCCAAGGAAGCACACCCCGTACGTTCCCGAAACCATGGAAATGAAGGAGTTCACCTTCCGGGCCTTGCTGATTGGCTTGGTGATGACCGCGGTCCTTGGCTCGGCCAACGCCTATCTCGGCCTCAAGGCAGGCATGACAATTGCCGCGACGTATCCGGCAGCGGTCATCGGGATGGCGCTGTTGCGACTGATGAAGGGATCGCTGCTGGAAGAAAACATCGCGCGAACCGTGGGATCGATCGGCGAGTCGGTGGCGGCGGGAGCAATTTTCACGATTCCCGCCTTTGTGATGGCCGACTTGTGGCCGGCGCTGCGCCCGGATTTCCGGTCGCCGGAATATTGGAAGTCGGTAGCCTTGATGATGATTGGCGGCACGCTGGGAATTCTGTTCGTCACGCTGCTGCGGCGCGTGATGGTGGAAGATCCGGACCTGCCGTATCCCGAGTCGGTGGCTGCGTCGGAGATTCACAAGGCAGGCCAGCAAGGATCGACGGCGGCCAAGATTTTGTTCGCCAACATGGGATTCGGCGGCTTCATGTACCTGCTGGGCGCCATCAACCTTTTTAATCCCAACAACACGTTCCCGGTCACGATCGGCAACCTCGGCAAGAAGCTGTTGCTGCGCACCAGCACGAATCCGAATGTCGCAACCACGGTAACGGGCGGCACCACGCTGTTCACGGCGCCCGACGTCAGCCCGGCATACCTCGGCGTGGGCTATATCATCGGGCCGCGGCTGGCCGCGTTGAACTTTGCCGGAGGCGTGCTGGCCTGGGGACTGCTGGTTCCGCTTCTAACTTTCACCATTGGCCCCTACATACAGGCACAGCAACCGGACGGCCAGCCCATCGCGTGGACGCTGCTGGCGGGCGCGATTTATTTCTCCATCGTGCGCCCCATCGCCGTGGGCGGCATGCTGGTGGGAGCTTCGTACACACTGTTCAAAATGCGCAAGCAACTGGCGCTGGGCATGGGACGCGCCGTCTCCGACTTGAAGAAGTCGGCCGCCGCACACGCCGCCACCAACCGGACCGAGCGGGATCTGCCGGCAAAAGCAATCTTCGTGGGAGTGGGTGTGGTTTTTGTCGCGATGATCCTGCTCTACCATTACTTCATTAGCGGAGCCGGCACGCTGACGGGCTCGCAAGTGCTGGCGGGCTCGCTGGTGGCAGCGGGCGTCATGATTATCGTCGGATTCTTTTTTGCCGCCGTCTCGGGAAATCTTGTGGGCATGATTGGCTCGTCGAATAACCCCGTTTCGGGGTTGACGTTGTGCACGCTGGTGATCGCGGCGCTGCTCATGGTGGCGCTCGGCGTAAAAGGAACGGGCGGCGTGGCGGCGGTGCTGGGAGTGGCAGCCGTGGTGTGCGTTTCGTCCGCCGTTGCAGGCGAGATGCTGCAGGATTTGAAAGTCGGGCACATCCTGGGCGGAACGCCTTCGAAGATGCAGATCGGCGACCTGTTCGGCATTGTGGTGGCGTCATTAGTATTATTTTTCCCCATCGCGATCCTGGCCAAGGCTTATCACTTTGGCAGTTCCGCGCTGCCCGCGCCACAGGCCGGCTTGATGGCGATGTTGTCCAAGGGAATTGTCGGCGGCGACATGGCGTGGCCGCTGGTAATTGTGGGCATCCTGCTCGGGCTTGGCATGATCATGATCGAGGTGAAGAGCGTGATGCTGTTCGCGGTCGGCATGTATCTGCCGCTGGGCACAACCTTCGCGATTTTCCTTGGCGGCGTGATTCGCTGGATCACCGACATGCTGCGCGATCGCCGCGGCCTCAACGAGGCGCAGAAAGCGCGCGTGGACAACGCGGGTGTGTTGACGGCCTCGGGCATGATTGCGGGCGAAGCGCTGTGCGGATTGGTGATCGCTGGACTGGTGGGCTCCGATCACGACGTGACGCTGTTCAAGTGGACGCCGCCATTTTTGCTGGCGCTCGCCGCGCTGGCAATCCTGGCAATCGTGATGGTGCGAGTGCCGCTGGCGAACTGCGGGCGGCCGGAAGATCCGGCGCCGCCGACAGCGATCATGTGATGGCGCGACCTGCGGTGTGAGCGGAGCGGGAATCTGACGCGGTGATCCTTTTGACAGGCTCAGGGCAAGCTCTGAGCACGGCGAAGACTTCTGCAGTTTCAGCGCTGGCGAATATCTCAGTGTCCATCTCCGACAACCTGGCCCTGGTTCGCGAACGGATCTTGAGCGCGGCGCGGCGCGCGGGGCGCTCTGCGGATGCAGTCGCGCTTATGGCGGTGACGAAGGCGAATCCGCCCGAAGCCATTCGCGAAGCCTACGCCGCGGGCCAGCGCCTGTTCGGCGAGAACCGCGTTCAGGAATTCGCAGGGAAAAGAGGGGAACTGGCCGACCTGCCCGAGGCGCGGTGGCACATGATTGGCCACTTGCAGACGAACAAATCGGGGAAGGCTGCGGAGATGTTCACGGGCATTGACTCGCTGGATTCAGTGAAGTTGGCGGAGCGGCTCGACTCCGCGGCACGGGAATTGGGCAAGACGCTGAGCGTGCTGCTGGAGGTCAACGTGGGCGGCGAAGCTGCCAAGAGCGGCGTGGCTGCGGACTCGCGCGAACTGGAAGCTATATTGCTCGCCGCGCCTCGATGGGAAAATCTGCGCTTTCGCGGGCTGATGACCGTGCCGCCGTTCACCGAAGACCCGGAGGAAGCCCGGCCGTATTTTCGGAAACTTCGCGGGTTACGAGACACGATTGCCGCGCGCAAGCTTTCGGGAATCGCCATGGACGAGCTTTCCATGGGCATGTCGCATGATTTCGAGGTGGCGATTGCGGAAGGCTCGACTTGCGTGCGCGTGGGGACGTCTATTTTCGGACAACGATCGAAAGCTTAAACGCCGGCAGGGAATTTCAGGATGCGCCTTCTCGATTGGTTGTGCTCGGGTGGTCTCTTCATCCTGGCCTTGATTGATTCGTGGCTGGTGCCGCGAACTTACACGGGACGGATCTGGATTTTCGGGACCTGTGTGGCCTTGTTGTTGACGGCCATGCTGAACTTGCTGCGGATCAAGAATGGCTACAAAGTTCGCTGGTTGAGAATTTTCTGCGTTGCTGCAAATGTCGCCCTGCTGGCGTTCACCATCTCATTAATGGCAAGCATCGGTAGAGCGCGCACCATGTCGCATCCGCAAATTGCCGCGGCGAGTGTCATGTTGCTGATGGAGACAGCTTTCTCGCTGGGAAAGAACGAATGATTCCCATTCGCGAGTCGGACGGCGCTGCCAGTTTCTCCGTCAAAGTCCATCCTCGAGGGAAGAAGAATGCCATCACCGGGGAGATGGGAGATGCATTCAAGATTTCCCTCACCGCGCCACCAGTGGAAGGGAAAGCCAACGAGGCCTGCATTGAATTTCTGGCGAAACTTTTGAAGGTGCCGCGCTCTTCCGTTACTATTGCGTCCGGCGCGGCGAGCCGGAACAAGGTGGTGCGCGTCGTGGGCCTGTCCGCCGGGGAGCTGCGTGCCCGCCTGGAGAGAGGCCGGGAGTAGTGGTTGAAAAAGCGGGCAGGAGTGCCCGCTCCACAGGAGCAGTGGTTGAAAAAGCGGGCAGGAGTGCCCGCTCCACAGGAGCAGTGGTTGAAAAAGCGGGCAGGAGTGCCCGCTCCACAGGAGCAGTGGAGATCCATTGACCTTTTCTGAACGCTTTCACGAAATTCGCACCGGCTTTGAGCGGCCGTTCTGGGTGGCCAATGTCAGCGAACTTTTCGAACGGCTCTCCTACTATGCTGTTTTTGCCGTGCTGGCGCGCTACCTGCACGAAGGCTTGCACTTTGATGTCGAGCGCGCCAGCAGCCTGACCGGAATGTTTGGAGGCTGGGTCTGGTTTCTGGCTGTAATCGGCGGCGCTGTCGCGGACCGGCTTGGCTTCCGGCGCGCGCTTTCCCTGGCGTACCTGATTTTGAGCATGGCGTATTTTCTGCTGGGCTCCATCGGCGCCGATTGGTTTGCTCCGATGCGCGAAGCGATGCCGCTGGTCACGTTGGTCGGCATCATATTGGTTTTGCCCGCGCTGGGCGTGGCGCTGGTGAAACCGAGCGTGGTCGGTACGACCGCGCGGGCCTCGAACGAGAATGTCCGCTCGGTAGGATATTCGATTTACTACACGCTGGTGAACGTAGGCAGCACGGCAGGGCCGTTTCTGGCCTCATGGGCGCAGCGCCAGGGAAAGACGGAAAACGTTTTTCGTATCGCCGCGCTCAGCGTTTTCCTGATGTTCTTTGTTGTGCTGCTGCTGTTCAAGGAGCCACGCCGCGCGGACGTGAGCGAAACGCCAAGTCTCGGCCAGGTGGGAAAGAACTTCCTTACGGTGCTGTCGAATCCGCGCTTCATGATTTTCCTGCTGATCTTTACCGGATACTGGGTCGTATTCTGGCAGGAGTTCATCGCCCTGCCGCTTTATATTTCGGCGTACATCGACCCCAACGCGGACACGGCGCGGATTCTGGCGACGGATCCGATTGTGGTGATTTGCTTCACCATGGTGATCGGATTTCTGACCAAGAAACTCGCAGCCTTCCCTGCGATCGTGTTAGGTACGCTGGTATCGAGCCTGGCGTGGATTCTGCTGATCGTGCACGCTTCAGTGTGGATGGCAGTGGCGACGCTGGTGGTGGTGGCAATCGGGGAGATCATCCAGCAGCCGCGTTATTACGACTACATCTCGCGGCTGGCGCCGCACGATCAGCAGGGCACGTACATGGGATTTGCATTTTTGCCGCTGGGCATTGGATCGTTTATTGCCGGCAAGTTCAGTGGGTGGCTGATGCGGCACTACGGCGAGGAACTGCATCGGCCGGCGATGGTGTGGTGGTGGGTGGTGGGCGTGGGGGTGGCGACCACGCTGCTGCTGTGGATTTACGACAAGTTTCTGCGGGTGGAGAGCGACGGGGCGAAGTAACGGCTCCTCTCGTCAGCATGTCGCGGACCGTCAAAGCAAGAACAGGAAAGAGCGGGAGTTCTCCGCTGCAGGTTGCGGCGCAAATCCGCATGGCGCTAAAGGATGGAGGCTCGGCCGAGCACGCAGCCGGCGTGCAGTGGTTTTTCAAAGACAAAATCAAATCACACGGATGGTATACGGCGGCTTTGCGGCATGCGGCGCGCGCTTTCCGCAAAGATTTGCTCCGAGAGCGCGGGCTCGAATTCCTGATCGCGGTCGCGGATCGGCTGTTTGCCGGCCGAGTGCTGGAAGAAAAAATTGTCGCGGTCTTTCTTTTAGAGAATCTCGCCGGCGAATTCAGTAACAAAGAATTCAGGATGTTTGAATCGTGGCTGGATCGCATCAGCAGCTGGGCGGATCACGATGGGCTGGTGCACTATCTGATCGGGCCGATGATCGCGGAGAAGCCGGGGCGGGTAAAGTTCGTATTTCGCTGGGCGAAGTCGCGGGATCGCTGGCATCGGCGGGCGGCATGCGTGGCATTGATCCAGGGTAGCCGGCAGAGGCAATTTTTTCCGGAAGTCAAGCGGCTTTCCGATCTGCTGCTCGAGGATGACGATGACATGGTGCAGAAAGGTTTGGGCTGGCTGCTGCGCGAAACCGCCAAGCGCGACGCGAGGCGAACGATTCCGTACCTGATGAAAATTCGCCGCCAGGCGCCGCGGCTGGTGCTGCGAACGGCTTGCGAAACATTGACAGCGGCAGACAAGAAGCGGATTCTCGCCAGACACTGAACCGCATTCCCAGGGCCACGGCATTCGCCCAAAATTGCTGCCAGCAGTTACAATAGAAGTTTGCCCATGGACATCTCCGCCATTCAATCTGCCCTGCAAGAGCGCAACATTGATGCCTGGCTATTCTACGATCATCATCATCGCGATCCCATCGCGTACCGGGTGCTCGGCCTTTCCGCAACCATGATGGTGACGCGGCGCTGGTTCTACCTGATTCCAGCGCAAGGCGAACCGGTAAAACTGGTTCACAAAATTGAAGCGGGGCATCTCGATTCCCTTCCCGGCAGCAAACGCAAGTATTCGGGATGGCAGGAACTGTTCGACAACATCAAGGCGATGCTGGCCTCTTACCGCGACATTGCCATGCAGTACTCGCCGAACAACATCGTGTTTACGATTTCGATGGTGGATGGCGGCACGATCGAACTGCTGCGGGGCCTGGGGAAAAATGTGGTCAGCTCGGCCGATCTGGTGGCGCAATTCGAGGCCACCTGGAGCGAAGAGCAAATCAAGACGCATTTTGCCGCGCGCGATGCGATCGACGCCATTACCGCCGAATCGTTCAAGGAAATCGGCCGCAGGGTGCGCAATGGCGGGGCCAAAGAGCACGAAATCCAGCAGTGGTTCATGGAATCGTTTGAGCGCGAGAGCCTGATCACTGACGATCCGCCGATCGTCGCAGTGAATGGCAACGCCGGCAACCCGCACTATGAGCCCAGCGCCGGCCATCCCGTTCCCATTCGCGAAGGCGATTTTATTCTGCTCGACGTTTGGGGGAAAAAAAATACGCCGGGCGCCGTTTACTACGACATCACGTGGGTAGGCTTCGTGGGGAAGGCACCTTCGGATCGCATGCGCGAAGTGTTCGAGGTTGTGCGCGACGCGCGCGACGCCGGAGTGAAGACTGTTATCGACGCCATCGCCGCCGGCCGCCGCATCGCCGGATGGGAAGTGGACCGGGCCACGCGCAGCCATATCAAGGAAAAAGGCTTCGGCGATTATTTTATTCACCGCACCGGGCACTCGATCGGCACCGAGGTGCATTCCAACGGCGCCAACATGGACGATCTGGAAATTCATGACGAGCGCCAGATTCTGCCCAACTCGTGCTTCTCGATCGAGCCCGGCATTTATCTGCCCGAGTTCGGCGTGCGCAGCGAGGTCAACATGCTGGTGCGGGCCAAATCGGCCGAGGTGACGGGCAAGATTCAACGCGAGATCGTAACCATCTGATGCCGAATTCAACTCCAGCAAAAGCGAAAACCGCAGCGCCCGCGTCGGCGGGCGTGATGGCCGTGCTCGCACCCGCGATCGGATGGCTGATTCCCGGCGCCGGCCACATGATTCAGGGCCGCTACGTGCGCGGCCTGCTGCTGTTTGTTTCCATCATTACGCTTTTCGCACTCGGCCTGATGATGCAAGGCCACATCTACAAACCAAACGGCGGCGACATTTTGGACATGCTGGGATTTGTCGGGGACCTTGGCGCCGGGGGCATGTATATCGTCACGCTGGCGATGGATTGGGGCCAGGGCGCAATCGCGATGGCAGTCGCCGACTACGGGACGAAATTCATGATCGTCGCAGGGCTGCTGAATTTTATTTCGGTGGCCGATGCCTATCACATTGCGATTGGAAAGAAGCAATGACCGTCCATCTCACGCACTTCAGCGCCGCCTTCGTGTTTGCGCTCTTCGCGTCGATTGTTTTCGGCATCACCCACCGCGAAACCACCCGCGACATGGTCCGCTACGGCCTCTATTGTTTCGTCATGTTTCTCGGCGGGGCGTGGCTCGCAGGCTGGGCCATGTGGCTGGTAAGAAGGTAACCTGGCAGGAAGCAAACAGCTTGACCCGCGCGGTTTTCGGGAACACAATAGGCTGGTCTGCCGGGCCCCCAACCGCGATCTGCAGGGAAAAGAGATGAAAAGGATTATTGTGACCCTGGGGTTCGTCGTCGCCCTGGCTCTGGCGTGCTTGCTTGAGGCACCAGCCTCGCAGAGTCAGTCGGGCAAGGCCGCCGCGCCGACAGTGCCGCCGTATTGCCATCCGTGTCTCTGGTACGGCGGCGATTTTGATCCCTCGAATCCAGCCTCCAGCGGGCTTACAGACGAGAGCACAGTCGAGCAGCAAGCGACTGTCTATGTCGCGTTCTACGTTCCTAGCGGCCAGGTTTGGACCGTGACGGGCGTTTTCGCGAATTTTCATTCGAGTGTGCAATACATCATTCCAAGCAAGGATGTCGACTGGTCGATATCAAAGGGGATGAGCGCCGGCAACCCGGGCGCGACTATAGCCTCCGGTACACTGGGGGTGTCGTGGACCGCAACGGGGCGCACTTGGATGGGCTATACGGAATACACTGCTCTCGGAAGGTTCAATCCTCAAACGGCTCTCACCCTCACGAGCGGAATCTACTGGATGTCGGTGGTGCCCGTATGCGGCCAAACCGGCAACTGCACGTTCGCGAACTATCTCCTTTCCGACGTCGAGGACGTTCCGGCGCCGAACCACAAGGGATTTCAGCCCAATGACGACGGGTTCTTTAATGCGTCTGGGTACTATTATGTGCCGGCTTGGGGAACGAGCGGCCCGTGCGGATCTGGGTGCGACAGGTTCTCGGCAGGACTTCTGGGGCACGCGGCACCGCAGTGAGTCTGCGCTTGGGGCATATGGCGGCGCTACTGCAGGAGCGATGCGTTCGACCCTGTTCCACCACCCGCGACAATGGTCCGCTACGGCCTCTACTGTTTCGTCATGTTCCTGGGCGGCGCATGGCTCGCAGGCTGGGCCATGTGGCTGGTGAGAAGGTAGCCGCTGACCGGTAAAGCCTCTGATCGCTCTTCTGTCGAGATCCACTTTTTCTTCGAACTTAATCTTTAAGCGCTGCTTAAACCGCCTTGTGATGAGTATCCACCGAACGAGTCACACTTTTTCCTCCTCCATTGAGGTGCAGGCACTGAGGGCAAAAGAGAACCCGCTCCAGCGAACCGGAGCGGGTTGCAGTCATACATTCGAGATTACTTGCCTTGCACGCAGTTTCCCGTGTTGTTGTTGCCGCTGGGATTGACCAGCTCCAACATTTCCTGAATGAGGAAGTTGCGTCCTGCGATCGTCTGGTTGTAGTGTGCGCCGTTGGAAGCGACCTTCGTCGATCCAAAGACAAAGTTGCAGTCGTCCCCTTCTTCCGACGTATTAGGAGGTCCCCAACCATAAGCGATGCCGAACTGCGGATCGGACTCACTTTCTGATAACTCGTGGAAGAGGATGCTGACCGTGCCGTCACCGCCGATGTCGCCGTTGGGCCCGGTCTTGTCGCCGTAGATCGCCACGTTACCATCGCAAGCGCTGGGGCAGCGGGCGGGATTGCCTACGATTGAGTAATTGATTGTCTCGCCAGTAAAGATGGTGGTCGAGGGGCTGTGATAACCGCAGAACAGGGTGCACAGGCTGCCGCCGAATGCTGACTCGTTTACGTCCTTGGCGGTGAGCACGAAGTAGACACCGTTCACGTCATTCGGCAGATGCCCGCCGGCGATGGCGTTGGAGACGATCGTCTGCACGTTGGCGTCGGTCAGGTTCTTACCCAGAGAGTAGTTGTCGCGATAGACATTGGTCTTGGGATTGAACTTGATGGTGTTGGGAATGTGCACGCCCTTCGAGTCGTAGTAAGTCGTCTGGATGTTGTGCAGCGGAGTTCCGCCCAGATGCAAAACGAAGTAATCGACGATCTGCTGGGAAATCGTGGGCCAGTTTCCGTAGAACACGATATAGACGCTGGTGCCGACGTTTAGAATCGGTCCGCCACTGTAATCGATGGCGAACGAACTCGGAAACTGATTGGGCGCGTGAGTGACAGGCCGCATGATGTACGCATGCTGGTCCGCTGAATCCTGAGCAAATGCGCAGGCTGCGAGGCATAAAACGAGCACAACGAGCAACGACTTCTTCATTGACAGTCTCCTAGAGAAGATTTGTTGAACCCACAAACGTTTGCGGACTGAGAGTGGAAGAGGAGAATTTAAATTCCTCGTCGTCTCAAAATGCAGGGGGATGGTACGCCGAACTGCAGAGTATTTTCTGTTTGCCGATGCACGTTCGTCAAGATGAAGACTTTTGCAAACACGGCTCTGGGCGCTCACTTTCGAAGACAAAACAGTTTCGTCAAGTTAGTTATTTGCGAGGAATTGCCAGAGCACGCAGCTGATAGTCAGCCTTCCCACACAAACGCATCGAACACGCGCTTGGAATCGAAGTTCAACCGGCGGTAAAGCGCGACCGCGCCGGTGTTGGCTTCGGTCACGGTCAGCGAGAGCATGGTGAAACCGCGCTTGCGAAGATTGAGCGTGGACGCGGCCAGCAACGACTCGCCAATACCGCGAGAGCGAAATTCCGGCAGAACGCAAACCTGGGTGACATGGCCGACGTCGCCTCGCACGCGTGAACACAGAATCAATCCAATCAGATTTTTAGCCTTGCGATCGACCGCGGCAAACGATGATTCCGAATCGAATAAACCGCATCCCGGGAAGCGAACGATGTTGTTGAGAAAGCGCAACGAGCCTGCCAGCGTGTGGTATTGATCGTTAATCTGGGCATCGACGTGGCCGCGATAAGCGGCGGTGATGACGGCCGCGGCCGGCTGGTAATCGGCCTCAGTCCAGCGGCGAACCTCGACGTCGGGATGCGCAGAGCGCGGCGCCAAGCTTGCGTTGCTCAAGGGGAGAACCATGAAAAGGCGGGGATGGCGCTGAAAACCTGTGTCGAGAAACGGACGGGAGACGCTGCCGGTTTCGTGCGCCAACAGCTGAGCTTCGACGCGATGAATACCCGGCGATTGCTGCAAAGTCTCAATCACGTGGGTGAGCAACTTGATTTCGACCTCTCGTGCATTGGGGAAGCGGCTGCCATTGGCCACGAACAGATCGCCGACCACACCCTTGCTGCCTTCGTAAACGAAAAAGCTGTAGCCAAAGATGCGCCCGCGCTCGATGGCGGCATAACCGGGAAGAATCTTGGCATCGACGTAGCGCAGAATCATTTCGGCGGAGCCGTTGTAGTCCCAGGAGAGCAGGCTGGACCAAACGCGCGTCTCGTCGTTGAGCAGCGGCCGCAGGTCGATAGAAGAAAAATGCCTGAGATCGAGGATTTCCACTGGGCTCCCCGCGAACCGGGCCACGGAGGCTGATTCGCGCCGGCAGAATTTCGAGTGTAGTGCGTGGGGAAGGCGCGACGCAAACGGCCGGAACACGGTGCAGCAACAGCAGCTAGCGAGGATCGTCTTCGATTTGGGCACCCGTTCTCTTGTCTGCCCACGAAACTCGAATCGTTTTTTTGGGTGGTGCGCTTGCGGGCTGTACCCTGATTATAAAGCGCTCGCCGATCCGGAAATAAACGGGCAAGGAGAAATCCTCGATGCGTGTAATCGCCTGTTAAGAACAGTTGCGAGCGGAATTGTGCTAAGCTCGACTCGCAATTGGAACGTGCGAGCCCCGGCGTTTCGCATTTGGAGGGGGTTATGCTTAAGTCTTCCGTTCCGGCCTCAATCTTACTGTTTCTGTTCTGCGTTGCCTTCTCAGCGCAGGCGCAAACTCAACGAGTGCTCCACAATTTCAGCGGCACTGATGGGCAGTTTCCTAATGCTGGCCTCACCGCCGACGGAAAAGGAAACTTTTACGGGACAACTCAAGGTGGCGGAGAATTTGGAGCCGGGACCGTCTTCCAATTGGCTCCGAACGGCAGCGGTGGGTGGAATGAGACTGTAATCTACAACTTTTGCTCGCTCCCAAACTGCACGGACGGGGTGGAACCGTTCTTTTCATACGTAACCCTCGACAGCCACGGAAATCTCTACGGGACAACGTGCAGTGGTGGTTCCCGGAAAAACGGGGGCACTGTTTGGAAACTTAGTTCTATCCGAGGGACTTGGAACGAAACTGTCCTCTACAGCTTTGATGGTTCTTCTGTAAGCAGTTCCTGCCCTATGGATGGCGTGATTGTTGATTCGGCGGGCAATTTGTATGGCACTACTTTCGCAGGAAGCGTCTTCGAGCTAAGCACATCTAGTGGTGGTTGGACGGAACAAGTCATTTACTCTTTCGATAGCGACGGGGGATTGCAATACAGCGGGTTGGCAATGGATTCCCATGGCAATCTCTTTGGCAACTCGTTATTAACAGTCTTCGAACTCACTCCCAACGGAAGCGGCGGATGGACTCCAGCCGTGATCCACACCTTTTCAACTAATCCCGCATATAGCCCGGTGCCGACCGGGAATCCTGTCTTCGACAGCGCCGGAAACCTCTATGGAGTCACCAACACGGGCGGCGCTTATGGTACTGGGTCAGTCTATAGACTGCAGCCCAAAAAAGGCGGCGGCTGGGCTTTTAAGACTTTGTACGCTTTCAATGGCTGTCCCCACAGACTTGGAGGGCCGGTTGCGGGGATTGTCCGGGATGCATCTGGAAATCTTTACGGCACTACACCGGTCGGCGGCAACTTCTGCGGAGGTAGCAACCAAGGCTATGGGACAGTTTTCGAGTTGATCCCACCGACCGGTACTGGGAACTATACGGAGAAGGTGCTCTGGAGTTTCAGTGGAACAGATGGGGCCAATCCGTATGGCACTTTAACACTCGATAGCGCGGGCAACATCTATGGAACGACAGAAACAGGAGGCAGCAATCAAGGTGGGGTCGTGTTCGAAGTAACTCCGTAGATCCAGTTCGCCTCTCTTGGCATTAATCGGGCCATGGGGATCGTTGATTCCCGTAGTAGTCCATACCTATCCCAAGCCGGGTTTGTTCACGAGGTCAGTTGCGTAACATCCGGTGAGCGACACGCCCAGCACCCCGCCATCGTAGGCACACATGCCCCGATGCCCCTACGATGAGAGTTAAGTTTTCTCTCCTACTTTGTTGGACTGGCGGGCGCGGCGGCGATCCAAAAGTAGTCGACGTGCTGCGCCGCAGAGTGGCCCAGATAGGAAACGCGGCGGCCGGGCGCGATGCGGGCAATCTCTACCTGGGAATTTTCCGACGCGACCAGCAGATGCTCCTGGCCGGGAACTCGTCCCCAGTCGTAATTGAGTGTCAGCTGGTTGCGATAAAACGTAAGCCCGTACTCCAGTTCGCGCCGGACATGGTAGACGGCGAGCGGAAGACGGTGCGTGTCGATGGCGGCAAGTTCCTGCGCCAGCGGGCGCGCGGAGAGTTCCTCATCGAGGGTTGACGAACTGAGTTTGAGCACGGTTCCAATGGTGAGCACGACGGGAATCAGCGTGACGAAGCGGAGGAGGCGCAGGCCGCCGGGACGCACCAGAGTGAGCGCAATCGCGGCACAGAGAACGAAGGCCACTGCCAGCGCCACCAGCATGGGCTGTCCGCCGGGCATTCGGTGCTGCGTGAGGATGTAGCTGAGGAGCAAGGCAGGAACGATGGGCGCAGCCGCAATCAAAGCGTGGAGGGCCACGAGCGGCGACGAAGGACGGTCCTCGGGCTTTGCCTTCAGGTGCTGTCGCAAAAACTCCGCAAGCAGCAAGCATCCGGCGGGAACCGCGGGCAAGATGTATCCGGGAAGTTTCGACTGCGAGAGGGAGAAGAACACCACGGGCACGATCAGCCATACAGAGGCGAACAACCGGAAACAAATTTCAGAATCGACCTCCGTCCCCTTCCGGCCGGCGAATGTGAACCACTCCAGCCAGGTCTGAGATAACGACGTGGCGATGAAAACGATCCAGGGAACCAAGCCCAGGACAATGACGGGGAGGTAATACCAGAAGGGTTCGGTGTGGTGATAGAGGTTGCGGGAAAAGCGTCCGAGATTATGCTCGAGGATGAACTCGTGAAAAAATTGCGGCGCGCGCGCCTGCACCGCCAGATACCAGGGAAGCGCGATGAGGCAAAACGAAATCATGCCGGGCAACCAGAAAGTTTTGCGAAGCAAGTGCGGCTCACGCGAGAGAAGCGAAAAGAGCAAAATCACAAGGAGCGCAAGGAAGGGAGCGATGGGACCTTTGGCGAGAGTGCCAAGAGCCAGAAATGCGTAGAAGGCGCCGAGATAGACTTTCTGCCGGCTCTCGCGCCAGCCCCACCAGCAAAGCATCGACATTGTGAAAGTCGCCGCCAGCGCCATGTCCATGGAAGCAGCACGCGCGTAGCCGACGATGGCCGCGGACGACGCGGTCATGAGGGCGCCGTCGAGTTCTGAGCCAGCGCGGAAGCGGCGCAGAAAAAAATAGATGGCCAGCACCAGCAGGGTCGCATCGAGCGCCGAAGGCAAGCGCGCCGACCAATCGCTGACGCCGAAAATGGAATAGGCAAGGGCAGCCTGCCAGTAATAGAGCGGCGGCTTTTCCAGCCAAGGCTGGCCGCCGAGCGTAGGAAGAATCCAGTCGCGGCGCTCGAGCATTTCGCTGGCGACTTGCGCATAGCGAGGCTCGTCGGCGCCAATCAGCCCGAACTGGTGCAAGCCATAAAAAAACAGAAATGCGCAGAAGCCGGCAAGCAGCAGCGCGTCAGTGCGGGTGCGAGTGGTCATGAGGCATGGATCGAGAGCTTGGTGTCATAGGTCAGACGGCGACCGGCGGAGATCCTCCCGTCACTCAGGATGAAACCGCACGGCGCGGACGCGCGAGCGCATAAAGACTAATGACCGTCCACACGCTTTCGAGCACGATGAATCCGATTTGAAAAGGATGCAGGGCGATGTAGCAAAGAATCGCAGAGCCAACCGCGTTCAGGATGTTGTAAGTGGCGGCGCGCGAGTTCATCCAGCCGAGTTGGTGCCCGACATAGGCGACCAGAATCAGGAGCGCGCCCAGAAACGAGAGCAACTGCCGTGCCATGGCAAGGTCCATGAGGTTCGTCCGCAGGCTCGATTGTAACCGGACTATTGCACGGAAGGATGACGGCGAAGAATTTCGAGGACTTTTAAGACGGCAAGGGCAAGGGGACCATCCAGCGAGCAACCGCCTGCGCATTGATGCCCGCCACCGCCGAAATGCTCGGCCACCCAGGCCACATCAACTTTCCCTTTGCTGCGCAGGCTGGCTCGCACGCGGCCATCAGGCTGCTCGCGAAAAAATGCGGCGACTTCGACTTCGCCGATGGACAACACGTAGTTCACCAGGCCTTCGCAATCCTCTTCCAGGGCCCCGCAGCGGCGCATCTGCTCCTGTGTGATCCAGGTCCAGCCAAGGTGGCCTTCGGTCTTGAGATGGCGAAGCGCCTCGCCCAGCAGGCGCATCTTGGCGACCGAGTGAGCGAAATAAATATTGCGGGCGCAATGCGACGGATCGGCACCGGCAAGGACAAGCTCGCGGGCCAGGGCGAAGGTATGCTCGTTCGTCCCTTCGAACATGAAGGAGCCGGTATCGGTCATGAGGGCGGTGTAGAGGCAGGTGGCAATTTCGGGAGAGAAGGGTGCGCCGGCCTCGCGCGCCAAACGAAAGACCATTTCCCCGGTGGCGACCGCGGCGGGATCGATCCAATTCACGTCTGCGAAGGGACGGCCGCTGATGTGATGATCGATGCTGATGAGAAAGCGATTCTCGAGACCTTCGAGGCGCGTGCGATGGATGCTGTCGCACTCGAGAATAATCGCGGCCTGGTAATCGCCGTTCACGCGATCGGCTTGCAGGACCTGATCGGCGAAGGGCAGGGTGCGGTAGATTCGGGGAACGCCGTCGTGCAGCATGACGTCGGCCTGCTTGCCCATGGCGCGCAGGATCTGGCAGCAGGCGAGGGCCGATCCGACCGCATCGCCATCGGGACGAGCGTGCGACGTCAGCACGAAGCGATCGCGCTGCTCGATCTGCTGAAGCACATCCCGCAAAAGATTCACGGTGACGTTTCCTTATTTCTTGCCTGTCTTGAATTGCTGCTCGCCGGCATTGGGCTGCGATTTCGATCTCTTCCTGGCGCGGGCCAGCAACTCTTCTACGCGGGCTTTCTCGCGCTCGGACCGGTCGAGGCGAAAGAGCAATTCTGGCGCGCGGCGCAGGCGCAAGCGCGCAGCCAATTCGTGGCGGATGTATTCGCGCGCAGCCTGGAGACCCTCGAGGCTTCGGTCGGCTTCATCATCATCGCCGTCGACGTCGACCAGGACTTGCGCTGAGCGCCCATCTTCGGCGATGTGCACGCCGGTGACACCGACGAGGCCGATGCGGGGATCGGCGAGTTCGCCCTCGACGAGAGTTTCGATCTCTTCGCGCAGGGCTTCGCCCATCCTGCCGCGATGATATTTGAGAGCGCGCCGTTCCACGGTTCCACCCCGAATAAAACGCTAGAGAATACCAGAAAATAAGATGCCGTTGCAGGCTCCGAAGTGCTATTTTCCCGCACTAAGGCGCAGTTGCGGTAAGTACAGAGGTAACAAGCGGATGGAAGCGGGCACAACAGAAATTTCGATCGGGCCTATCGGAGGAATTGTTCCGGGGAAAACGTTTTACACCCTGCTTACACCCTTTTTACCCCTTCACGGCGCGCCGGCGGTTCTAATCATGTGAACAGTTCAAACACTGAAGGGGGTTCACATGAAATCGACATTCGTAGTCGCAACGTTAGTTTTGACCTTGGCCAGCGTGATGGGGCTGAGTAACACAACATCCAGGACGGCAGAGCGCACCGACGCGCCGTTCCGTGATGGCAAATATCTGGGCAAGCTTGCGGCTGAAAACGGCGAGAACGCGCACATCGCCGCCGGGCGCTGGTCGAAGCCGGAGGAACGCCAGGCATTCACCACCGGCTATTTGCAGGGATATGAAGGCGTGGTTGGAGTGAAGACACACGCGCTCAAGGGCAATCTGCAGGCCGCCGCAGTCGCCCTTCAGTAATAACGAAAATCTCTCCACATGCTTCCTGAGGGAACGTGTGGAGAGATCGTGCCATGGAAACGCGTAGGGGGGCACGCATATCTGCATGAGGAAGGAACTATAATTCCGGGAGATCTGAAAGCGCCGCCCGCGATTGCCTTCCCAACCTATGTCCATGCGCTCGAGCGAACGTGTTCTGACGTGGGCTCTGCCTACGTTTCTCATCTGCACGCTCGCGGCTCTTGCCTCCCTGCAATATCGTTGGAGCAGCGAGATCAGCGAGGCGGCGAGCACGCGCATGCGATCGACCCTGCAAAATTCCACGATGAGTTTTCGTCAGGATCTCGCCGGCCAGCTCGGAACTCTCTGCCTGGACCTGCAATCCGAAGCAGGAGGTCTTCCTGTCGATGGCAAGCATATCGCCAGGGGCCTGGCCTTGTGGAAGCAGACCAGCTCCTATCCGGAGATGCCTGCGGAGATTTACGTTTGGAACGTTTCCGACCGCAACGTGCTTCTGCGACTGTCGCTGCCGGAGGCTCACTTCGAGCGGATCAAGTGGCCGTCTTCGCTGGCTGACCTGCGTGACGTTCTTACGAATGCGGCAGCCGCCGACACCGACTCATCGCACCAGGATCCGAGTCGCATGCCGGATGCGGTTCGTGGGCGGCCGCAAGTTGGCGGCATCGACGAAGCCGCGTTCACGGTCATGGTTCCCGCAGTGGCGGGATCACCATCGTCATGGTTACTGGTTCAGCTCAATCAAAATGTCTTGCAGCAACGCGTCTTTCCAGATCTCGCGGCCCGCTACTTTGGCGATCCCAGAAATTCCGATTATGAGGTTGCCATCGTTCGCATCAGCGCGTCCGGAACCGAGCCGATTTATTCCACCGACTCCGGTGGCGCGACGGAAGCGGACAGCTCGCCCGACGCCAGCTTGAATCTGTTCGGGCCGCCGATGACGAGGGGGCCTTCGCCTCCCAGCGCGGGGCCGTTTCGGCCCTCGCAAGCGCTTGGCAGCAGTCTTGATCGCAATGCGGCGGCGTCACCGGGAATTTCGTTTCCTGTGCGATTCGATCCCATCCACGCGGGAATGGGAGAACAAAACTGGCAGATCGTGGCGAAGCATCGAAAGGGCTCGGTGGAAGCCGCGGTCGGCGCATTGCGGCGGCGCAATCTCGCGCTCAGCTTCTTCGTTCTGCTCACCATGGCGGGCGCGGTCGGGCTGATCATTCTTAATAGTTATCGGGCGCGCCGGCTGGCGCACATCCAGATGGATTTCATCGCGGGAGTCTCGCATGAACTGCGGACTCCGGTGGCCTCCATTCTGTCGATTTCCGACAATATGGCGGCGGGTGTGGCGAGCGATCCCGCGAAGCTGGCAAAGTACGGCGACGTAATTCGCAGCCAGGCGCGGCAATTGAATCACCTGGTGGAGCAGGTACTTCGTTTTTCGACGCTGCAGAAAATCGGGAAATTGACGGTGAGGAGTTTCTCGCTTCCGGAAGTCATCGAAGATACCCTCGAAAGCACGGCTCCCCTGATTGCTTCGTCGAACATGGACTTACGCTGCCAGATCGAGCCAGGTCTTCCGCAAGTCAGTGGAGATCCGATCGCGCTGTCGCAATGCCTGAAAAACCTGATCACCAATGCCATCAAGTATCGCGGGGAAAACAATCTGATTGCCATCGAGGTTCGGATTGCAGACAGTGACAGCAAGCGCGTCGAAATCGCCGTCGCCGATGAGGGCATTGGCATCAGTCCCGAAGATGTCGGCCAGGTGTTCCGGCCTTTTTATCGCAGCCCGCGAGTGATCGAGTCGCCCATTCACGGCACCGGGCTGGGCCTGGCGCTCACGAAGGGCTACATTGAGTCCATGGGCGGAGAAATCAGCGTGGTAAGCCATCCTGGAAAGGGCAGCACATTCAAGATTACGCTGCTGGCTGCTAATGGAACTTCGGCGCAAGTTCCGGAACAAGCCGGTGACTCGGCATGAAATGGAGAGTGCTGATCATCGAGGACGAAGAAGCGCTGCGCATGGCGTTGACCGATCGCCTGCTGCGCGAAGAATACGAAGTGGACAGCGCCGCAGATGGAGATACAGGCTACGAGAAAGCTCTGGCTGGAAAATTTGACCTCATCCTGCTCGACGTGATGCTTCCGCGAAGGAGGGGATTCGACATTTGCCGCGACCTTCGCAATGCCGGGCTGGTGGTGCCCATCATCATGCTGACCGCGCGCAGCGAGACCGTGGACAAGGTGCTTGGCCTCAAGATCGGCGCCGACGATTACGTTACCAAGCCTTTCGAGATGCTTGAACTGCTGGCTCGCATCGAAGCCCAGCTCCGGCGGCCGGTGGCGCCCCCCATGGACAAACCGGAAGCTAGCGAGACGGTCGAGTTCGGCAATGTGCGCGTCGATCTGCCGGGAACCTCGGTCACAAAAAACAAGAAGGTGGTTCCGCTTTCCGCGCGAGAATTTCAGCTGCTGCAATATTTTCTTCAGCATCCCGGCACCACCCTGTCGCGCGACGTTCTCCTCAAGGATGTGTGGGGGTACAGTTCCGCAGCCTTCACGCGCACGGTGGACGTTCACGTTGCCAGCCTGCGCCAGAAGCTGGAAGGCGACCCGAAACGGCCGGAATTTTTCGTGACCGTGCTTGGCCTGGGATACAAGTTTGTGCCGGCGTGACGCGGTTGGCAGAACAAAGGCCTTCCCGTGACTGGTTCGCTTACAAAAAATCCACGAACGAGTCTGCGATTTCTGCGCCGTGGTTATTGGCGATGCGGGTGGCGGCTCGCTCGACGTTTTTCATCAATCCATCCAGGTAGTCGCGCGAATCGGAGATGGCGGCCACACCGACGGTGGCACGGTTCCACACCGGGCTCGGTTCAAGTTCAGCGACGGAGACGTTGAAGCTGGCGCGCAGGCGGTCTTTCAGGCTGCGCACGACCTGGCGCTTGTCCTTGAGCGATTGCGCAGCTTCGATGTGGAGCTCGAGGGTGAGAGAAGCGATCATTCAGGGATCAGGGCCTGGGGGCAGAAGCTGATCCGTGGGCCCTGGCTCCTTCTATGCGATGAGAGCTATCAGCCGTCAGCTGTTTCTTCTGAGCTGAAAGCTGAGAGCTGACAGCTTCTACGCAATCACTTCCGCCGCGATTCGCTCGGTCGCGAAGGCTTCAATCACGTCGCCGACCTTGATGTCGCCGTAGTTGGCGATGGAAATGCCGCACTCCATGCCGTTGGTGACTTCCTTGGCGTCGTCCTTAAAGCGGCGCAGCGAGCCGATCTTGCCTTTGAAGACCTGAACGTTGTCGCGCAGCAGGCGCACTTCGGAGTCGCGCTTGATGACGCCGTCGCTCACGCGGCAGCCGGCCACGGTGCCGACCTTCGGGATACGGAAGGTGTTGAGCACTTCGGCGCGTCCGAGGTAGTGCTCTTTAAAGGTGGGCTCGAGCAAGCCGCTCATGGCGCGCTTGATCTCGTCCTGGAGCTCGTAAATGATGGAGTGCAGGCGAATGTCGACCTTTTCCTGCTCCGCGAGTTCCTGCGCCTTGCGTTCGGGACGCACGTTGAAGCCGATGATAATGGCATTCGACGCCGAGGCGAGGAGCACGTCGGTTTCGGTGATGGCGCCCACGCCGGAACGGAGCAGCTTGAGGCGAACTTTTTCGTTCGACAGCTTGCCCAGAAGGTCGGTGATGACTTCGACCGATCCCTGCACATCGCCCTTGAGGATGACGTTGAGTTCTTTGGTGCCGGCGGACTTGATTTGCTCGGAGAGGCCTTCGAGCGACACGCGGGAACTCTTGGCCAGCGCGGCTTCGCGGGCTTTCTGCTCGCGATATTCGGAAATGCCGCGAGCCTTGTCACGGTCGGCGACGACGACGAACTGATCGCCCGCCTGAGGCAGCGCTTCCATACCCAGAATTTCAACCGGCGTCGAAGGGGGAGCGGTTTGCAGCGGCGCCCCGCGATCGTCGAACATGGCGCGGACTTTTCCGTAAACATTGCCCACAACAAAATTATCGCCGGCGTTGAGCGTGCCGTTCTGAACGAGGACGGTGGCGACGGGACCGCGGCCGCGGTCAAGCTTGGCTTCGAGCACGACGCCAGTGGCGGCGCGTTCGGGCGTAGCCTTGAGCTCGGCGAGATCGGCGACCAGGCAGACCATTTCCAGCAGAAGATTGAGATTCGTCTTCTGCTTGGCTGAAACGTCAACAAACACGGTCTTACCGCCCCAATCTTCCGGAACCAGGCCGCGATCGGCGAGTTGCTTCTTGACGCGATCCGGGAGCGCACCCGGCTTGTCGATTTTATTGACCGCCACAATGATGGGAACTTCTGCGGCGTGAGCGTGGTCGATGGCTTCCAGAGTCTGCGGCATCACGCCGTCGTCGGCGGCGACCACGAGAACCACAATGTCGGTCGCCTTGGCGCCGCGCGAACGCATGCGAGTGAAGGCTTCGTGACCCGGCGTGTCGAGGAAAACAATTTCGCGGCCAAATGCCGGCGACTCCGGATCGGAGATTCTGACCTTGTAAGCGCCGATGTGCTGCGTGATGCCTCCGGCTTCGCCTTCGGCAACGTTGGTGGCGCGAATCGAGTCGAGCAGCGTGGTTTTGCCGTGATCGACGTGGCCCATGATGGTGACCACGGGCGGGCGGACGCCAGTTTCGGGAGCGCCTACGTCGCCAGCCGCAGCGGCCGCGTCGAATTCCTTGGCAGTCTGCTCTTCAAAGGTGATGACATTGGTGTCCGCACCGAAGAAGCGCGCCATCTCGCTGGCCAGCTCGGCGTCGAGCGTCTGGTTGATAGTGGCGAATACGCCACGCGCGAGCAGGCGCGAGATGAGATCCTTGGCGCGGACTTCGAGCTTCTCCGCCAGATCCTTCACGCTAATGCCTTCGGTGATGGTGATGCTGCGCGTGATGGGAAGAGGCTCATTCGACACCGCGATGCGCGGCGGCGGCGTGTAGCCCTTCATCGGGCCTTCTTTTATGCCGCGGGGAATGTAGCGCTGACCGGGGCGACGCGAGGGCGCGCCGGGACGGCCTCCGGGACGTGTGGTGCCGGGAGGCGGCATTGCCGGGCCCACGCCGAGCGGACGCGCGCCGCTTGGCGCCTGCCGCGTAGGATGCATGGGACGGCGTTCGCCGGGGCGAAGCGGCGGGCGGCCAGTGCCCGGTCCACCGGCAGTTGCGGGCGGACGACGCTGAAAAATTGGCTGACCAGGTACGGGCCGACCGGGAACCGGGCGATTTGCCCCGCCGATCGGAACGCCAGGCTGGACCGTGGGCGCGGGGCGCACGGGAGCTTTGTAGACAGGGCGGGGTCCGGTCTGCGGAACAATAATGCGAGGAGCAGGCGGCCCCGCGGTTGCGGGACGAGCAACAACAGGCGCGGCGGGCGCAGAGCTCGCAGTCATTGGTTGAGCTTGTGTCGCGGAAGCCGCAGGCGGAGGAGGAGCCACGGGCGCCGGCACGGGAGCGGGCGAAGCAGGAGGGGCTGCAGCTATCGGCGCGGCGGGCGCGGGCGCAGGAATTCTGGGAGGAACCACAGGAGCGGGTTGCGGCGCGACCGGCCTGGCAACAGGAGGCGCAACCACCGCGGGACGAGGAGCAGCCGGTGGCGGAATCGTGGGGGCGGGCCTTTCGGCTGGCGGCTGAACCGTGGGAGTCACAGCCGCGGGGCGCGGCGCAGCCGGCGGCGCAACTGGAGTCGGCGCAGCCGAGGCTTCCTTGCGCTGGGTAATTGCCTTGAGCACATCGCCGGGACGCGAGATGTGCGACAGATCAATCTTGGTCTTGATTTCTTCTTCGCCGCGCGCGGAACGCGCCGTCGACCTGCCGGCAGAAGCGGATCCATCGGCATTGCGGAGGTAGACACGGACCTTCTCCGCTTCGTGCTCTTCCAGCGAACTGGAGTGCGTCTTTTTCTCGGTTACCCCGACCAGCGGAAGCGTGTCAAGGATAGCCTTGCTTTTGACTTCCATTTCGCGGGCAAGATCGTTGATTCGAACCTTACTCATCCAGCCTTTCGATTCTCCGTGTTGTGAGTTAGGTCTACATTCAAGACCTCACGGAGGCTACTTTGTGACCCACGCCATGAGTCGAACGGAAGCGTGTCATACCTACTCTGTGCGGTCCGGAGCGGATTCCGTATCCGCGGACTCACCGGCTTTCTCGTTGTGCGCGGTCTCGTCTGCGCCGTCTTGCGGCGAAGAAGCTTCTTCGCCAGATTCCTCCGCGGGAATTGCAATCTCCGCGGTAACGTCCTCGGCCTCGGCTTGCGGAGCCGACTCGGACTCAGCGGCGACCTCGGACTCAGCGGCGACCTCGCCTTCGGCGGGTACCCCCTCGGCTGGAGTTCCCGTTTCCAGGCTGGCAAAATAATTATTCACCGCCAGGCTGATTTTTTCCACCGTTTTGGGGCCGATGCCTTCGATAGCCTCGAGTTGCTCTGGCGTCATGTCTGCCAGGGACTCGACGGAGTTCACGCCGGCTGCATTCAATTTCTCGACCAAGCCTTCGCCAAGGCCGGGAACGCTTTCCAGGGGAGTCGCAGTCTGCGGCGCAAGGGCCGACATCTGCTGCTCCACTTCCTGGCGCTTTTCTTCCTCGCTCTTGATGTCGATTTTCCACCCCAGCAACTTGGCGGCGAGGCGGACGTTCTGACCTTTCTTGCCGATCGCGAGCGAAAGCTGGCTGTCGTCCACGACGACCTCGAGGTGCTTGCCGCCGGCGTCGATGACGGTGACCTTGCTGACTTTCGCCGGTTGCAGCGCCTTCTCGGCGAACGTAACGGAGTCTTCGTGGAACTCGATGATGTCGATTTTTTCGCCGTGCAATTCCCGGATGATGGATTGCACGCGCATGCCTTTCATGCCGACGCAAGCGCCCACCGCGTCCACGTCTTTGTCCTTGGACATGACGGCGATCTTGGTGCGCTCACCGGCCTCGCGGGCAATCGCGCGGATGACCACCGTGCCATCGTAGATTTCCGGCACTTCGGTCTGGAACAGATGCTGCACTAGGTCGGGGACGGCGCGAGATACAACTACACCGGGACCCTTGGACGCTTTTTCTACGCGGGCAATGACGACGCGGACGCGTTCGCCGATGGCAAACGATTCCAATCGCGATTGCTCCTTGCGCGGCATGCGCGCTTCCGCTTTGCCGATGTCGAAGATCACGTCAGGGCCTTCGACCCGCTTAACCGTGGCGTTGACGATTTCTCCCACGCGCCCGATGTATTCGTTGTAAACGGTGTCGCGCTCGGCTTCGCGGACCTTCTGAAAGATCACCTGCTTGGCGAGCTGCGCGGCGATGCGACCCAGGATCCCCTCAGTGGGCTTGGGAATACGCAGTTCCCCGCCGACTTCCAGAGAGGGATCCGCACGGCGCGCATCTTCCAGGGTGATTTGCAGCAGAGGATCTTCGATCTGCTCCGGAGATTCGACGACAGTCCTGACCGCGTACGCGTTGATTTTGCCGGTTTCTTTATCCAGTTCGGCGCGCAGGTTTTCCTGCGTCTTGTAATACTTGCGCGTCGCCATCACGATGGCGTCTTCTACCGCCGTCACCACGATCTGGGGATCGATTCCCTTCTCGCGGCTCAGTGCGTCGATCGTGTTGTAAAGCTCGCTTGCCATGAATCAGTTCTCAGTGACTGCTCACCCGTTGCCGTTGCACGATGCTTACAGCTCCGGGACCAGATTCGCCTTTTCCACGTTGGCGAATTCGATTTCGATCTTCTGCCCGGGCTCCGCTGCCATTTTCTTTCGCGACTTCTTGCTGGCGGCGGTTGTGTCCAAAACCATCACACCATCGGCAAAACTTTCCAGCCGTCCTTCAAAGTACCGGTTGTTATGCACGGGCTGGCGCGTCATCAACTTCACGCGGCTGCCAATAAAGCGCTCGAAGTCAGCGGCCTTCGCCAGCTTGCGGTCCAAACCCGGCGAAGATACCTCCAGCGTATACGAACCACCGGGCACTGCATCTTCCACGTCGAGTATCGTGCCGAACTCGCGGCTGAAATCGGCGCAATCGCCGTGGGTCACGCCGCCCAGCGGATCATTCGCAGACGCGCCTGGCTTGTCCAGGTAGACGCGCAGCATGCGCGCCGAACCGCTTCCGCGCACCTCGACGTCTACAACTTCCAGCCCGCTAGAGCCGGCCACGCGCTCCGCGATGTTGCGAATGCGATCTACATCAAGTGCCATGCATGCTATAACTTACGAACTTCCGGCCGGGACGAAATATGCCGCAACGAAAAAGTGGGCTTGCGCCCACTGGTGTGCTTCGCCAAATGCCGGTATTACACAACAGTTCTCGTTACTTAATATACGCTGCAGAAGATCAAAAGACAAACGGCCCGCGGAGCGCACGTCGAGCTGTCCCGAATGTGAGATCGCCTGCCATTGTCTCACCTACTAGTTGCTACAATGACAGATTCTCGACATGCGACTGGTCAGCCCATTTCTGAAGCACGCGCTGTATCCGGCGCTGCACCACAGCGGCATCCTTCGCCGACTTGAGCCTCCAGGCGACTACACGGTCGTGAATTATCATGGCGTACTGCCTTCGGACCACTCCCATCCCGACCTTTTTCTCGACGGCAACCTGGTGCGACCACAGGCGTTGGGCAAGCAGTTGCAGTTTCTCAAGACTCATTACCACGTGATTCACCCGGAAAAATTTCGCGAAGCCATCGAACGCGACGAACCGATTGCAGCCCGAACCGTTCTGGTGACCTGCGACGATGGCCTGCTGAACGTTCTCACCGACATGCTGCCGATTCTGCAGAGCGAAAACGTGCCTTGCCTGTTTTTTGTGACGGGAGCTTCGTGCAGCGAACAGCCCCCGATGTTGTTCTACGAGGAACTCTACCAGTTGATGCGAAACACGCCGCTCAGCGCCGAGTTGCAGCTTGCGGACCAAGATGGGACGGCCGAAGAGCAAGGATTTCAGGCGTTGTGGTGGCAGATGGTTCGGCGCGCCTCGCGGCTGCAGGAAGCGGAACGCGCGGAATGGATGTCTCGCGTGCGAGCGCAGTGCGGCACACCGGCCCGACGCCCATCGGAAAAACGAACGCGATTATTGAAGAAGGCGGAGTTGAATCGGCTGATCGAGGCAGGCATGAGCGTTGGAGCGCACACGCTGACACATCCGATTCTCTCCCTGTGCAACGAGGAGCAGGCGCGGCGCGAAATCGCAAACAGCAAGTTGGAGTTAGAACAGGCGACCGGCCAGAAAGTTTGGGCGTTTGCTTATCCTTATGGAAATTCTGCGACCATGGGAGAACGCGAAGTGCGCATGGCAGAGGAAGCGGGATTTACCTGCGCGTTCCTGAATGTCGAGCACTGGGATGGAACAGGCTCGAGTTCTTTCACAATTCCCCGCGTGCATGTGGGCCTGCGCACAACCTTGCCGGAGTTTGCCGCACATCTGAGCGGTTTTCATAACCGTTTGCAGCGCGCCGCCGGGGGCTAGATTACGGTGCGGCCGCATTCTGCTAGAATGCGACATCCTGAAAGTCAGCTCGCATCTTCCAGCCAGGAAGCCGAAGCCGGTGCTCGTCAAAGTTCTGAATGAAATTCCCGAAGATCCGGATCTCTCCGAGGCCTGGAACAGCCTGGTGCTGGGCATGGAGAATCCTGAAGTTTTTTTGACCTACCAGTGGGCCCTGGCCGCGGGACGCGGATTTCAGAGCCGCCTTTCGCCGCGGCTTTTTCTGCTGTACGAAGCAGAGCAATTGATGGGAGTGGCGGCGCTGGCGCTTGATCCTGATGCGCCGCAGGCGCTGTTTTTCCTGACATCCAGCACCGCCGACTACTGCGACGTGGTCAGCGCGCCTGCCACGCGCCGGCAGGTTCTCCACGAACTGCTCAACGAGATCCGCCGGCTTGGCTTTCGCGACATGGTCTTCGCCAACGTGCCGGCTAACTCTGCGACGCTCGACAGCCTGGCCGCCGCGGCCGGGCCGCAACGCTTCTACGTAACCTCGCGCCCCGCCTACAACTGTGGCGTGGTTGAACTGAGCGGCGAAGAACAACGGGAAGCGCTCCTGCAAAACCTCACGGCAAAAAGCCGCGAGAAGCGCGCGCTGAAGCGACTCACCAATCTCGGCGCAGTCAAGGTTATTCACCTGACGGAAGCAGAGCAGATTGGACCCAGCGTGGAATCCATCATCTCGGCACAAATCTCGCGCTTTCTCGCCAGCGAGCGGGTAAGCCCGCTGGTCGGCTCGGAGCGGCGCGCGTTTCTGCGGCATCTGGGAAATCTGCTCTCTCAGTCGGGATGGCTGAAGATCAGTCAACTGGAAATCAATGACCGCCCGGTCGCATGGAATTACGGATTTCGCTTTGGCGGCAGCTGGTTCTGGTATCTTCCAACGTTTCAGATGGACTACGAGCATGTTTCCCCGGGCTCATGCCTGCTGCGGCTGCTGGTGGAGCAAGGGGCGAAGGACAGCTCCCTCAGCCGGCTTGATCTCGGCCTGGGCGACGAGGCCTATAAGGACCGGTTCGCCAACAAGGTGCGGCAGACGCGATACGTACACATCACTCGGGGTATGGTTCGCCACGCTTTGAGCACAGCGCGCGAGTCGTTAAGCAGCCTGGCAGCGCGGCATCCCGCGCTTGGCGACAAGCTGCGCAGGGCGCGGGACTTTATTGGTGCCGCGATCGTACGCGTGCAGGATATGGGCGCCATCGGAACGATGCGATTCCTGGGTCGCAAGTTAACCAAATCGCTGGCGTCGGAAGATGAAGTGTTGCTCTTCGAAGCTTCGGCGGTGAGCACGGACGTCCCCAGCCGGCTGGTTCGGTTGACGCGAGAGCATCTGGTGGAAGCTTCGATACTTTACCCCTCCGATCGCGAGACTCTTCGCTACCTGATGCGTTGTGCGCGGCGGCTGAATCAGCGCGTTGCCAGTGGCTTTGTGCTAAGCGACGATAGCGGGCAGCCGGTTCATTTTCTGTGGATGCAAGCCTATGACGGTTTCCGGCTCGACGAAATCGACTACACGTTGGAGGCGAACATGTCATCGGCGACGATGATTTTCGACTGCTGGACACCGTCGGCCAGGCGCGGGCACGGCTATTACGCGGCAGCTCTCCGGCAGGCGGCTGCGCAATTACGGAGGGAGGGAAAAAGTCCGTGGATCTTTAGCGGAGCGCGCAATCAGTTTTCCTGGCGCGGCATTCTGAAAGCGGGCTTTGAATATCGATTTTCGCTGATCCGGCGGAGCCGCTTCGGCCATTCGACCGTAGTCGGCCGGGATGTCACGGCAGCTTTTCCACAGCGTCCCGCAACGATACCTCCGAAGAGCGTTCCAGCGCGCCGCGACGACATCGCCGTGAACTCGTGAAATGGTATTTGCCTGATTCCCTGCCCCTCTCTAGAATGAAGATTCATCTCTCCAACGCAGGGAGCACTTCGAACCGCTTATGATTCATTTTCCCGTACCCGAAGCCCTCACCTTCGACGACGTACTGTTGCTGCCTGCGCGCTCGGACGTGGTTCCGGCCGCCGCAAATACGCAGACCCAGCTGACGCGCGAAATCAGCCTGAATATTCCCATCGCCAGCGCGGCGATGGATACGGTGACCGAATCGCACATGGCGATCGCGCTGGCACAGCAGGGCGGACTGGGGATTATTCACCGCAATCTCAGCATCGAGCAGCAAGCCAACGAAGTGGATAAAGTGAAGCGCTCGGAGAGCGGGATGATCGTCGATCCGGTCACGATGTCGCCGACCGACAAAGTGAGTGATGCGCTCGACGTCATGCGCAAGTACAAGATTTCAGGCGTACCGATCACACAAAACGGGCGACTGGTGGGCATTCTGACCAATCGCGACCTGCGCTTCGAAACCCGCTTCGATATTCCGATCGACCGCGTGATGACCAAGAAAAATCTGATCACCGTGCCGGTGGGAACCACGCTGGAAGACGCGGAAGAAATTCTGCACGAACACCGCGTGGAAAAGTTGCTGGTGGTCGACGACAAATACAACCTCAAGGGTCTGATCACAGTAAAAGACATACAGAAGAAATTGAAGTATCCGAATGCGGCGAAAGATTCGCACGGGCGCCTGCGAGTCGGGGCAGCCATCGGCGCAACCGGCGATTTCGTGGAGCGCGCCCAGGAGTTGGCGAAGGCGAAAGTGGATGTGCTGGCCATCGACAGCGCGCACGGGCATTCCAGCAAGGTGCTGGAGGCGGTCAAACTGGTGAAATCGAAGCTGCCGGAGATGCAATTGCTTGCGGGAAATGTCGCGACGTTTGACGGCGCCTGTGAACTGGCGCGAGCCGGGGCGGATGGAATCAAGGTTGGGATTGGGCCCGGATCGATCTGCACGACGCGCGTAGTGACGGGCGCAGGAGTGCCGCAAATCACCGCCATTGCCGAAGCGTATCGCGCCACTCGCGACGCCGGCGTTCCAATCATTGCCGACGGCGGCATCAAGTATTCCGGCGACATCACGAAAGCGCTGGCAGCCGGGGCAAGCGCGGTCATGATCGGATCGCTGTTCGCCGGCACCGACGAGAGTCCCGGCGAGCTGATTCTGTATCAAGGCCGGTCGTACAAATCGTATCGCGGCATGGGATCGATTGGCGCGATGATGCAAGGATCGAGCGAGCGCTATTTTCAGAGCACCGAAGGGGAATCGTCCGCCGCCGTGGCAAGCATTGACGGCGAATCGAACCGATCGGCAAAACTGGTGCCGGAAGGCATTGAAGGGCGCGTGCCTTATCGGGGATCGGTCGCCATGATCGTTCACCAGATGGTCGGCGGCTTGAAGTCGGGCATGGGTTACTGCGGCTGCGCGACCATTCCGGAACTGCTGCAGAAGACGCGTTTCGTACGCATCAGCGGCGCCGGATTACGAGAGAGCCACGTGCACGACGTGATGATCACACGAGAGGCGCCAAACTACGGAGTCGAGTAAGAATTTGGTGATCGGGGTAATTTTGTAATTTGAAATTCCCGCCAGGACTGTGCCGTGGCGGTTTTCAGATTACAAAATTACCCGATCATAAAATTACTAAATCGCATTGACCTCCAACCGCCACGAAGTTCTGAAAGCCTGGATCGCTGCCATCTTATGGCTCATCGTCATCGCGATCGAATCGAGCGCGCTGCTCTCCGCAACCAACACCAGCCGCATTCTCTATCCCATCCTCCATTTTGTATTTGGCGTGGATTGGTCGCGATTTGAAATTTGGCATTTCTATATTCGGAAGGGCGGACACGTTGTCGGCTATGCCATTCTCAGTACGCTCCTGTTCCGCGCCTGGCGGGCAACGTGGCCGACGATCCGTGATCGGAGATGGTCGGCAAGCTGGGCCGGATTGGCCATCCTGGGCACGGCGATTGTTGCCAGCCTAGACGAGTGGCATCAGAGCTACATTCCCTCGCGGACGGGACGCTGGCAGGATGTGGTGCTCGACACCAGCGCCGGGCTGGCCGCGCAAATGTTGGTAGTTCTCTTTTGGAAGATGTTCGGCAATCGGGCAAGAGAATCGGCGACCTTGCCACTGAGAACGGGAAACTGAGCACCGGCAACTGCTTCTCAGTACATCGCGTCGTACTTTGTAACCACCCACTGCCCGCTCTTGTTCTCGGTCGTCACCGTGAACAATTCTTTGTAGGTGCCCGATTGGCCGGGCTCGTTCAGGCGCTTGCCCCGATAGTGGAGAATCGTGAGCGGCGGAGCGCTCTCCCACTCGGCGAGTTCCCAGGAAACCAGCGGATGTTGCGCCTCGGAAGTGCAGATGAAGTGGGCATACTTCTTGCGGTAATCGTGCTCCCACGCGGTGAGAAGCTCATCGCAATGGCCATCGCGCAACTGGCGAAGAAACAGGTTGGCGCTGTGCTCGATGGTGCGGTCGCGAAGCGGGTTCATGCGAATGCTGACCGGCAACCCGGTGAGCGGATCACGATCTTCCGAGCGCGCCAGCACCGGCCCCTGGTTGCTCAGCCAATGGATGTAGCCGAGAAATCCGAGGACCATGAGGGCGGCAGTGCCGACCGCAATCGCGATTTGTGTGCGCGTGAAGCCCATGCTGAGAGGAAGTTTATAAGGATGGCGGCGTAGAACAAGATTACCCGCGGGAGACGCGGAAGGACATGTACGGCTGGGGCGCACACAAGAAGAAAGGCGCAGCCTGGAGGCTGCGCCTTCGTGAACGTTGCGTGAACTACTCTTTCTTGTCTTCGGCTTCTTCCTTCACCGGCTCCACGCCACCGTCGTGAGCGGCCTGGGCTTCGGCCTCTTCCATTGCCTTTTTGGCTTCGGCGGCCTTTTTGGCGCGGATTTCGGCGCGCTTCTCACGCTTTTCGTCGAGCACTTTTTCGCTGCCGAGCAGTTCGAGAAAAGCCTTATCGGCGCCGTCGCCCTTGTTCCAGCCGGTGCGGATGACGCGCGTGTATCCGCCATTGCGATCGCCGAAGCGCGGGCCGACGGTGTCGAACAACTTGACCACAGCCTCGTCCGTCATCAGATACGACGACGCGAGACGGCGGGCGGCAAGGTCGCCGCGCTTGCCGAGCGTGATCATTTTCTCGACGATCGGCTTGGCGGCCTTGGCTTTGGGAACGGTCGTCTCGACGCGTTCTTCGACGATCACCGACGTGACTAGGTTGCGCAGCAGTGATCGCCGGTGCGATGTGTTGCGGCCGAGTTTGTATCCTGCAACTTTGTGACGCATGAGAAACCCTCAGCTTCTAGCTGTTAGCTTTTAGCTCAAATCCAAAATTCCGCGGCTCAAGCCGCAAATCTTTGAGGCTTGGAACGGCACGGCTGAAGCCGTGCCGCCGGCAGCCGAACTCACAGCCCGTCGTCCGGCCCGTAGGCCGACGCCGGCAGAACCATATTCGAAGTCGGTCCGGGCACGGCGTTGCCGTGCTCGTCGATCTTCATGCCCAGGCTCAGGCCCATCGAGGAGAGAATCTCCTTGATTTCGTTCAGCGACTTGCGGCCGAAGTTCTTGGTCTTGAGCATTTCCGACTCGGTCTTCTGTACCAGCTCTCCGATCGTCTGAATGTTCGCATTCTTCAGGCAGTTGTAGCTGCGCACGGAAAGCTCGAGCTCCTCCACGGAACGGTTCAGGTTCTCGTTGTGGATTTCGGGCTTGCGATCATCGGAGGACGAGGTGCCAGTTTCGATCTCTTCCTCGAAGTTGATGAAGATATTCATGTGGTCCTTGAGCAGCTTCGCCGCCAGGCCGATGGAATCAGCCGGCGTGATCGAGCCGTTGGTCCACACTTCGAGAGTGAGCTTGTCGTAATCGGTGATCTGGCCGAGACGCGCGGCCTCGACCGTGTAGTTGCACTTGCGCACGGGCGAATGCACGGAATCGATGGGAATGAAACCGATGCCGAGATCCTCGTCGAAATTCTTATCGGCGGAGACGTAACCGCGGCCGCGCTTCAAGCGCATTTCCATGTCGAGCTTGCCGCCCTCGCTGACCGTGGCAATGTAAACGTCCTTGTCGAGCACTTCCACGTCACCGTCGGCTTCGATCATGCCGCTGGTGACGACTCCGGGCTGATCGGCGCGGAGGTAGATCGCTTTCGGAGCGTCGCGGCTCAACTTGAACGGAATCTGCTTCACGTTCAGGATAATGTCGGTCGCGTCCTCGACCACGCCGGGGATGGACTGAAATTCGTGCAGGACGCCTTCGATCTTCACCGCGGTGACGGCCGCGCCTTCAATCGAACTGAGCAGCACGCGCCGCAGGGCGTTGCCCACGGTGGTGCCAAATCCGCGCTCGAAAGGCTGCGCCCAGAAGATGCCGTACTTGTCGGTGAGGCTGGAGGTATCGACCGCGAGACGTTTCGGTTTTTGAAAACCTTTCCAAAGCATTGTGTTTCTCTCCTTCGGCCATTGGGCTCGGCGTCAACTCCCTGAACCGGTCCGGGTTCAGGTCAGGCGTTGACGCAGGCTGATCTGGCGCGAAAAGTGGACCTATTGAGTAATTGGGAAATTTGGAAATTGAGTAAATCAAAACCCAACACCTTATTCCCACTTGCTCTTCAATTACTCAATTACCAAATTCCCCAATTTCTCAATTCCAATTCTACTTACTGTACAACTCGACGATTAACTGCTCGTTCACCGGCAACTGAATATCTTCGCGCTTAGGCAGAGAAAGCACCTTTGCCTTGTAATTGTCGCGATCGACCTCGAGCCAATTCGGCATCGTGCCGTGGCTGGCATATTCCTTCGCGGCCTCGAGGACTGTAAGTTTCTTGCTGTTCTCGCGAATCGAAATTTCCTGGCCGGCGTTCACTTCGTACGAAGGAATATTCACCTTCTTGCCGTTGACAGCGACGTGGCCGTGGCGCACCAATTGCCGCGCCTGGCGGCGCGACTGCGCGAATCCGAGGCGATACACAACGTTGTCGAGGCGGCGCTCAAGCTGCTGCAGCAGCATCTCGCCCGTGACTCCGCGCGTGCGTGCAGCTTTCTCAAAGTAGTTGCGGAACTGGCCTTCGAGGGTGAAGTAGATGCGCTTGGCTTTCTGCTTCTCGCGCAACTGCAGACCGTAGCCAACGATCTTGGCTTTCCGGTCTTTCCCATGTTGTCCGGGAGCGAAATTACGCTTCTCGATAGGACATTTGTCGCTGAAGCATTTTGAGCCTTTGAGGAAAAGCTTCATGCCCTCGCGGCGACAGAGACGGCAAACTGCATCGGTATAACGCGCCAAGTTGGTCTCCTTTTTAGATGACCGGTTTACGGGTTTGGCTTCACCCTTCGTCCCGGACAATTTCAGGGATCAGGTCAGGGATGAGTTTGGTCTTTCTGACTCTGGCCTCTGGCCCCTATCCCCTTGCTACTTACACTCTGCGCCGTTTCGGCGGACGGCAACCGTTATGCGGAATGGGCGTCGCGTCCTTGATGGAACGCACTTCAATGCCCGCCGACGCCAAAGCGCGAACCGCGGACTCGCGGCCCGACCCGGGGCCGCTGACGCGGACGTCGACGCTGCGCACGCCGTGATCGCGCGCCATATTGGCCGCGTTCGAAGCGGCCTGTTGCGCGGCAAACGGCGTGCCCTTGCGCGATCCGCGGAATCCAAGCGATCCCGAACTCTTCCATGACAGAACGTTGCCATTCATGTCGGTGATGGTCACGATCGTGTTATTGAAGGAGGCCTGCACGAAGCAAAGCCCGTGCGGAACGTGCTTGCGCTCCTTCTTCTTGAAAGTCTTCTTCTTGCCTTTTTTTTCGGGAGCGGCTGCGCCGCCCGCTGCTGCTGCTGGTTTCGCCATAAAACCTCAAGTTCCAGAGTCTATGTCTTTGCCGACGCTTTCTTCTTGGTCGCGACCGTTCCCTTGCGAGGCCCTTTGCGGGTGCGCGCATTGGTGTGGGTGCGTTGACCGCGGACCGGCAAGTTACGGCGGTGACGGAATCCGCGGTAGGAACCGATTTCGATGAGACGCTTGATGTTCATCGAAACTTCCTTGCGCAGGTCGCCCTCGACCAGGCCTTGCGCCTCGATCACGGTGCGGATGCGGTTCACTTCCTCTTCGCTGAGGTCCTGCACCTTCTTCATGGGCTCGACTTGGGCCTCATCGAGGATGGCGCCGGCGCGCGGGTGCCCGATGCCGTAGATGTAGGTCAGCGCGATGTTGATGTGTTTCTGGCGCGGTAAATCGACGCCTGCAATACGTGCCATGTTGCTCGACCCCTTAGCTTTTGGCTCTATGCTTCTGGCTCCTAGCTAAAAGCCAGGAACTCAAGGCCAACAGCGATATTTTATCCTTGCCTCTGCTTGTGTTTCGTGTTGACGCAGATCACGCGCACCACACCTTTGCGGTGAATGACCTTGCACTTGTCACAGATTTTTTTTACCGATGCTCGAACTTTCATAATTGCAGCTTCCAGTTCCCAGCCGGCTGTCAGAAAAATCCGGCAGCCATCTGCTACTTATTTATATCGATAAACAATGCGTCCGCGATTCAGATCGTAGGGCGAAAGCTCGACGGCTACTTTGTCGCCGGGCAGGATACGGATGAAGTTCTTGCGCATCTTTCCCGATACGTGCGCCAGAACCTGGTGCTTGTTTTCCAGTTCCACCTTGAACATGGCGTTGGGCAACGGTTCCAGCACGGTTGCCATCACTTCAATCGCGTCTTCCTTACTCATTCGCTCCTTGTTATTTTGAGATCCCTCGCAAACCACGCTCGGGATTTCGGCTGCGGGCTCCCGCTTCGCTCACGCCCGCATGACGCCTCAACTTCAATCGCGTCTTCCTTACTCATTCGCTCCTTGTTATTTTGAGATCCCTCGCATACCACGCTCGGGATTTCGGCTGCGGGCTCCCGCTTCGCTCACGCCCGCATGACGCCTCAACTTCAATCGCGTCTTCCTTACTCATTCGCTCCTTGTTATCTTGAG